>Ga0208917_1000322_pt1 | contig 25000 bp, 30 predicted proteins | sample DEB08_DNA_10_FD_185500 | JGI IMG/M metagenome (GOLD analysis project Ga0208917, IMG submission 185500) | Aqueous microbial communities from the Delaware River and Bay under freshwater to marine salinity gradient to study organic matter... | ecosystem: Environmental > Aquatic > Marine > Coastal ...
TATATCTCATCAAATTCCACCTCAAGACATTAAATACGGAAGTCTTTTGTTAATGAGGGCAATTCAATACATACCGCAAGGAGTACTCCTTGCAGTTGTAGATCCTGGTGTTGGTACTGACAGAAAAGCAATTGCAATAACTACTGACTGGGGAGTCATGATAGGTCCTGATAATGGTTTGCTAAATTTGGCTTGTGCAACCGTTGGAGGTGCACAAAAAGCTTATGCTTTAGAAAATGAAAACTGGATTATTCCTCACGAAGGAAACACTTTTCATGCAAGAGATATTTTTGCTCCTTTTGCAGCAGGATATGCATCAGGACAATTAAAACTTGAAGAGTTTGGACAGGAACTTGATCTTGAAGATTTAAAACAGTATTTAATTCCCCTCACAGATATTACAGATGATGAAATTAAAGGTGAGGTGTTGTATATTGATGAGTTTGGTAATTGTCAAACCAATATATCTCCACAAGAATTAACTGACAAAGATTTTAAAATTGGTGATGTCATTCCTTTAAAAATTGATAATCAAGAACTTAGTGCGAAATGGTGCGAAACCTATAAAAACGAAACAATTGGCGGAATAGGAATTGTTATTGATTCTTGGGGCATGGCTTCGTTGTTTTTAAGTAATGGAAATGCTCAAAAATTGTTAAATTGTAAAGATAACTCAAAAGTTAGTATTAAAGTCTCAAATTAGATATGGCAATAGAACCTGAGATAAAAATAATTAACACGAGCAAAATTATAAAAACTAAAGTCCATGGCCTCATGAGTACATAATACATGTCAGAATTAATTTTTGTAACAACAGACAATTGTGAATTGTGTAAAAAAGCAGAAAAAAAAATTAAATTTCTAAAACCTTTTTATCAAATTAGAGAGGTGGATGTTGAGGAAGATCTTAAAGAATTTTTGCTTCGAGTACCAGTCCTCATAAAAAATAATAGAGTTATTGAAGAGGGGATTTTTTCTAGATTCAAATTGTTAATAAATTTATTTTTTTAAATATCTATTGGTTTAGATTTATCCCTGTTGTTGTGCTCATCTTCTAAGTATTCGATAATCTTATCAGCAACATCAACACCACTAGCTTTTTCAATTCCCTCTAATCCTGGGGAAGAATTGACTTCTAAAACCAATGGACCTCTATTTGATTGAATTAAATCAACACCAGCAACAGAAAGTCCAAGTACTTTTGCAGCTTTAATGGCACTTTCTTCTTCTTGATCGTTTAATTCATAATTTTCAACAGTTCCTCCAAGATGCACATTTGAACGAAACTCTCCAGGCTTTGCTTTGCGTTTCATCGAAGCTACAACTTTATCCCCAACAACTATTGCTCTAATGTCTTCCCCTCTAGACTCACTTATAAACTCTTGAATCAATATATTTGCATCAATTTTTTTCATGGTCTCTATAGCACTAATCGCAGCTTCCATGGTTTCGGTTAATACAACTCCTCTTCCCTGAGTTCCTTCAAGCAGTTTTATGACGTATGGAGGTTGACCAACAGTATTTAATACTGACTCAATGTCTCTTGATAGATGAACATATCCTGTAATGGGCATCTCAACACCACTATTTCCAATTAACTGCAATGCTCTTAACTTGTCTCTCGATCTACTTATTGAAGCTGAAGAGTTTGCAGATAAAGCTCCCATTAATTCAAATTGTCTAACAACCGCAGCTCCATAAAATGTCCATGTTGCAGCAATTCTTGGAATCACTACATCAAAGTTCATTTGCCTGCCTTGAAAGAATATTCGAGGGTTTGCTTTTGCTATGTTCATATAGCATCGTAAATAACTAACCACCTCTGTGTCATGACCCCTGTTTTTAGCGGATTCATAAAGCCTGCTTGTTGAATAAAGCCTTAAATCCTGTGAAAGTATTCCGAGTTTCATATTGAATCTTTCTTAGGTTTTGTGAGAAAACTTATAGATGGATTTACTAACCATCTTCTACCTAATGCTTTTTTTCCAATAAGCATTGTGTAGTCCATTGGGCCTCTGTCAGTCAAAGTGAGCTCTATTTTTTTAGACACCCCGTCCATTAATAGAGTTGTTTTAATATATGGTCTTCTCTCGACATCACCATTAGAACTTTTTATACTTTTATATCCTTCTAGTGGAGCAGATGTTTTTCTTACTGTATTATTTCTTTTCATTACCTTGAACTTAACGTATTTGACCTTATCTCTCGTAACAATTTTTATATCGGAAGCATCAATTGAAGCTAAATTTGCTCCAGTATCTATTTTTGCAATAACACTTTTTACATTTAAATCAGGTAAAGCAGCATGCTCTTTCCATCCTACGACTCTTTTTTTTCTCTTTTGTTTAGCCATTTTTATAAGATTACGTAAAACAAAAGTGCACTTACAGCAATTAGAGCAATGTGAAAGTAAATTACAGGTAGCATAGAGAAATTTTAATTAAGTTTTGAAAAGAAACAAACCTGTTTTTTTATTACCAGTTAAATTGAATTGCTTTCTTTTGAGTTTGTGATGTTTTCTTTTTTAAAATATAAAACAAAAGTAGTTGTCACAACAATTACATGATGGATAATAATAAGGTTCAGTAAAGACCTAATAATTGTTGCCTCTCCCCACATAAATAGGTAACTAACTGTTGTAAAAACTCTTAGAAAATTTGAGAGTAAAATTCCTCTCCTATTTTTAGTTAAAGCAAAAAACATTAGAAGAACATTTATTGCTACTCCAGGCAACAGTACAAATTTCAACCAAACTAGGTCATTTCCTCCAAAATTAGCTCCAAAAATATCTGAAAATAATTTTGGAAAGAAAAATCCAAATAGAGAACTGGATGCAACAGATAATCCATCAAAGAAAACAAATATATAAAGAAGTGAGAATTTTTTCATTAAGGAATTGAGCTAACAGCCTCTGTGGTAACTTCATCCTCTTCTGTTTCTAAAAGACCACAGTCACTAAGAACTTCTTCAGTGCTTCCGCCCCCGAAAACTACTCTCTCAAAGACAACAACAGCGTATAATTCATCTTCTGTTAGCTTTCCTTGAAATCCCGGCATTCCTCCAATAGAGACTGTATCTTCAGCACCATAAGTCGGACCTACTTCAGCCTGCCAACCTGCAGAACCAAGTTGAATCCATTTAGTGTGATCTGCACATGTTGGAAAAGTGGTATATAACGCACCACCAGTAAACGCTGGACCAACTCCACCGCCACCGCCACCTCCGTGACAGCCAGCACATGCAGCAGCACCCGCATACACTTCTTGACCGAGTGCAATATAGTTTATTGTGTTTGTTGCAGCAACACCTCTACCTTCATAAGGAGAGCCATCACAATTTACAGCTTCTTGAGACTTTCTATCAACATTTAGCATCCCTCTTTCACCGCACTCTTGTGTGTTAGAAGAACTAATAAGTCCTATGAGGATAAATAATGGAATGATAATAAAACTAAAGTTGAGCCACTTAGGAAGAAGGTTTTCTGAGTTAATTTTTATACCCATTGTTTCATTTACAAATGAAACAGATTTTGTTACCTGTTTAGTTACAGCCGCCGCAACAGGAACTTTTTCTTTTGGAGCCTCTTCAACAGGAGCTTCCTCTTCAACCACTTCCTCAACAACTTCTTCTTTTGGAGCCTCTTCAACAGGAGCTTCCTCCTTTGGAGTTGATGCAGCAACACTTTCTCCACCAGCCCAAGAGTTTAGAACATCTTCGACTGAAACTCCAGAAGCAGCTGCTCTAGCTTCTGCTGAACGCTGTACTAAATCAACTGGTGCATTTAATATCTCTGCTACTTTATTTACTAAATCACTCATTTATTTCACAACAGCTTTCACTATTACCTATTGTTGACAAAACTTTAGCTTCAGGATAAAAACCCTCTGGGTAAGTAGGACACACAGCTTGTATGGATCCATCGTTTAGTTCTAGCACCATTCCCTCAAAATTCTTTGATTGCATATACTCTTCAGCGTCCTCTTTACAACAAAAAGGCTTAGAACATCTAGATATATCCCAATCGTTATTTTTAACTAAGTTACTCATTAGATTCTCCTAATGATAGTAAATAAGTTATGAGATATTCCAAATCGTCATCATCGAGAAAGTCATAACTTGGATGAGGTATATCTCTATTGACAGATGTTGAGTCTGATAGGTAGCGAGTTAGCCATTGACTATTGTTTGTTGGTTCACGTGTTGCGCTGGTGGAAAGATCTGGTCCAAGCCTTATATTTCCAACATTATTTATCAATGCTTCATTTGCAAATTTATTTTTTAGAACTTTACCATTTTGAGTGTCTGGAATTAGGGTTCTAACATTCTGTGTATGGCAAGATTGACAATTCAATTCTGCGTATACTTCAGCTCCCTTAATAACTTCATTTGATGCACTAACGCTGTTATTTAGAGAGTCACTAACTATATCAGTAGCTTGGTTCTTTGGAATCACAAAAGCGAATAGAAATGTGAATAGACCAACTAAAAGAACTCCTGAAATAAAACTTAAAGCACTTTCATTTTTTAGCTCAACAATTTCTTCAACTACTTCTTCAATAAATTCTTGTGGTTCAGCTTCCTTAATAAATTCTTCAGTTCTTTCTTCTACAGTTTCTTCTACAACCTCTTCAACTGAAACTTCTTCTACAACCTCTTCAACTGAAACTTCTTTTTCAGGAGCTGGTGACGCACTTGCTGCAACACTTTCTCCACCAGCCCAAGAGTTTAGAACATCATCGACCGAAACTCCAGATGCGGCAGCCCTTGCTTCTGCTGAACGCTGTACCAAGTCAACTGGTGCGTTTAATATCTCTGCTACTTTATTTACTAAATCACTCATTTGAATAAACCATTTCTTCAACTGTTGTTATGGAACCAGATGAGACTGCACGTAGAACAGAAATTAAATATAGAAAACCGCTACCAAGCAAAATAAGCGAGATGAAAGTATTTACAGAAAAATTAATACCTATAAGACTCCAGACAATTCCAAATCCTTCTCCATAAATTGTTGGGCTTCCTGTATTTGCTCCTGCATTCCATGAATAACCAGAGTTAACTCCTAATACAGTATTGTTAATCAACAATAGGAGATATGAAATTTTGAAACCAAAAAAAGTAATGTCTTCGAGTCTAGAATAAGCAACTTCTCTTCCGTACAACTTAGGTATTAAATAATAACTTAAAGATATTGTTGCCAGCACAAGAGAACCAACAAGACCGTATGTAATAACATTTACAAAATTTGTAATTCCTAAAATTGGAAGAAGGTTTTCAAAACTTGAAATCATATGAAAAATTGTTGTTATAGAAAAAAGAACTACCGAAAAGTTAAGTAGGTTTAGTGACCTTACTTCTTCAACCTCTTTAGATTGTATTGTTTTAATGTAATTTACTAAAAAAGCTAATAAAGGAACAACAAGACTCATTGAGAGATAAATAGATATATTTTCAATCCAGTTTGGAAGTACTGAGCCATAATAATATTTAAAATTTGTCCAAGGTAAAAGGAATAAAAACCCCCAAAATGTAATAGAAGATAGAGTTTTGTTGTATAAAACTGCTTTGAGTGGTCTAGTCATTAAAAAATGAACTATTGCCATATATATGAACGAAACACCTACATATATATGTGTTCCTACATAAAGAGAGTTAACCAGAAATATGTCTGAAAATACATTTAACTCTGCTCTGACGATAAATAAAGAAATTAAGTAAAAGACTACTGAACCATATATAAATTGTGCACTTGCAAAAATTGAAGCTTCTTTTTTAGCAAGAAGGTTTAATGAGGCAAGTCCAAATAATCCAAACACAACCAGTATTTTTAAAAGAATGAGCAATGAACTATTACCTAAATCGTATGCTGAGTTTTGGAAAAAGAAGTTTACTAGTATGTCTAAAAATTCAGTCCCAACAACACCCAATAAAGTTAAAAATACAATTGGGAATAATACCATCGATCTCCCCAGTGACTTTGAGAATAAATATGAAAAGCTCAAGCAAAGTGAAGCACCAAAAACTAAACCTAATGCTGCCTGTGAGTCGAGCCTGTCTAGGAATCCATAATTAAAAACCGAATTGTTTGGTAGTAGGTTTGCAAAAGTAAAGTAAGCATTTTTTAAAAATGAAATACTAAGTGATAGCAACAAGGTAAGTGGAAAAATCAAAACAAAGAGTTTTGAAAGTTCTTGTTCGTTTTTTGGAAACAACTTTATTTTCATCAATTTAGCCAATATTCAATATGACTTTACTATTATATTGGAAAAATGTAGCTTGGTGTTAACGAAAATTTTTTAAAAAAAAGATAATGATTCAATTTATATTTTTATCCCAACTTACGATATTATATAAAGGTAAGGTTTGAGGAAATTTGATTTATACAATTTATAAATTTAGATACAGAATAGGTTTAGTTTCAATTGTTTCAGGCATCGGTGGTATGACAATTGGAGTTATCATTGCTCATTTTGCTGGTTTTCCAAAAGGTGAAGTAGTAGATTATTTTAATTGGATCCCTAGAGGGTGGTTGCCACAAACTATTGGCCAACTTTTAGCATTTGGTGCTAGCCAGCTCCTTTTACTTGGATTGGTATTAGTGGTTTGGAATCAGAAAGAGTTAACTTGGGCTAAAGCTACTTATTTTGCATTTCTAACTTGGATTGAAATGTCAATTCTCTTAGGAATTGTTCCATCTGAGTGGTTGAACCTAGCACAAGGACCTTTAGAGTGGACGGGTCAGAGAGAGTTTATACAGTTTCCACCAATACTATTTTTAAATAATGAGATTGGTTTAAGTCTTGCTGCATTAAAAGACATTATACAGTTAGGTATTTCAACTAACTTTTTAATCGCGGGATTAGTTGTCGCCTATTTAATTCAAGATGTAAATAGCAAAATTGAAAGTTCTAAATCAAGAATTTCTGATTACGGAAAAGAGGTCGTAAGGGTGGAGCAAGATGCCTAAATCAGAAGTCCTAATAGAGATGCCAGAGTTTGAAAAGAAATACAATCTTGCAATGGTTGATACAGAAAAAGTCACTTCTCGTGTTCGTCCAAAACAATTTTTACATATAGATGAAGCAGAGTGTATTTTATGCGAAGGGTGTGTTGACATATGTCCTTGGAAATGCATTCATTATTTATCTGTTGATGCAATTGAAGACTCAATAAATGTTGAAGCTCCAGATGAATCTGAGGCACCAGGGTTTTTTGTTGTTGATGAGGAAGCTTGTACTAGATGTGCATTGTGTGTAGATAGATGCCCAACAGGAGTGATTTCTCTTGGAAAATTTGCTGGCTCATTAGCAGATCAAGCTGTTCAAAATGGTGTTTACACAGCACCCTGGGATGAAGACTCTGGTGAGAGAAACGACAGACATGGATATATATATGGAAGGCTTTAGAATTATATAATGCAAAAATTATCACTTCGAGACAGAATTAAAGAAGCAAGAGTAAGTGCTGGTGATAGCTTCAGAGGTGGAAAATTAATGTCTAGTATTTTCCGCCCAGGTTCTCCTTTTAGAAAAGGCTATGTGGATAGTCCTAGAAACAGGTCTTACGTAGTTATGAATAACGTTTTGTACCACCTCCATCCAGTAAAAGTTAAAAGACACGGAGTTAGGCTTTCATATACTCTTTGCTTGGGTGGATTAAGTTTCTTTCTTTTCATAGTTTTAACAATTACTGGAATTTGGCTAATGTTTTATTTCCGCCCAACCGAACTTGCTTATGTTGATATTCAGACCTTACAAACCAGCATTGCATTTGGTTCGCTAGTTAGAAATATGCATAGATGGGGTGCACACCTCATGGTTTTAGTTGTATTCCTTCATATGTCTAGAGTTTTTTATCACGGAGCATACAAAGCACCAAGAGAGTTCAACTGGGTTATAGGAGTAATCTTGCTTTTACTGACTTTATTGTTGTCCTTTACAGGCTACCTTCTTCCTTGGGACCAGCTAGCTATATGGGCTGTCACTGTTGGAGGTAACATGGCAGGATACACACCTGTTATTGGAGCTCAGGCCAAATTCGGCTTGTTCGCCGGACTTGAAGCAACAACAGCTACGTTGTTAAGATTTTACGTTCTTCATGTACTTTTCTTGCCATTTATCATTGTTATTTTTATGGCTGTCCATTTCTGGAGAGTAAGAAAAGATGGCGGAATTTCAGGACCTTTGTAAAGGCTTATGGTAAACATTCCAGAACATTTATTGCAGAGATCTGCTGAAGCAAGAGCAAAAGCTTTGGGCATTAGTGTTGAACAAGCTTTAGCTGAAATGAAGGGTGAATCAGATCCAACAGTTATCTCAAAAGAGCCAGAGGTAAAGATTATTGACGAGACTCCAGCTCCAGCAGCAGAGACTCCAGCTCCAGCAGCAGAGACTCCAGCTCCAGCAGCAGAGACTCCAGCTCCAGCAGTCAAAGTTGAAGAAAAGCCTGCAGCAAAAGCTCCAGATACCGATGCTCCTGATGAAGTTGATTTTGCTCCTGAGGTAAAAGTAACACAACGATTGTTAACCGTTGTTAAAGCAAAGCCAATACAAAAATCAGTTTCCGAGCCAGTAGATAAAGTTAACACTTGGCCACATTTGATGCTTCCAGAATTCGTCGCATTGATGGCAATGACAGCTTTTTTAATTTTTCTATCTGCAATATTGCAAGCGCCTCTTCTAGAGGAAGCAAATCCAAACGTAACCCCAAACCCTGCAAAAGCACCATGGTATTTTTTAGGTTTGCAGGAGCTATTGTCGTACTGGGATCCTCAAATCGCTGGAGTTATGATTCCATTAGTTTTAGGTTTAGTACTTTGGATGGCTTTTCCATACATTGATAGAAATCCAGAAACACATCCATCCAAAAGAAAGTTTGCAATTATGTTTTATACATTTTTCTTAGCTGGTGCGGGTGTATTAACTATTATTGGTGTTTTATTTAGAGGTCCAGGCTGGAACTGGACTTATCCTTGGATTGACGGTATATGGTTTGATGACTTATTAGACTGGATTCACTTCGAATGAGCATAGTTGAATTATCCTTCGCTGCTTTTGCCCTTGTAGGGTTTTTAGGTATTGTTGGTATCGTAGTTATTGTTACTGGCAGAGCGCCAAAAAGCTTTAACTGGAAAAAAAATCTTGATAAAAAGGCTCTTAAAGAGGATAAATCCCAAACTAACTTTTTAGAACCAGAGATGCCAAAAGGTGAAACGGAACCAACTGTTGAAGAAATTGATGAACCAATTGTTGAATCTGACGGTGCTGTAAAGCTTGAAGAAAAAGTCATTTATGAAGAGATCTCTGAAGAGGAAGCAGGAATAACAAGAAGACAATTTTTAACAAAAGCCCTCAGAATTTCTTTCGGTGCCTTTGCAGGTATTCAGGCAATTTCGTGGTTAGGATTTTTTTGGCCAAAAGTTTCAGGTGGTTTTGGTTCTAAAGTTGATGCAGGTCTAATTGAAGATATAAAAAGTCAAATATTCCAGGCTGATGGTTCTGTTATTCCAGCTTTTATACCAGCTGCAAGGGCTTATGTACTTCCATTAGACGAAGCTGCTGCTGCTAATTCTCAGTTTGCGACTGGCTCCACAATTACTGATGGTTTAGTAGCTGTATATCAAAGATGTGTTCATTTAGGATGCAGGGTTCCATGGTGTAACTCATCACAAGGATTTGAATGTCCATGTCATGGTTCAAAATATAATATGGTTGGTGAATATTTTGCAGGTCCAGCTCCAAGAAATCTAGATAGGTTTAATGTAGCGAATGTAAATGGAAGACTTATTATTGACACCGGTACAATTATTGAATCTCCTCGAGCACCGGGGATGTCTGTAAAATATCCTCAAGGTTTATCCTGTATAGCTTTAACTACTGAGGAATAACATGACAAGTTCACTTTCAATTACATTAATCGCTTTTGGAATAATTGCTGCTCTAGCATTTTTTACAGCTGCAGGTTTTAGAGGATCAGGTAAAGTTGCTGATTATGCACCAAACTTGTCAAAATATCGAAACGATGATGATTTAGAAACAAAAACACTTGATAGAACTTTAACGGTTGCAGTATTAATTGCTTCGCTTTTAACTATTATGATTCCACTTTATTACCTTGGCGAACAAGAGAGACAAGAAGGTTTCGTTGAAGAATTTGATGAGGTGTCTGTAGAAAGAGGAGAACATCTATATGAAGAATTCGGATGTGGTAACTGCCATGGTGTTGACGGATCTGGTGGTGCAGCTTCATATGTCGAAAAGAGAAGTGGAATAAACGTAACGTGGACCGCTCCTGCAATAAACAATGTTTTCTATAGATATGATGATGAAGAAGTTCGTTATTGGTTAATTTATGGGCGTGCAAACTCACCTATGCCTGCATGGGGGTTAGAAGGTGGTGGTCCAATGAATGATGGTCAATTAGATGACTTGATTGAGTACATGCATCACTTTCAAATAACACAATCAGAAGAGCTTCAAGCTATTGAAATGAATATCAATAGTTCATTATCGAGACTTGATACTTCAGAGCTATTAGTTGAGAATGAGATAGCAAGGCAAAAAGAATTGATTCAAAGTGTAGTAGACGCACCAGGAAAATTACCTATTGTTCAAAAAGCAGTAGAAGATGTTTCAGTACTACTTTCCAAAGAAGGTGGAATCGATACAGATGAAGATGGGTTAAGTGACTCTACTGAAACAGAGTTGTCAGCTTACAGTAGTTCTGTTTCTGAAGTATTGGGAACTTCTATATTAAATTTAGACCCAGACAATGAAGAATCTATTCCTGGAAGAAAAGATAGATCTGTAGCAAGTGGTTACTTATCACAACTTGAATCTGAATTAATTAATATAACAATTGTTGCAGAGGGATATGATAAATTTATCAAAGAGGCTGAAACTGGTTTAGCATTTCTTGAAAAAGCATTAGAAGAAAAACTTTGGGAAGTTTCATTCGATGAAATTGCTGATTCAACTTTTGATGGAGATCTAGAAAAAGCTAAAAGAGCAGTTGGGCTATTTAACGCTTACTGTGCAAGATGTCATACAGCTGGTTATTCTGCTGGTGTAGCATATACTAAAGAGATAGCATCTGGTGGTTTGGGACCTGCACTAAGAGCAGGTAGAGCCAATATACAGTTTAAGCAGAGGGAAGACTTGATAGATTTTATTGTTAAAGGCTCTGTAAACGGTAAAGCGTATGGAGTCAACGGTGTTGGTGGAGGAAAAATGCCAGGCTTTGGTGCTGTTCTTCCACAATCTGACATTGAGCTAATAATTGATTATTTGAGAGGAATGACACCTGATGCGTGAAATAATGAGATCACTTTTGTCCTCTAACTTATTAGTTACTGGAATACTTATGTTTATAGGCTCCATAATCACATTTGCCGGATCTACATTTTTACTTAATGCTACTAATGTTGGAAAGAGATTAGGTTTTTTGATTACTGGTGCTGCAATTTTTGGTTGGGGAGTTATTAATTCAATTTTCTTTATCCTATATGCCCCACGAGGTCCAGCACCTGCAAATATTGATGGTTTGAATGCATTTGAAATAAGAATTATTCCATTAACTTTTTTAGTTGGTTCTGGAATACTGTTTGTAATGTTTTTATTAGCTCTTAACAGGTTTGAGCAAGAACAGCTTGAAAAGGAAGAATAAGATAATTAGATTGTCATTATGACACAAATCTGGTTCATTGCAGCAGCCGTTCTATTATTGGCAGAGCTTCTAGTTCCAACATTTTTTATACTACCTTTTGCCATAGGATCTTTGTTTGCTGGAATTTCGTCTCTATTTACAGAGAGTCAGAATATTCAGCTTTCTACATTTATAGTATTTAGTCTTGTTGGGGTGTATTTATCAGTAAAAGTTTTTGGACCTAGAAACAAAGATAAGAAAACAAGCACTAGTTTTAGTGAAGGTGCAAATAAATATATTGGTATGACTTTTGTTACAACAGAAGATTTGGACATGTATGATCCAACCTTGCAGCATGTTTACGGAGATGACTGGCAAGTAGTTTCAATAGGTCAAAGAATTCCATCGGGATCAGAAGTGAAAGTTTTGAATGTAAACGGTACAAAATTAGAAGTACAAACGAAGCAAGGGTAAACTTAACTTATGGAAATTATATTTGGATTAGTTAGATGGGTAGTAATAATTGCACTACTCGGAGTTGTATTATTTAGAATATTTAGAATTATTAGACCTTTCGAGACAGGACTTGTTGAGAGATTGGGTAAGTACAATAGAGAGGCAAATTCTGGTCTAAATATTGTTATACCTGGTTTAGAGAGAATTATCATTGTGGACATGAGAGAGCAGGTTATAGATGTTCCTCCACAGGAAGTTATCACAAAAGACAATGTGACCATCACAGTTGACGCAATTATTTACTATGAACCAACTGACCCAAAAAAACTCGTATATAATGTTGGCGACTTCATGCAAGCTGCAACAAAGTTAGCTCAAACAAACCTTAGAAACGTTGTTGGTGATCTAGAGTTAGATGCTGCATTAACTTCAAGAGAGACTATCAACACACAATTGAAACTTATTCTTGATGAAGCAACTGATAAATGGGGAACAAGAGTAGTAAGAGTTGAGATTCAGAGAATTGATCCACCTCAAGACGTTCAAGACTCAATGAATAAAGTCATGAAAGCTGAAAGAGATAGAAGGGCTGCAGTTACTGAAGCTGAAGGTGAAAAAAGAGCAGCAATTCTTACCGCTGAGGGAAGAAAAGAGTCACAAGTCTTGGATGCATCTGGTGAAGCGGAAGCTTTAAGACAAGTTGCTGACGCACAAAAATATGAAAAGATTGCTATTGCTGAAGGTGAAGCTGAGGCAATAGAAAAAGTTTTTGCTGCAATACACAAAGGTGACCCAACAAATGATCTAATTGCAATTAAGTATCTAGAGTCACTTGAAAAAGTCGCTGATGGTAATGCTACAAAGATTTTCTTACCGGCAGATTTATCAGCAACTCTTGGAAGCATTGGTGCAATTTCAGAACTCTTTAAAGATGAGAAATCTGATGATGCAGCTAAAACTTCAGACGATTCAGATAAATCTACTGAAGAATAAATAAATACCAATACCAATTAAACAGACACCACTAATTATGTTTATATATCTTTTTACTTTTGTAGTTGAATTATTGAATAAATAGCTACTCAGCAATGCATATGAAATATCTGCAAAAAGATTAATAAATATTGTCACAATTCCTAGAAAAATAAGGGAAGAAAAAATATTAGATTCATCCGTTATAAATAAAGGCAGTACAGATAAATAGAAAACCCACATCTTTGGATTAGCGAGGTTAATCTTAAATCCTGACAAAAAAGATGCTGAGCCAAGGACTTTAAGACTATCGCCTTTATCTTGTATGGTTTTGATTCCTTTATAAACAATATAAATTATTCCAAAAATATAAATAAAAGTGAGTATCTCAGGAATTAATGAAAAGATGTAAGTAATGACTCCAGCAGTGATTATGGTTATTCCGATAGCACCAGCTGCTGCACCATAAGCAACTTGAAGAGCATTTTTTCTTCCTTTTTGCACTGCTTCATTAACAACCAAAGCAATAATTAGTCCTGGGCTAAAAGCGACACTAATTTGGAGAAGAATAAATTCGATAGTTAGTGATTGCAGCTGCACTATTAAGATTTAATTTTATTAATTTCTGGAACACCTTGTTTAATTGAAACTTCACAATCTTTATATTCACTTGCAATCTGATTACCCACTATAACTAATAATTCCATTACAGATTCTTTTTTCCCTGAAGAGGACCCAAAAGTATTAGGTGAGTTATCATATTCTTTTTTAATATTATTGAAAACCTCAATTGCTTGTTCTTTGTTTAATTTGTCTGACAAGGCAGTTTTTGTAATAACTTCAAAACTTTTTCTCTGACGTCTAGGTAAATCAAATTGCATAGTTTTATTCTAACTATTTATTGATAGCTTTTGTAATGAGACCTCATAATCTTCAGAATATTTAACAGTTTGTATTTCACTAAAACCGAAAGACTTATGGAATTTAAATGAAGCTTCATTTATGGATGGAAGTAGATTAATCTCGGCAGTTAAATTCTTTATAAAATTTTTTTTCGCAAAATTAAGAGTATTTTCATAAAGTAAAGAACCAAGTTTATTTTTTCTATGTTCATTATCAACTGCAACTCTATCAATGTATAAAAAATTACTTACTCTATTTTCTATCTCCATGAAGTTTTTATGTTTTATCCCATGCATGTAGTTAGTAGTTTTTTCATTATCATGAAAACAAATTATATAACCTACAACTTTATTGTTGTTTAATATACATTCGCTGTAATCGGAGTTTTCTAAAAGATTAGTAAATCCATCCAAGGTTTTTGTACCGACGTTAGGAACATTTTGCTCATTTAATCTATGGCAATCTTCAACAAAGCCACTTTTAATAGGAGAAAATAAATAATCTTTCATATGTAGAAATATACATTTGATGTATAAAAATGTAAACTATGAGTATGAGTGAAAAACAAGTTCTCATGAGCTCTCCCGATTATTTCAAAGTAGAGTACTCCATTAATCCTTGGATGGTTGCAGGTGTAACTGTCGATCTAGATTTGGCAAAAGATCAGTGGAATAATTTAAAATCTACAATTGAAAAAGCTGGAGCAGAAGTAAAAGTAGTTCCTCCTTCTGAGGAATATCCGGATCTCGTATTTACAGCAAATTCAGGAATAATAAATGACAAAAACGTCCTTATCGCTAATTTTAAATATGAAGAAAGACGTGGTGAAGAAGATTTATATCTGAATTGGTTTAGCAATAATGGCTATAGTGTTGGACGAATACCTTCAGAGTTTAAATTCGAGGGGAGAGGCGATGCTTTTGTTTATGGCGAATATTTAGTTGGGTCATATGGCATAAGAAGTGACAAAGAAGCCCTGCTTTTTATTGCAGAAGAATTTCAATTAGAACCAATCATTGTTGAGTTAGCTCAAGAAAAGTTTTACCATTTAGACACTTGTTTTCAACAATTTCCCACTGGAGATGCTATTTTTTATCCAGAGGCATTTAAAGACCAATCATTAAGTGCATTTGAAAGTTTATTTAACCTTATTCCTGTAACAGAGCACGATGCAAACCAGTTGGCTTGTAATGCAGTTGTAATAAACAACACAGTAATATTTCCTTCAAAAGATATTGAAGCAATTAAAACCGTGGAGGGACTGGGTCTTAATGCTGAGGTAGCCAATGTATCTGAGTTTCTCAAATCTGGTGGTGCATGCCAGTGTCTTGTAATAGCATTAAACTAAAAACAATATGATTAGAAGACTTTTTAAATTTGTAATTTGGCCTGTGAAAAAAATTGTTTTACTGCCATTTAAATTTTTAATATACACATTGTTAATTTTTGTAATTCTTATTTTATTTTTTCAATACAGGACAGACTACCAGGTAGACACCAGCCCACTTTCTAAAATAGAATATGAAAACTGTATTGAAGTAATTGATAGTTATGAAATCACTCTAAATCTTCTATCAGAGTATGTTGATGAACTTGATAGTGTACAAAGAGAGTTTTTAGAAAAACGATTACCAGATAGTCTTCAAGTATTGCTCGAACCACAAAAAATAGATCCAGATGAATTTGAAAATATAAAAGGAAGTTTAAAAACCTATCTTCAAGGCGGCAGACTTCCTGGGTTTAATGGTCAAGCTTTACTGCCTCAAGCTGCTAGTTTATGTCGAACTGGTTTAGGTTAAGTCCAACACTGTAGCATTAGATAACTGGATTAAAGTTTCTGGTGAAAGAAAAAATTTAGAGACTCTATTACCAGCTCCAATAAAAAGTTTTTCTCGATCAGTTACATTTTTATCTATATAAACCTCTATATTTTCAGGTAATCCAAGCGGACTAATTCCACCATATATTTGACCAGTCACAGTTTCAGCTTCTTCTCTTGAGGCAAAACTAACTCTTTTTGCACCCATAGCCTCTTTAGCTTTATGGTTTACGTCTAATCTGTTTGCACCCAAAACACAAAACATGGCGTAGAACTCTTCAGGCTTCTTTGCTTTAATTAAAATTGCATTACAGGAATCTTCAATGTCAAAACCATAATGATCACAAAAGTTTTGAGTGTCAGAAAATTCATCTAAACATTCAAAAATTTCGAGTGTCTCTTTATTATCTTCGTAGACTTTTGCAACAGAATTATGAATTTCTACCATAAACATTATGATATCTAAAAAATGATTAGTTACAATTCGTGTATGGAGTTTAAAACAATTATTGAGCCTTTTAAGATAAAATCAGTTGAATCCTTACCAATTACAACCGAACAAGAGAGAAGAGAATTTCTTGAGAGAGAACATTGGAATGTTTTTGGGTTGAAATCACAAGAGGTAACTATAGACCTTTTAACCGATTCCGGAACTGGGTCAATGTCATCTGAACAGTGGGCAGCAATAATGCGTGGAGATGAATCCTATGCGGGGTCACATTCATGGCAGAGATTTCATGATGTACTTTCTGAACTTACTGGATACAAGCACATTATCCCAACACACCAAGGTAGAGCAAGTGAAAAAATTCTTGCAACAATTTGTGTTAAGGAAGGCGACATCATTCCAAGCAATAGTCATTTTGATACTACAAGAGCCAACTTTGAGTTTGCTCAGTCAAATCCTGTAGATCTTTTGTGTGAAGAAGGTTTAGACCTTTTAACTCCAGCGCCATTTAAAGGAAATGTTGATTTAGAGAAATTAGAAGAACTTTTAAAAGGACCTGAAAGTAACAAAATTCCATTTGTATTAATGACAATTACTAACAATACAGGTGGTGGCCAACCTGTCTCAATGGATAATTTAAAAAAGGTTAAAGAGCTTTGTAGAAAATACAATAAGATGTTTTTACTAGATGCATGTAGGTTTGCAGAAAACGCCTGGTTTGTCTCACAACGAGAAGAAGAGTACAAAGACGTTGAAATAAGAGAAATAGCAAAAGAAGCTTTCCGCCTTGCTGATGGCTGCACAATTAGTTTAAAAAAAGACGGATTCGGCAATATTGGTGGAGTTCTTGCATTCAATGATGATGCGTTGGCTGAAGCTGCAAGAAATTTATTAATTCTTACTGAGGGGTTTCCGACATACGGGGGATTGGCAGGAAGAGATTTAGATGCTTTAGCACAAGGTCTTAAAGAGATAACTGATAAAAACTATTTAGAATATCGGGCGAGATCAATTTCCTATTTAGCTGAAAAAGCATTGAGTTATGATATACCTGTTGTTCAACCTGCAGGTGGTCATGCGTTGTATATTGATGCGAAAACTTTTTTACCAAACATTCCACCTCATGAATACCCTGGGCACTCAGTTGCCTGTGAAATCTACTTAATTGGAGGTGTAAGATCTGTTGAATTAGGAACACTTGCTTTTGGTGTTGCAAATGAAAATGGGGAACCCGATACACCGGCAACACATGAACTCGTTCGGCTTGCTGCTCCAAGAAGGACATATACACAAAGTCATTTTGATTATGTTGCTGAAGTTTTAGAAAAGTTAGCTGAGAAAAAAGATAAGTTAAAAGGATATAAAATTCTTGAACAGCCAAAATTACTTAGACACTTTACAGCTAAACTTGAACCTTTAAAATAATCTAGATGAAAAAATTCATTGTTTTATTTTTAATATTTTTTATATTTTGTGGAGATACCTCTTCTGTCGATGAATTAGATGAAACAACTACAACTACTTCCCAACCAATAGAGGAAATTACAGAAAACGAACCAGAGCTATATGTAATGTTAATGTGGCATCAACATCAACCTTTTTATACTAAAAATGATGATGGTTACTACACCAGGCCATGGGTAAGGGTTCACGCAACTAAAGATTATCTAGATATGGTAGAGTTAGTCGCAGATTATCCAGACTTAAAAGCTACCTTCAACTTGACCCCAGTACTTCTCAGACAGCTTGAAGATTTTTCAAATGGCGCAAAGGATTTATATTGGTTTTATACGGAGATTGATTCGAGCAAATTATCTGATGAAGACAAAGCTTTTATTGTCTCTAGGTTTTTTGATACAAATCCAAAAGTTATAGCAAGATTTCCTAGATACGTTGAACTAAGGAATAACAATCAGAATTGGTCATCTTGGACAGCACAAGATTTTCTTGATTTACAAATTATGTTCAATCTAGCTTGGACAGATCCAAAATATTTATCTCAAGAACCTTTAAAAGCATTAGTAAGTAAAGGAAGAAATTATTCTGAAGAAGATAAAGTTGTTCTTCTAAATGAGCATTCAAAATTAATAGACAAGGTTATTCCAACTCATGCTGAGCTCTGGAAAACTGGTCAGATTGAAATAACAACCACACCTTATGCTCACCCAATCCTTCCATTAATCTTTGATACAAACTTGGCAGCAGTTGGCGATATAGGAGCAGAGCTTCCAACAAATAGATTTAATAAACCAACAGATGCTGCAATTCAGGTTGAGAAAGGTTTGGATTTAGCTGAAAAACTTTTAGGACAGAGACCAACTGGAATGTGGCCTGCAGAAGGTGCGGTATCCCAGGAAGTATTAGGTATGTTTGCAAAAGAAGGAGTTAAGTGGATTGCTACTGGTGAACATGTGTTATCAAAATCTTTAGAAATTCCAACATTTAAAAGAAACACAGATGGCATAGTAACAAACCCTGAAGTGCTTTATACACCTTGGTATGGCCAATTAAATAGACAAGATGATGTTGCTATTTTCTTTAGAGATCTATCTATCTCTGATCAAGTTGGTTTTACGTATAGTGGAATGTCTCCTGAGATGGCAGTGGCAGATATGATGAAAGCACTTGAAGCTGCAAGAGAAGTAAGTGTGACAATGGATAGACCACTCGTTGTCTCAATTGTTTTAGATGGTGAAAACGCTTGGGAGCATTATCAAAATGATGGTATAGATTTTCTAAGTTTAATGTATGAAACGCTTACTACTACAGAATGGTTAAAAACAACAACTCCAACTGAATATATTCAAAAATATGGACCACAAATTGATAAATTAGATAAAGTTTTTCCCGCTTCATGGTTTCAACCAAATTTTGCAACTTGGATAGGAGAGACTGAAGAGACCTACGCATGGGACTATCTGCAAAAAACACGAGCTTTCTATGATAGGTCAAATGCATCTGGTGAATATACGGTTGAACAGCTAGAAAAAGCATTTGATTATATGCTGTTAGCAGAAGGCTCAGATTGGTTCTGGTGGTATGGAAGTGACCAATCAAGTGGAAACGATGATTACTTTGGTTCTGCATTTAGAAACCTTCTAAAAAATGTATATACATCGCTAGGTCAAGAACCTCCAGCTTATTTAGATATCCCTATTATCTCTCCTGCTGCTCAATTATTTGATAAACAGTCAGATTCAATTTTGAATTCAAATCAAGCTTTACTTGTTAACGGGACTACAAATACAAATATATGGAGTGATGCTGGGGCAATAGAAACTTCAGATAAGATTTCAAAAATACAATATAGATTCTCAGATGAACACTTATATATTTCTATACAAAAATCTTCCTCGGCTATGCAGGAAGCTAACCCTTGGCAAAACACGGATCTAGATGTTTATTTAGAAAGCCCATCTAGAACAAAGATTAGAAGGTCTTCAGTTCCATTTAAAGATGGCGAAGTTTCAAATCAAGAATTTTTAGGCATTGAAACCACTCAGGCAATATTTCATAGTGGAGAAAAACTTAAAAATGGTTCATACTTTACGTGTACAAAAAGAGATTTACCTAACGAGGGAAGTGTCAAAGAGGAAACATTCTCTACAGAATGCTTAACTAAGGAAACAACAGAGGTTTCTGCTTTTGGAAATGAACTTTATCTAAAAATTCCACTTGGTGAATTAGGTTCACTGAGTTTCGGAGACAAGATTAAACTTCGACTTTATTCAGATTCTTTCGATAGTTATGTTCAGCCTTCTAGGCCTTTGGCGCTATTTGTTCCTGAAGTTTCAAATGTTGAACTATTTCTAGATATAAAAGATCCAATTAAAGACGATTTTGGAGAAGGTTCATATACCTATCCAACTGATGGAGTATTCATACCTGGAAGTTATGACTTTGAAGGTTTCTCAGCAGGTATTGCAGATGGAAGTCTCGTTATGAATTTTGATATTTTAAGTGCTGTAAAAAATCCATGGGGATCTCCAAGGAGTCTTTCTGTCCAAACAATTGATGTGTATATTGATAAAGACTTTGGATCTGACACTGGAGTAAAACAGTTAGGCAACTATAGGTTTGCAAAAATGCCAGATGGTTCTGGTTGGGAATACCATATTGTGATAGAAGGATGGGAGCCACAGATTTGGAAGTCACTACCAAGTGGAGAGTCAGAATTAGTAACTAATCAGTTTGATATTGTTGTTGTACCAGACAAAGGTGTAATTGTTGTAAAACTTGATATTGAAAGCCAGCTTGGTGGTGGAAATCCAGAAGAATGGCATTATGGAGTTATAATGATGTCTCAAGATGGCTATGGACCTAATGGTTCCAGGATTAGAGAAATTAATCCTTCAGCAGAACAGTACAGAGGTGGTGGAGCTCCAAATGTAGTTAACCATCCAAATATTTTCGATGTAATTTTTCCTGATGAAGGAGTCCAGGAAGATTATTTGAGTTCATATGGAGAGTATGAAGGTTCTGTAGATGATATGTCAACCGATTTGCTTGCAAGCATTCCATTGGTGAGTAAAAATTCGTAACTAGTTTTGTTTATTTTGTAGCTTTTGCTTTTTAATTGGACTGGAACCGGTTTCTAAAATTTCTTTATAGGCCTTATCAAAAGCTTCTAGCTGCCAACCGGACATTCTGGATCTACTAATTTCGATTACTTGTTTTTTCTCTTCATCTGTAAATTTTGACCACTTAGCTATTTCAGGTGTAGTCCTTGCACATCCGTAACATAAGTCACTACCAGGATCTGTTACACAAACACTTATACATGGTGAAGGAATTGTCATAATGAGATATTAATACTTTTGTATTTCTTTAATTAATCCATTTGTAGCAATCTCTAATGAGCTTTTTGGATCACTGATACCTTCAGGCCCACATTGGAAATAGCTTGTAAAAATATCTTCATTTTTTACTTTATATTGTCCACCCAAAAAATACCTAAGTCCTTTAAAATTTTTCAATAACTCTCCAATTATTTTTCCCTCTAATGATGATTCATCAAATTTTCCTTCACAAAAGATACCAATATCATAATTTCCTAATTGATTGATTAAATTCGTTTGCTTTAAAAAGTATTTTGCACCGTTTTCAATTTCACAGCCAAGAATTTGATTTAATGTAAACGTTAAACCACCAGCTGCTCCAGAGTTCACCTCAGTTGGATTTAAACCTAAAACAAGCTCTTTATCAATTAGCATTATCAATCTCTCAACTTCTAATTTATGTTTCTCAATATCTTTCGCAGATAAACCTTTCTGAGGACCAAAAACATCAAAAGCTGAATTCTCACCAAGCAAAGAAATATTGGTATCACTTAAAATTCTATTTTCTAAATTAGATTTAAAATTTGTTGCTTTAACTTGATCTATATAAGAAAAGTCTTTGGGAACAGGATTTACTATAGTTTCACCATTAGAGATGAATTCCATACCCAACTTACTTAAGAGTCCTATTCCAAAATCGATAGTTTTTGAGCCACCTGTTCCAAGAACTTCTGTTTTTTGAGCTGCTTCAAGCAAACATCCTGTATTTATTGACAGGGATTCTTTTTTTAAATCAACACCGATTAATTGAGCTGATTCAAAAAAAACACTCCCGTTTATGTTCAATGATTCAACTACTGAGAGAGAATTATCACAATTCAAAGTTTCAAAACTTTCATGAGTTTGAAAATTGTGACTTTTAAAAATTTCTGTACTTTCTTGCCCACCATCGGTAACGCTGAAAAAGTCTGCATTAATATTTAAATCCAAAAACTTACTTTGAACAATATCAAGCACTTCTATGGCGCTTAATGTACCAGAAAACTTATCACTAAAGACAGCAATATTCATGTATGTATTTTATTTAATTCTTATTAAGTTGCCAGCATATTTAAACTAGGAAAGTATGAAAATAGGGTTTTTAACAGATGTTGATGGATATAGGGCTCCAATACACCCTGAATCTATTGAGAAATATTCATTAGATGTTCATTTGGAAAAAAATATATTTGATTATCTAAATTATGCAGATTCTTCCCAAGAAAATGTAAAAAATATATCTAACTTAAGTGATTTAGACATTGTTGCCTGTGTAGAAAATATCCAAGATAAAACAATAAAGGAACTAAAAGAAGGAGCAATTCTTATTGGTATATTTGATTTTGATAAGATCGAAGAAATAAAAAGTTTAAGACCTGATGTAAAAGTATTAAGTTTTTTTAAACTCCCTAGAATCTCAAGAGCTCAAAACTTAGACGCTCTTTCTTCTCAAGCAAACTTGCTTGGATACGCCTCAGTTTTACGAGCTGCAAAAGAGATATCAGACGTCGTACCAATGATGACAACTGCAGCAGGCAATATACAGCCATCAAAAGTATTAATTCTTGGAGTAGGAGTTGCAGGCCTTCAAGCAATTGCAACAGCAAAAAGACTCGGGGCTAGAGTGTGGGCTTTTGATATTAGAAAAGAGGCTAAGGACCAAGTGGAGTCTTTAGGTGCTAAATTTGTTGAAGCAAGCGCTGAAGCTCAAGATAGCGTATATGCACAAGAAGTCTCAGAAGAAGAGAATCAGAAAATTCAAGAGGCATTGAAAAAACAAGTTATTGATAGTGATATAGTTTTAACATTTGCTCAGATACCAGGAAAGAAAGCACCTGTCTTGATTGAAAGGTCAACTGTTGAAAACATGAAAGAGAATTCTGTAATTATTGACCTAGCTGCTGGTACAGGTGGAAACTGTGAAGGCACAGAGGTAAACAAAGTTGTTGAGATTAATGGTGTAAAGATAGTTGGCGAAACAGATATCTTAAACACTGTTAAACATGCAGCTACAAAGCTGTATTCAGAGAACGTAAGAAATTTAATCGAGCTGTATATAGAAAATAGTGACGATGAGATTTTTGTGGAGATGAATTCATAATGGAAGCAACATTCCTACTTACATTATTGATAACATTTTTAGCAAGCTTTATTGGCTATGAGCTTATATCTAAAATTCCACAGACTTTACACACTCCATTGATGTCTGGTTCCAATGCTATTTCTGGAGTTACATTGATTGCAGCAATTCTTATATATCCAGAAGTAGGAGAATCTCAAGTTCTCAAAATTATTGTTTTAACTGCAATAGCATTCGCAACCCTCAATATTGTTGGAGGGTTTTCAGTAACTGGTCGAATACTAGAAATGTTTAAGAAAAATGATTGAAATAATTTTACTTGTCTCATCTGTTTTATTTATCTTTGCGTTAAAGCTCTTTGGAAGACCATCCACAGCACATAGGGCAAATACATTTGCAATGTTGGCTATGGCGCTAGCAGTCTTTAGTGCATTTAATTTTGATTTTTCTAATTATGATTCTGCTTTTTATATCACAATTATTGTTTCGGGACTTCTTGGAGTATTAATTTCAAAAAGAGTCCAGATGACACAAATGCCAGAGTTGGTTGGTTTATTTAATGGTTTTGGTGGAGGAGCTTCTGGTGCAATTGCATATGTAGAGTTATCAAAAAGCACCCTACCTCTATCGGATTATTTCGTAGCTATCTTTTCAATGGTTATTGGTATGTTTACTTTCTCTGGAAGCATCATTGCTGTTCTAAAACTACGTGGAAAGCTAAACAATGTCAATACAACAATCGCTAATATCTTTTCAGCTTTCTTACCACCACTAATTTTATTACCTGCAATTTGGGAATCGGAAATATTATCCCTTGAATACTTTATGCTGCTTTCATTAATTGCCGGAATAATTCGAGTTGCAGTAATTGGTGGAGCAGATATGCCAGTTGTCATAGCATTCTTAAATTCACTTTCTGGAATAGCAGCTATGTCAGCAGGGTTTATTGTAAATAGTATTATTTTGATCATAGCTGGTGCCTTAGTGGGTGCTTCTGGAATAATTCTCACACTTCTTATGTGTGCTGCAATGAACCGTACGCTTCTAGATGTTCTAAAAGGTGGATTTGGAAGTAAATCAATTAATAATGAGTATGATAAAGATCCAATAAGTACTTCCCCTGAAGATGTTGCAATTCAGTTAAGCTATGCAGAATCTGTAATTATTGTTCCAGGATATGGAATGGCAGTAGCTCAAGCACAGTCAGCTGTTAAAGAATTAACAAATACCTTAAAAGATAAAAATATTGAAGTGAAGTTTGCTATTCACCCAGTTGCTGGAAGAATGCCTGGCCATATGAATGTACTCTTAGCTGAGGTAGACATTGATTATGAAGATATGTATACCTTAGAGGATATAAATTCTGAGTTTTCTTCAACAGATGTTGTAATAGTTCTTGGAGCAAATGATGTTGTTAATCCACTGGCTAGAACTGATGAAGACTCTCCAATTTATGGCATGCCAATACTTGATGTAGACCTAGCAAAACAAGTCATTGTTATAAAAAGATCTATGTCACCTGGTTATGCAGGTATTGCAAATCCACTATTTATAAATGACAATGCAAAAATGCTCTTTGCAGATGCAAAAGAAGGCTTAGAAAAAATTATTAAGTCCTTCGAGCTTGTTTAAGGACTAGAAAAATTTTATGACATTAATTGATGGTTTTTATACAGATTTAGAAAAACCATTGCTCTATATTCACATTTTTGCTGGATTTGTTTCTTTAGGCACTGCGTATCTTTTGCTTTTTTTAAAAAAAGGTGACAAGCGTCATAAAAAGTATGGAATGTATTACGTCTACGGTATGTCAACTATTTTTGTTACCGCTATACCACTTAGCATGATGGGCGTTGTGCAAC
>Ga0208917_1000324_pt1 | contig 24956 bp, 20 predicted proteins | sample DEB08_DNA_10_FD_185500 | JGI IMG/M metagenome (GOLD analysis project Ga0208917, IMG submission 185500) | Aqueous microbial communities from the Delaware River and Bay under freshwater to marine salinity gradient to study organic matter... | ecosystem: Environmental > Aquatic > Marine > Coastal ...
ATTTCTTTCTATATCATTCTCATAAGAAGAGTGGATAACAGCTCCTTTATATAAATTTTTAAAACTAGAGCTTTCAATTATTTTATTTAAAGCAGTAACTTGTTCTTTAGCCTGTGCTTTTTCTTGCTTAATTTCAGAAACAGTTTCCATTACACCACCTGCCCATAAAGGACCACTAGCTCCGAAAACTTTTGATACGTTAGGGCTACCTACCATACCTGTAAATAAACCAGCTATACCCTCTTCCCAAGCATGGTCAAAGTCTGTATAAGTATCTACAGCAGATTGTAAGTACTGACCTATAATATCATTTGTAAAAGATAAACCTTCTCCGTCATTAGCTCTTAAAAGAATTTCTGAAGAATAGTTATCAATGACTCCTTGTTGCATTTCTTCGTTAAATTCCATTAAAGGATTACCAAGAACTCTTAAAGCAGTTACAGTTTTTCTTTTTAAATTATTTTCTGCTAATTCATAACCTGTTTTAGTAGAACCTTTTATTAGTCCTAGTCCTAATTTATCTTTTGCTTTATTCTTTAAACCTCCAACTATAGAATTAGGTCCTAAAATTTTATCTATACTAGTACCTTTAGTTAAAGGTTTTAATAATGTTTTAAATTGTACAAAATTAGAAATACTAAGTAAGCCTACATTCATACCAAACTGAACATTAGCTTTTTGAGTAGACAGTCTTTCAGCATCTTCTGCAGTATACCCTTGAGATATTAATTCATTGTAAAATTCTTCTTTTCCATGGATGGCTTCTATTCTACCTTCACCTACTGCAGAACCCACAAGACCAGCTCCTTGAGAAGCTAAGTTGATTCCACTTAATGTTTTACTAGTAGTTTCTAATTCCTTTAAAATATCAGCAGCTATTTTAGGTTGCTGTTGTCCTAATTTAAATAAATCATCTCCATTTTTTACACCATACTCAGCATATTTTTTAACTAAGTCATCTGTTACTTTACCTCCATTCTTAGCTAGAGCTTTCCCGAGCTGGCCTGCTAATCTTTTACTAAATGCTTTTGTTAAACCTGCATAGGCAGCTCCAGAAGTAGCTACCATAGATAAACCTGCTCCAATGGTAAAACCCATATTTTTATAAATAGTATCTGCCCAAAAGTTAGCAGTACCTAACCTTTGATACCAAGGAGTGTCTCTCTCTTCTCTAGTATAATATAGAGGATTATTTTTTTCTACTGATTTTTGCCATTTAGACATTAAGGTAGAAAAACTATTATCTACTATTTTATTAGCATCCCAATTAATTAAACTTTCCCCAATGGCAAAGGCTGTTCCAATAGTAGAATCAAAAAAAGTAGAAGCAGCTAAAGTACCCATTTGTAAAGTAGCTCTTCCCCATTTTTCTGCTGCTGTCTGAGCTAAAGCTCTCTGGTCTTGAGAATAACCTAAATTACTAGGATTCCAGTCTATCCCTTTTTGTAAAAAAGTGTTTTGTTCATCTATAGACATAGAACCTGTGTACTGACCTGCACTACCTTCAAACCAACTTTTTTCAAATTTAGAAGAAGGATTTAAAATAAGTCCTTCGTATCCTTTTGTATTTTTTAATAAATCAAATAATTTACTCATGTTTATCTTATAAATTTAAATGGATGTGGTACATATCACCTTGACCATGGTCATATAAACCTAATTCTTCTGCAATTTTTTTCATCAAGGTTACATTTTTATTACCTTGACTGTCTCTGATAACAAAATCTACTCCTCTTCCATATAAATGAGAAGAGTTAGGGCTAGCCTCAGTATTAGGATTATTTGAAAGACTTTCTAATTCTTCTAAACTTCTTAACGCGTCAGTTATTTCTATGTAATTCCCATTTTTTAAAGCTCCCATTCCTTCTAAATTAAAGAGAACCTGGCCCATTATACTATTAAATTGAGGAGCAACTTTAGGATCTATTCTTAAATCAGCATCATTTTTTAATCTTAAATTTGGATTAGAAATTACTTCAGTTATAGGAACACTATTAGAAAACATACCTTGTAGATATGTTTTAGTTTGATCTGTATTCATATCTATAGGAGTATAACTAATTAAATTTGAAACTAAATCACTTAGAAATATATTAGTATCTACTCCCTGAGTACTTAACTTACCATTTAAATCTTGTCTTAAAGTTTCTATGATTAAATCTTTATTTTGATGTAGTGCAACAGGATTTCTTACTATAGTCTGCAAAGAACTTTCTAGTAAAGCTACATCCTTTTCTGATGCTAAAGATACTTTTATAGGCTGACCTTCACCTATTTTAAAAGTGCCCACTAAAGAGTTTTCTTTATCTCTGCTCCAAATTATATTAATATCATTTTTAGAATTATCAGGATTATATCTATTATCTTCCTTGAAGAGAGAAGTAGTAGCATATCCCTTTTGAGATAAATCACTAGACACCTGTCTAAATCTTTCTATCTCATTTGCTTTTACTTGAGTAGTCAGCCCATAGTCAGGATTGTATATAATTTTGTTAACCATTTCTTCTGACATAGGAATTTCTATCCAATTTAAAGAAGGACTCTCTTTACCTACTCCCCCTTTTAACATTTTATACTCATTTGAAAAGTCATCAGTACTTAATGGTAAGTTTGGTATCTTTAAATCTAACATCCAACCTCTTGTTAAATCTTTTCTTATATTCCACATTAAAGGTTGATCTACTCCATTAATATTTGTTTTAAGAGTAACATCTTTCCCTTCAGTTTGCATAGTAGCAGAAACATTACTAATTATGTCTGCTAAATATTCATTTTGATTAGAAGTTAAAGGCATGTCTGTAGATACCAACTTTATTGCACTAAAGTCTACTAATCTATTTAACTCTGTATTGATTTGTGTAATTATATTATTATTTAAGTTCTTTATAGAAGTGTTAGTAGCATTATCAGTTAACAATAAAGAGTTAAACACAAAAGCATCATTATTATAAGTTCTAGGATTCAACATTTCCTCTTTAAAACTTTGCCACTCTTCTGAGTTATAACTTAACTCTATATATTCTCTTTCTACATAATTTTGTACAAAATCATTATATTCTTTTGTAATTTCAGGGTCTTTTTGTAAATATTCCTCTGCTATATAATCTGCGTAGTAATCATAAATAAGATTTGAATCAAAATTAGAAGTTTTAGACTTAGCATCTATAAAAGCTTCCCAAAAGTCAGGAACAGCCCCCCACGACCCTATTTTTTCAAAGAGACCTCTTTCTTTTTTTACCTTGTCATATCTCATTTCATAGGTAGTATTAGCCTTTTGTCTCTCTACTTCTTCCATATCTAACCCAAATCTTTCAAACATTGCATTTTGAAAGTTATATAATAAGTCATAACTATTTTTATAATCTAAACTTATTTTATTTAAATTGTTAAACACAGTACTTTCATTAACCATATTTCTATATCCAGCTGCAACTTTATTATAATTATCCCTATACTGCTCATCTAATCCTGTATCTTCAAAAGGTAAGAAAGAAGCTTGAGCAATGCCTAGATCATCTACTTCTATTCCTAACTGCATTTCATTTGCAATAGGAGCTAACTCTGCAGGCATATTTTTAATATAATTTTCAGTCTCTTTTCCAGCCATTTCACCTACTTCAAATATATGTTCATCATAGGAATCTTTTACTTTGTTAGTAATAACGTAGAGGTCTTCTAATTTTAAATCTTCAAAATCTTTACCTACTTTTTCTTCTATTACATTTACTATTTCTTTTTCTTGTTCAAAAACACCTTCTTTAACAGTAATAGTATTCCATAAATCTGCATCAGGTTCTGTATCTCCAGTACCTCCTCCTCCTCCACCAGTGTCTACTATTTTTATTTCTTCAGACTCTTTGGTTTCTTTGTAACCTATTAATTCTGCAGCAGGTTCTATAACTTCGTTTAAATAATCTTCATAAGTAGCATCCCTGCCAGTATTTTGTTTAAACAAAGCTTTAAAGTAAGCTACTTCATCTGTGTTACTTTCCCATTTCGACAAAGCAGGAGCCATACCTCCAGATATACTAGGGTTTGTAAGTAGACCATATATTCTTTCAGTAGTTCTATCTTTAGAATAAGTACCTGTAGACTCGTCATATAATAATACATTACCTGTAATAGGGTCTTTTTTAAAAGCTAAATTATTAGCACTAATTTCTTCAGATATAAGAGGTTTAATTGTTTTATCTAACCATTCTGCAGTTATACCTAAATAATCTTGGTTTTTTAGATAAAAGAAAGGTAACTGTTCTTTAGTTAAAGCTTGTTTAGGCCTACCTGTTTCATCATAAACATCGTGAACTCCATTTTCTAAAGCCCCTTTAGCTTTTAACTCGACAAATAAAGGAGTCCAGTTAGTTACGTCATCTTTTATAACACCTAGCCTTTCATCTTCTGCAATTGCTTTAGCTAAAGCTGTAATTTTACCTTTGCTAATATTACCATTAGTGTATAATTCTTCAGATAATGATTCTATCTGGTAATTATAATCATCTAATAACCCTTGTCTGGCTTCTTGACTAAATACCCCTGCATCTGGAATAAGAGTATTTAACAACTCTATTTGTTCAGATTTAGTATCAAAGTTTTCTTGTTTCTTTGATAAACCATAAGCAAGTTCTTCAAAAGGAAGCTGCCAAGGAGTAACTTCTTGTTGTCCTGCTAATTGTAAAGTTTGACTTATTGGAATTGGCATAATTATTCTCCCTCTGGTTTTCTAAATTTCATAATATCTTCTTCTTTCCCAGTAGCTAAAGCTCTTATGACACTTTTCATATTATCTTGAGTTATAGTAAACTCAGGGAAAGCTTCTCTCAATACTTTTAACTGTGCAGCATTAGTAAGACCTTGGTTCTTAGTTAAACCTAAATCTACCAAAAGTTTACCTGTTTGCTCTGCAGATGTAAGTCCAGTAGTAGTGGCTAAATCTTTTCTAGTTTGTTTATCTATTGCTTCCTTATCTGCTTGTCCAACATTAAACTGAGACCTTTGCATATCTAACTGGTCTTTTGACATAGCTAACTGAGTGTTTAATCTGCCAGCTTCTAGTTGAGCATCTTGAATAGCTTTAGTAGCACCAGCTGCTACAGCAGATTTCATAGCATCACTACCTAACTGAGTTAAACCTGCTCTTGTGGCTGCAGCTTCTTGTCTAGCAGCTCTTTCTAAATCAGCAGTACTCACTTTCTTCTCTTCTATAATACTTCTATCTCTACCAAGATCTACTGTATTTTCTCTGATACTTCTCATAGCTGCTAAGTTAGCTAAAGGAGCAACTGCATTTCCAGCTAACTGAGTTATATCTCCAGGAGTTAGATTACTTTCTCCATCTTCTCCATCTTTTTCTTTCTTTTTTTTCTCGTAAAGAGACTTTATTTTATTATACTTTGAAGAGTAATCTGGATTACTCAAAAATCTTTCTGAAAGACTTTTAATTTTAGGCTTTCCTGCAGCTGTTTCTTCTGTAGAACTGTATATATCTCCTTGAATACTTGGAGTTCCCATCTCGTAATCAAACTTGTTTTGCTTGAACTTATCTAATTTTAAACTGCCACTTTTTGGTAATACTTTTAGAGATCTTAATTCTAGGTCTGTAAAACTGTTTTTAGGTGACTTTGAGTTTTTACCACTTTTAGAAGCTTTCCCTCCATCTTTAAAGTTAGGTAAAAAGTTTTGATCTAAAGTCCCTCCTGGCTGTTGTAATTTATTAAAACCTCTAGAGAAGTCATTTAAATTATAAGTTTTTGTAAAACCCAATTCATTTAATCTAGCAACATCATTAGTACTTAGAGTTTGTCCTGCATTCCCTGCATAATTTTTAAAAGAGTTATATTCACCCATAGTGTAACCATTTTTTTTAAGTTTAGCAGGTTTTTCTCTGAGTTTTTCCTTTACACGGGTCTTATTTTTCACATTAATTTTAGCACGAAGTCCTCCATCTTTTTTCATGTAATTCATTTGATTGAGTACAGACTCAGGTAATTGTGGTAACCCTTTATTGTCAAGTGGTGTAGCTTTTAATGAACCACCTTTTTTATATTTTTTCATGTTCTCTCCTCTATTTACTAAGCCTTGCATTTCTTTGGCTTTCTCTTGTTTAATATATAATTCTTCTTCTGCTAGTCTTCTAGTAGTTTCACCTTCTTTAGAATTATCTTTTGATTTAATTAACTTTTTAGCATCTTTACTAAATGGTTTACCTGTTTCAGGGTTAATAGTTGTATCACTAAACACTATTCCTCCTTTTGTAATTCCTTCTCCTCCTTCTATTTCAGCAACAGCTCTTCCTCTATGTTTAGTAATTACTCCACCTTCTTCATGTAAATATCCATCTACCATCTTACCACCTTCAGGCATCAATTCCATTTCTAAAGGTAGTTTAGTTCCAAATTTACCAAATGGTAAGGAATTAACTTCTGAAGTTGTATTCATATCAAAAGTATCAAAACTATCAAGAGTATCAAAACCTTTCATTACACCTTTCATTCCACCTTCAGCAGAAGGCGTACCTCCTAATAAAGATTTCATACCACCTTTAAATCCTTCTGGGCCTTTAAACATTCCTTCAGCTCCTTCAGCTCCTTTAATTCCTCCTGCAAATCCACTAGCCATATCTGCTATAGGAGCTATAGTATCAAAAGCTTGTTCAGCTTTACCTAGTCTTTCACTCTTTTTATCATTACCTTTATTATAAGCTATCTCAGAAGAACCTCCCATTACATCACCTACTCCTTCTGCAATATCTCCAGTACCCATAGTACCTCCAGAAAGAACTGCAGAGGTTGTTCCTACAGCTGCTTTACCAATACCTGATGCAATACCAGCTGCACCTGACTTATCTTTTTCTTGAACTTTTTCATTTAAACCTTCAAAAGCTCCTCCTATTATAGGAATTGATGATAATGCTCCTGTAAGAAATCCTGCAGCACCAAGTCCAATAGTTTTACCTATACCCTGGTCTTTAGCCTCTTGCCTCCTTTTAGCTTCCTCTATTGCAGAAGTTTTAGTAGTACTGCGAATACTTCCTGGGTCAGGCTGAGTACTCCTGCCTAATACCCCTTTTCCAAATTGGGCAGTAGGTAATTCTAACTTAGGAGCTGCCACATTATCTCCGTAAAGATTTATGCCCATTCTCTCTAAAGAACTCTTTTTAGGACTTTTCACTTTTGCCTTTGCTTTCGCTTTTACTTTTCTCATCATTTCGATATAATATATAAAGGTAGTAAATTAAATAAATCTATTATAATTTTTAATTAATATTGTTTATTAAAAACTAATTTTAGATTTATCTATATTAAATTTGTACACTAATTTCTTAGGATTAGCAGTTTGATAGATAAGTCTTGTAATTAAAAACTTGTCTCTTAGCTTTTCTTTTCTGAATAGTGATTTGTTGTAATCTATTACATTTTGGTTAGGTAATTTATCTATATAGTAATCAGACTGTATATCTTGCCATCTCTGTGTAAACATAGGCAGAGTCTCATCTACTACATTATTTCTAAAGCCATTTAAATTCCAAGTTCTTTCATATTTATTAATTAGTATACTTTGATTATTACTAGGCTTTTGGAAAGGAGATACCTTAGGTTCTAAATTGATTAGACCTGTACTTTGGAAATTATTATAAATAACTGCCTTGTTAAAAGTAGTATCATTATCTATTACATACTCTCCATACTGGCTGTTATAGTCATAAGCATCTGTAATTAAACTTAGAGAAGCTGAACTAAAAGTAGATAGCATATTAAAGATATTTACTTTCTCTACTATAAAAGGAGATAAGTATTTACCTTTATTGTGCTCATATATACTGTAGTCTTCGTAGTAATGACTAAACCATTGGTTAGTATTATTGTATAAGAAGTTAGGAATATAACTATGGAAAGATTTAATACCTTTGTCCATAGCATTTACAGAGATAGTCCAAGATAAGTTTTCAAAAAACTCTTCATCTTGAAAAGTAACTTCTTTATATTCATAATTAGAATTAATCACTGTTCCAAAAGTATTATCTCTACTTGTAAAAAACAGGCTTCCTTCTGGAACTAACTCTCCTTGAAGTATATCTTGTAAGTCCTCTATTTCAAAGTAATAGAAATTATTTTCATCTATAATTTTAAAATCCTTTTTAGTCAATATCCATCTCTTATTTCTTTCGTCATAAGTAGACATCATACCTACAGATTTATTATCTAGTATTCCTAAGTAAGGATAGTCTGTATTTGTAAGTTTGTTAAACTGGTTTAGTAAATTTAAAGGTATTTCTCTCTTACCCCAGTTAAAATTACCATCTAAAGTAATTTCACTTAATCCTTCTCCAGTTAAACAGAATAAACTTCCTTTGTCTGTAGATGGAAAGAATACACCATGCTCTGTAACTTTAGTAGCTTCTTTAAATTGACTACCTGCATAACCTGTCTCAGTAACATTTAAACCTTTTTCTGGAACATCTAATACATCTCCTACTCCTACAAATACAGTATCTAATGCATCAGTATTTAATTGGAATGGTTTAACTTGTTGTATAAACAAAGCTTGTGTAGTATGTGCAAATAAGTTATCTGAATAAGTAAATAAATTAGTTATAGGGCCATGATTAGTTGTTATATCCTTCTTATCCTCTGCTAAGAAAATTCTCATTCTATCTATACTCTTGTCTTGTTCACCTTGTTGAGAATAAACTATTCTGTGTGGGTATTGATTTAAACAACCTCCACAATATAATTTACTATTAGTAATAGGAAAAAAGAATTTAAAAACATTCTGAATAGAATAATCAGTATTATAAGCATAAAAGTTTTTGACATATTCATTATCTATATACCTTTCAATTACCTCGTTTAGATCATCCTTATCTGCTTCACCCCAAGTTGTACCACGCCATCTTACAAAATCCCAGTTTCTAAGAAACTCACTTTCTCCTCTTAGTGGAAAGAAAGTATTTTGAGGTGCAAAATCTGCTAAGTCTCCCACTGTTTCATCTATTTGCTCATGTCTTAACTCTGCATTAATCTCAGACTCTACAAAGTAATATGGAATATCTTTCCATAATTGTTCATAATCTTTGTTACTCCAATTTCTAGTAACATAATTTCTTAAGAATGCAAACTTAGAGATAAAAGTATCTCCGCCATAAGCCTTAACTCTACTGAGAACAAATCCTTGGTCTACTTGTGGAGTAGCTGTCTGAATACTATACAAAGGAGAATAATCAAAGTAACTAGTAGCTATAATATACTGCATATCTAATAAAGAGCCATAGATTTGTCTATTATTTATTTTAGCAGCTGCGTATATACAATAACTACAATTTAACTGCTCAGCAGTTGGGGGTTCATATTTATTTACAGCAACATAGTTTATAGAAGACCACGCAGCAGAAGAACCATCTCTATAATCATCATTATCTACTATAAGATGAGCAGCCCACTGCATCCATTGGTCTAAATAAGGTAAAGGGGTTCTTTTATCAAGATTTAGAAATAAAGTATCTTGTTGTTGTACATTTACAAAATTGATAAAATTTTCTTCTGGTTCAAAATTTCCAGTGTTAAAGTAATCTCTTCTGTAGAGATTCTTAGAAGAAATAGGATAAGTACCATGAGGTTCTATTATCTTTTCATCTATAACCTTGTAGTTGGTATTTAACGAAAAGTAATCTTGATTTAAAAAGTTTGTATTATATAGTCTTAAAGGTAGCCAATTATTGTAATCTATAACATGATGAGACATAACTTTTTCTTCTCTAGCTACCCATATACCTCTATTTCCTCCTCCACCTCTCCATTGACCTTGTAAAATTCCTTCAGCTTTAAGGTAGTCCATATTTAACTCTTGGACATTAAACTTAGCTTTAGGAGAGTGAAAACTTACGTTAAATACATCTATAGCTTGTTCTGCACCTTCTATTCCTGCGTCACTATCTGAAAAATTCATACAGAGTGTGCTGCCATCATTCCTCCCAAAAAGCATTCCACTTTGGAAACCATTAGAAGAAGGGTTATAATCAGAACTATTTATCCTAAGACCACCTGCAAATCCAGCGTCAAACCAATGTCTATTACCCAGACAAGTTTGAGTATGGAATGCATAATAATCTGAATTAAAAGGGAAAGACCAATCAAAAGTCATCCCAACACCTTCTGAGTAAGTGTTTGTTAATATCTTAAGAGGGCTCTCTGGAAGATCCCCAGATTGCAATGGAAGGAAATGAGCTACGTTATGATAGACAATACCTTTGTCTAATACTGTTTTATTATCTACAGTTCTTTCAGCTCTTACTATGTAATAACCTTGTACTTGGTCTGCATATTCTGCAGGAGCTACTATATTATAAAAGTCTACTCCTAAAGGTAAAATGTATTCCTTATCCCATAAATTCCAAAAGTGAGGTTCTAGAGCATTGTCAGGCATCTTGTGATGTCTTATCTTCCCCTCTGGAAATATTCTTTCTCCATCACATTCAAAATCTGGATAATCAAATTCACTTTCCCAATATGCTAAATAACCTGTACTAAAAGGTAAACCAAATAAACTACCTGGAGAAGAATCTTCAGTAAGCCAGTCTTCATTTTTTATACTATTGCCAAAAGTATCTATTAAAGCAGAATTCATATATGGTGGATAAGGTCCTCCTGTAGCATCTGGATCTACTATACACCACTCTTGTAAAGCTGTATTGTAAACTTCCCATCTTTCTTCTGCTCCAGGCATGGAATCTGCGTCATTCTTATAACCAATATCAGTATTTGTATGTCTTATATCACTGAGACTATAATCATCCCAGTTACTATCACTCAATGGTGGATAGGAACCACCAGGAATAGCTACAGTAGGAAATCTATTTACTCTTTGTCCTACAAAAGATATGTCTGCATTATTTCCAGATCCATTAGTTCTGTTTTTGTTTAATAAGTTAGTACTAATAGGAGTATTCCAAGCAGCTTCATTTTTAGGTCTACCAGGGATATGAAATGCTGGAGAAGTAGTTCCATCTTTAAATACCCATACAATACCTAAGGCATAGACCTCATCCCTCATATAACTTCTGTTATCAAAAGTAGTTCTAGCATCTGCAGAACCTGAGTATCTGTTTTGTACCTCTTCGTGAAGGATAGCTCTTGTAAAGTATTTAGTTTGAATTCTATTAGCAGCTTGTTGGAACTTTCCCCAAGCAATATCTTTATCTTTTAGATTTGCTCTAAATAATCTATTATCAAATATTTCTATAGTCTCAGAACTTTCATAAGAAGCTCTATCTACTGTAAGGTCTACCAATGAAATAGAAATAGAGTTATCTCTTACTCCTCTAAATACATAAGTAACTTCACTTTGTGTAGTCAAAGTAGCTACAATATAAGGTTGAGAAATCCCTTCTACAGTCTCTATTGCTATAATTTCAAAGTTAGGATAACTAGTATCTAGTCCTGAAATATTTAATTCTATAGAATAGTTTAACTCTGTAAACAAAGGGTCTCCACCTTGTCTCTGTTGGTAGCTACTATTAAACTGACTTACAAGTACAGGATTAGAAAAAGCAATGTAGTTAGATACATCATTAGCTTCATTTTTATATCTAATAGCAAAATGGTAAGCCCCTAACTGACATCTACCTCCTGAAGGTATAACTCTGTTTAAGTTTATTACAGGGTGTGTATATCCTTGCTCTAATTCCATTAACTGCATATTCCAAGCATCTGTAGCATTGGCAATAGCAGCATCTACATTATTAATTGTATAATCTGAAAGTCTAGCTAAGTTAATAGCTTTATCTGGATTAGTACCATCTACAAAATAGATAACTGTCTCACAAAGATTGAGAAGTCTCCATTTACCTTTGATATATTTATGAGTAGTAAAGTTTAATCCAGTAGATACTATAATATCTTCTAGGTTACCATTCTTATTATGTCTTACAATTCTAGAAGGAGAAGTAGGATTTATAGGTGCTAAAAATAAAATAACCTCTCCGTCTAAAAGAGGTATATTTCCTACAAGGTTATAACCTTCAGGAATGTCTTCTAATTTGCTGTATCCTACTTCATTGGATATAAATCCAATGTCTCCTTCGTCTGAATTGTATACACCATTTAAAACAAATCTAGTAGTATTATCTGGCTGATTGTTAGGAGATGTATCTGTCATAATACTTCCTACAGCTTGACTTGCACTATTAGGATTAGCAGACCTAGTAGATAATTTATTACTACTTTTTTTGTAATTCAAATAATCTTGGTAGTCTTGATCCATATCTTTATTTTGTCCTCTTTTACTCATTCACTTTATATTTGTTAGTATGAAGGGTGGCTTTTACCATTTAAATCCCATCCAGTAGGAACTCCTAAAAACTGATAGAAAGTATCTATCTGCTGGGTAGCTGGGGCAAGGTTAAGTCTATGCCACATTATTTGTTCCATTTCTTCTAAAGTAGGCATTTTAAGTTTGCCTTTTACAACTGCTTTCTTTATAGCCCAGTCTGATGCATAGTATTGAAATCTAGAGTCTGAACCAGCTTCCATTATATTAAACCTAGACTCCCATATATTCATAAGTACATAAGACTTAATAGCAGATTTTACATCCTCATCATCTGGAATTAAAAATTCACCATCTAAGGTAGGGTCTGCCATATAAGCTATTGCAATTAATCCTTCTTTTAAAGAACTAACCAATGTATCTCCTGGTACTACTGTGTAGTCATATTTGCAAGTATAGTCTAAATCATATTCTTTATTACAAAAATAAATAGAACTAAACTTATTAGTAGGTCTTAGCATTACCTTCCAATTTCTATTAACTAAATGAGTAGCTAAGTTGTCAGGGTTTAGTAACCCAGGCATATTATTATAGCTTGTGTAAAATTCTTCTAGGTCTGTAGTAGACTGAGAAATGTCTACATACTCTTTATGAATAACCATATCCAGTCTAACTAAATCTTTAGGTAGACAAACTTTATAGTTCTCTAACATTAAAAATTTAACCTTAGGAACTAACTGCTCATTAGTCTGAAGCTTCTTTAATGCTCTGTAAGCTAATTCATATATCAGACCTTCATCTACTATATTGTCATCAATTACATCTAGTACTTGAGGGATAACTGCTTTTAAATCTATCCATTTATCAACTTGCATAATTCTCTATTGTATTTTTGTATTTAATTGCACTGCTTGTAGCCCTAGTATTACTTCTAACAGCTTTAAATCTGTAAAAAGACTTATTAGTTACTACGCAGGATTTTTTATTCCAATACCATCTACTAGACCATCCAGATGAATGTAAGTTTTTATGGTATACTTTCTTTTTATCATTAGGGTTGTTTTTATTCCATTCCCCATATAACTCTCTAGTTAAATTAAAGTCTATATTCTTTTTAGGGTTAGAAGGTTTAAACTTTTTAATATAAACTCTTCCCATTCTGCTAGGGAGCTCATATTCATATCCTTCTTCTATAATTAGTTTACTCAGTTCTTTAAAAAATGTTTTAGCTATATCTAAAAATAAATCTTTTTCTAAATGATGTTTGTGAGTAGATAAATGGTCTCTTTCATAGTTCTTAAAAATATCTACTAATGTATAAGTCTTTTTTGCCATTATTCTTTCCCTTGTACTGTTTCAACAGACTTTGCATTGTTTTCATTATCTTGAGGTAATTGATATGTTGCAGCTAACTGGTCTGTAACTAGTTTATACATTGTATCTACTAGCTCTGTATCTATTGGAAACTCATCACTAGTTACATCATAGCATTTAGCAGGAGTTTCATTACCCTCAGAATCACATATACTAATACCCTCTAGTTCAGTAGGGTCTTCAAATAATCCTTTTAAAGATACTAAACACAATCTCAAATCTCCTACTACAACTAATCTACCATCATGAATAAACCATCCATACTTAGAAAGTTGAGTCTTTCTGTACTTTTGGTATTTATATTTAGCTAAGCTTATTTCAGGGATTGTAACACCATCTAAAGTAGTTACCTTAAGCATATACCCATTTCTCCAGTTTAGAAGCTTAGGAAGTGGCTTAGACACTAATACAGGACAGTCTTGTGGTACACAAGGACAGTCATTTACAAAACCTTCTTCTAACTTAAGACAAGGTATATATTGAAATGAGAAGTCAGATATTTTATACATTTTATTCTGCTTCTCATACAATAGTCTAGATCTAACTAGTTTCAGTAAATGGTAAATGTGCATATCAGATAACTTCTTATCATCTGAAGCAAGTCCAGAGTTAAACAAAGTTTGGATATGTGCTATGTGTTCATTTATAGTCATCTTTATAAGATTTTACCCCCCAGTTCCCTGAGGGGTTAATTTAAAATATTAAGATAGTGGTATATCCACTACTAAAGGTTTATCAAATCTATTCTCTATGATTAGATAACCTGCTGTAGAAGTCCACCCATTTGATTCAGAGTAAAAGTTACCAGTAAATAAAGAAGGACATATAATACTTCTGTAGTCTGCATTATCTTCTCCAATAGTTTGAGTGTGCACTACATTTTGAGAACTTCTTCTTGTGTGGTAATGTCCAGATAATAAAACATTGAAATATCCTTGTTTACCATACTGGAATAAAATCTTACCCATATCTTTAGAGCTAAATCCTAAATGTCCATGTGTCATAATGTAACAGATATTATCTATTACTTTAGTTAACACCATAGGACTAAAAGAGAATTGTACTCCTTTACAGTTGTCTTCTAGAAAGTATGCTAATAACTTACATACATCTCCTTCAACATCTTCTTTGTTACTAGAGGTAACTCTGTCGTGGTTACCACTAACCATATAAACCTCTTTAAGGTTATTAATTTGAGATAAAAACTTTCTAATTATCTCATAGGCCATAATTACTACATTACCACCATACATACCTGATTGCATTCCTTTCCAAGAGTTGATGTGGTTTAATCCAGTAAAAGACTCAATAAGGTCACCTAGTATTACTAAGTGAACTTCTGAGTATCTAAAACTATTAATATCCTCAGCTACTTGGTCTAGATAATCAGTTACTACCTCTACACTAAAATCTTTAGTTTTAATAAGACCTTCTATATAAGCTCCTATGTGGTAGTCTGCTGTTACTGCAACTCCTATCTTACTTCTAGGGTAAGACTTCTTAGCTGCTTTAAACTTTGTCTTAGAGTTCTTAATGTGCTCTAATAAAGTTTCTTTCAATACAGAGGAAAAATCCTCTTCTTCTTTCTGGTAATCTGGAACTACACTAATGTTTACTCTGTCTCCATTAGTCCAGATACTCTTAACCTTCAGGTTGTCTTTGTCTAAGTCTTCTACAATTTGTTTGTAGTCACTGTACTCTGTTTTTTCTGCTTCTTGCATATTTTTTCTACTTGTTTTTCTGTAGTTCTTCCAGAGTTGTCTAGCATTTTCACCTGAGTAATTTCCTTTTGTATCTTTTACATCAAAGGTTTCTGCTAAATCTGTCCAGGTGTATTTACCTGGTTTTCCTGAATTCTCTACGAGGTATTCAATTAATGCTTGTTTATTCTTACTTAATTTACTCATATTTTAAGATATAATAGCCAAAGGTACAAAATAAAAAAGAACTATTATAATATTTAACTAATTTTATTTATATTATAGTAATTCTTTTTTTATAGAACATTATATGATAAAATTATCTCTAAATATCTAGTCTTTATTTTAAGTGTATTTAATATAATCTACTATACTTCGTATTTTACTAACTCAAGATTTACCCAGCTTATTACATCTGCATCTTCCCAAGTATCAACATAAGTAAAGCCATCTAGTATTACACCAAATTTAGCACTATCTGTTGTAAGTAATACTTCAACTGAACATACCTTGTCTATGATGTTATCATTTACCAACTTTACTTCTGTTGTTGGGTTTGTTATTTCTACTTTGAATTGTTCAAATTTATAAGTTGCCATATTTTTATTTTATGTTAGTGATGCGCCATCCCAAGTAAACTGGCGAATAAATATAGTTTTTCTGGCGGTTATTTTCTGCCCACTTGATAAATTAGTTCTATATCTGTCTTTGTAAAATCCGTGTAAAGTATTCATGTGGTAAGTTGTTGATGTCCAAAAAGAATCACTACCAGTAAAACCTTGATAGAATGGATAATCTCCTAATCCGTGTTGCCCACCATAATCAAAAATACTTAACATTTCACGAGCATTTGTAATATACCAATCTCCAAACCCATCAGTTGTGTAAGGCTGCCCAGCCATCCAAGTTGCCCAATCTTGAGTAATATTGCCAATATCCGACCTATTACTTAAAATGTATCCAAGTACATCTGTGCCACCATCCCAAGTAGACCAATCAATTACTATATTACTTGTAAATGTTTGACCACCTAATATATCAGTAAATCTATCAGTAGTGCCAAATCCGTTATTATATGGCAATGTAGTATAATCTACTAATCTCCCTCTTTTCAAATTACCATCATCCCCAGTAGCATAGCTTGTAGTTTGACCAGTTTTTAAAGGCATTGCACCTTTAGGTTCACTTCCAGAGTCTAATAAAGAAGGAGCTAACTTATTTAATTCTACTAGTTCATCTTTAATTTTGTTTAGTAATATTATGTCTTGGGGGTTATGTGTAGAATAATCTGCCATAGGTATATATTAACTACTAGATAATACTTTGTTTAATTTTTTAAGCTCCTCCAATATTTTATAAAGAAGAATTATTTCTTGTTTTTCTCCAGCTTTTCCAATAGTAGGAGTTACTTGTACTTTCTTTGCCATTGAGTTTATTTTAGTAAAATAATGATAATAGGAATGCTTATTGAAAGTCCTCCTATAATTAATCCATTTTTTAATTTATTAAATTTATCCTTTCTTCTATAAGAGATTATAATTTCTTCCTTAGTTCCTATAATATCATCTTTTAAAACTATTTGACTTTTTAGATTATCATTATAAGAATTTATTACTTCTAATTTCTTATTTAGAACTCCTATTCTTAATTCTTGGTTATAAATTATTAAAGAGTCTAGTGTAGATTTTTCTTGTAAAAAATCCAGTTGATAACCTTCTTTAATAATCTTTTTAGTTTGGCTAATATGAAAAAGAGTAACAGTGTCACCATTTACAACTTTAGTTTTAGGATAGTTAGTTATATCTGTCTGTGAGTACACTGTCAATTTGACCAATAGTGTAATTATTAATATCACTAATTTTATTTTCATATACTGTTTGTATCTTTATCTTTTCAACTATTACTCCGTCTTTATAAACTATTAAGGAATCTTCTAAGTACTGTAATACTTTTATAGAGTCTAAATAAATACTATTCTGTAACTCTAATTCCTCTATTTGTTTTTCTAAGCTTTTTATCTCCTGTTCTTTTTCAAAGATTTTTCTATCTAAAGTATCAGTCATCTTATCTGCCAAATACATCAAAACAAATACTACTCCAAAGAATAGTATAATGTGATAATGTTTGCTTAAAAAATCAAAAACTTTTTTCATTAGTTAACTTGTAACTTTCCAGAAAATCTTATATCTACTACTGTGTCATTTTTATCAGTTGTTGCAGTAAAATAAAGAACACTACCCTCTGGTACAATAAAAGGTTCGCCAGGAGTTAATTCAACATTAATTGCAACAGATGTATCTAGGTTTTTTCTTACTACAAGATATTTAGTATTTGTAGAAGGATTAAATACATATCCTCTTACAGTAACAAGAGGACTAGAACCTTGTCCAGTTGCTCTAGAAGCATTTATAACCAACCAAGATGCTACAAAAGTATGATTAGCAGGTACATGAAAAATACCTTGTTGAGTAACACCTACTCCTGCAGGTATTTGTGCTAATGCAGTTCCTCCTAAAGTAGCTAGAATAACTATGTTTCCTTCATTAACCTGTCCAGAACCTGATGATACTACTTCTACTCTATTTATTCCTAACCAAGTAGTTGTAGTTACTATAGAAGATGTACCTTCTAAAAGTATAGTCTGTGTTTTAGTATTTCTATTTTCGTCTATACCTGTTATCTGTATACTTCTTGCCCCAGTACCACCTCCTGCTAAACTAGTGTCATTACCACTAGAAGAAGTTATAATTAAGGTAGTAGGAGTTGTAGGGGGAGTATAAGTGCCACCAAAGGAAGCAATAACTTCTTCTGCTGCTGTATCTATATCTGAGTTGTATCCCCATTTATTCCAAGTAGTGACACCTGATCTTTTACCTATGGCTACCTCATGGTCAAATGAAGTAGGCCTAGTTGATAAAGCTTTGTTATCTTTTCTTAAAGGGTCTTCAATAGGACTAATTACTTCTTCTAAAGATGTAGCTGTCTTTTCTTCTCTTACAACTTTAAGAATTTCATCTATTTTATACCAGATTTTTTGTTGTAAACTTTCACTGTTGGTATTCCAACTTGAGTTTTTAATACTCTTATTCATTTTATCTTTTTAACAAGTACAAGTAATTCTTCCTAAGTATTTTTCAAGTTCTCTTACTAAGTTGCCAATGCTTGTATCATCACTACATCTTAGCTCAACCTCTCCTTCTTCCTCTCCACTATCAAATCTTATCAGACACAAAATCTCAAAGAGATTAGCAGCCATAATTAAATCTTCTAGTCTGCAATCTCCTTTGCCTAAAAACATATCATTAGTGTATTTATTACCTAATGTAGCAAGTTTACAGCTAAGTTCTGTCTTAGCACATTCTATGTATTCTGGAGTTATCAACCTTTTGTAATTTTTAAGTATAATAATGCAGTTCCGCCTGGGGTACTTTTTCTAGTTTCTACATAAATATAAGCAGGCTCTCCTTGATCTGTATTACTAGTAAAAACACCTCCCCCCACATCTGTAGTAGAAGTTGCACCTGCTGCAATATTATAAGTACCTGTGGCAATTGTCATAACTGTTGTAGCATCATTTTCGTAAAATATTAGTTCAGCATCATCTGAAGCCTCAATAGTCTTTACAACAGATACTGTAAAACTATCAATAGAGTATTTACCTGTAAAAGGAAAGAATACTTTATGCTTTACCAAATAACCAGTCTCAAAAGAAATTGGAATAGTTATCATTTCCTGTTTATCTGCAACATTATATTCAGATATTATTTCTTTAGGTAAAGATCCATTCTCATCTACATCTGCTGAAAAGTTAACTTCCCAATTTGAACCATCATAATATGCATTTATTTGATGAGTTTTATCTACTAAAGTTTCAGGAATAGCAGTGCCAAAAACAGTAATAGTATTTCCGTTAAGGTTTATATCTGCTTCATATCTAAATCTATATTCTGTTCCTTTTACAGGAGTACCAGATGATTGAATAGTCCAGCTAGATGTCAAATTTGATAAACCTTTAACTATATACAATGTTACAGGAGATATAATAGGTAAATTTACTGTACCACCACCAGATGTTAAAAGTATTTCTTGTATAGTATTTATATTAGGCATTATTATTAATTTTTAATATGTAGAATTTTTATATCATGTATTTTAATACTGTATGCAGTAGAGTTTCCTATTTTAAAATCTATATCAAAATCAGAAGTAAAATCTATTGCTACTGGTTGTAAATCCATCATGCCATTACCACCAAACGTATGAGGATTATTAGTAGTAAAAACTGTTCCAATAATATTCATAGAAGTAGATGATGTTCTAAATATCTTAATATTAACAACGTAGTATCCACCATGAAAGTCAACAAAATCTGTTTTATATAAAGTTAAAGTAGGATTAAAAAAGTTTGCAGTATAGTTATTAGTTATATTATTAGAATTTACAGTCAACATAAAATCATCCGAATTTATATTACTAGGATCATAAGGACTTTCTGAAGATAGTTTTACTGTAATATCTAAATACTCACCATCGGAGTCTAATGTATTTGCAAGTATAGTAACGCTATCTGCTGGAAAATATTCATTTAATAGCTCTGTGGAAAGAGTATTATGATTAGAATGAATAATAGACATATTATCCTCTCCACCAGCACTGTTCTTTACAAAGATAAAACTTACTCCTATAATATTTGCTGATGTAGCCCAAGAATTATTTCCACCTATTCTTGTCATATCCACTCTTAAATCTCCTGTATTTTCTATGGTAGGATTATTAGCTACATAGATTTGCATATTCGAAGAGTCTGCAGTGTCAAATATTTGAATATAAATAGTATCAAAATTTTCATCCACTATAGTATCATAAAAGTTATTAGTATAACTTATATCATTACTATTGAAATCATAGTCACTAAACCACCATTCATTCGAACCTGCTGAATTATATGCAGATGCAGTTGTTTGTATGATTCTGTTTACATTGTCATAAGGCGTAGCATTAAAAGTTGTACTTAGATATTGTATTGTGAAGCCTCCTGTTTGTCCATTTGCTCCTGCAGGACCTTGAATACCTTGGATTCCTTGTGGCCCCTGTGGGCCTTCAGGTCCTGTGTCACCTTTAGGTCCTTGTGGACCTTGTGCACCATTTTGGATAGATGGAGGAATTACAGAACAAGCATAACAAGAAGTTGAGCTATTATTTGAGTTACAATTACACATATTTTTAACAAGTTTTACAGTTATAATTTTTTAAAAGTTTAGTTATGTTAGTGTAGATTTTGTTGAAAGAACAAAGGTCTAAACATTGGTAACTAAATACCAAAGCTTTGTATAAAGCCATTACTTCTAAGAAAAGAAGTTTTAATTCATTTTTATTGCAGTCTCTACAGTCTGCATCTATATAAGCAAAAGTTAAAGCTTTCATCTGACACTCTAGCTCACATAGAGATAAAAAGTAGAAAGATGAAGTGACAATTTCCCCAGCTTTTAAAAGCACAGTATATTTAAAATTATAAACACCATCTATAATTTTTAAAGTACCAATATTTTCTGTTCCCGTAGACAGGATTAAATCAGCAAATATAATATCAGTGCTATCATTTTCAGAAGGAGTTATCTCAATATTTTGGTAGTCTATACCAGTTGTAGTATTAGAAATAGTGACATAGCTATCTGATGTATCACCTACTCCTGAATTGGGTGAACCCCATCCACCTAAATTATCTAGAGCATAGGCTCCAGTTGTCTCTGTAAAAATAAACTTTTCACAATCTTGTGAAGTTACTATAAAAGAAGTTTGTACCATTAATTTAAGTCTTTTTTGATTGTGTTATAAGAATTGATAAAATCTTTTATTCCTCTTATGATACTCTTACTATGTACTATTTCAAATTTCTCATTAATAGAGACAAGTTCAATAGAAATTAAAGCAAGTGCTACTACCTTAGTAGCTATAAAAGGTATACTATTAAATAAAGCCAATACTTCTCCAAGTATTAATTTATCTATAAGATATATTGTAAACACACTAGTTTGGTAAAAAAACAATTTAGTAACTAAGCCTTTTCTAAGTATTGTACTTTTAAATTGTTTTGGATTTGTTTTTCTTACAGCCCATATACCAAATACTGTATCTGTAAAAATAGCTATTCCTACTGCGATAATAATTGGTATAACGGGTGATATAAATGCTAAAACAGCTACTGGTATATATGCCATAGTTTTTGATAAAAAGGTTGAAGAAGATGATATAGTTAATTCAGTTTTCATAAACAGTTCAATGATTCTATTAATTTTTCCTTGTTAAATAGTTTGCAATCACTTTCACTATCTCCAAAAAAAGGTTCTACTAAAATAGCAGGAGCTTTTGGGTTAAATATTTCCTCAAAACCTCTGCCACCTTTTTCTACCTTTTTAGCTCCCCTGTTTTTAGCACCAGTGGATTCTGTATAATAGTGACAAAAATTACTTCCGAAAACTCTACCTTTTTCAGAAACAAATAATGCTTCACATCCTGAAGCTTTTCTGTTAAACATATTAAAATGCAAAGCCACAACTAAATCATAATCTTGTGTATTAATTTTACTAGCTGTGTCTTTCATTCTTGCAGTATAGCTTCCTATTGAAGCATCATGTATATAAACATCTCCTAATTCTGAAAGTTCAGGAGTAAGGGACTTATACAGTCCCCACTCCGTTACTTTTAAAATCTCAGAGTAAGCACCCTGGGCTTTTTCATTATGACCTATTATAAAAGCTTTTTTCATTTAAGCCTTATTTTTTGTCTTTATTTTTAAAAAACTCTTTAAGTTTTTCAAAGTAGTCAATCTTTACAATTGGTTTATTATTTTTCATAATTATAGATTTATAGGTTGAGTTAATTGAGACGAGGTAAAGTTAAAATAAACTTCGCTGTAAACATCACTACTAGAATATGGGCATCCTTCAAAGCCATTAATATTATTTATTCCAGCAAGTCTCATTTGAATGACTCTTTGTAGGCTAACTGGACCTCCTACATTTACAGGATTAATTATTAATTGGTTTCCATAATAAGATCTATCTGTACCACTTTGATCTGTTGAAACATAATACATAAATATATCTGATTGGCCTGCTACACTTAAGTAACTACCCATTGAAAATATATCTACTCCCAATTTATTATTAAAAGTAGACATATCTACACCTGTTTCTGATCCAAAATAAGTCTTAAAATAAGGAATATAAGTATTTATACCTGGACCATTACCAAAAGGAAAATCAGCCCCTGCAGCAAAAGTAACAGCTACTCCATCGTTAGTTGGGTTTGTTTTAAATGCAACTTTAGATGTTATAAAATCAGTATTTAAATCTGGAGAATTTATATTATTTCTAGCAGCTAAGTTTGATAATTTAATTTCAACCATATACCAACTATCTGCTACTAAAGATGTAAAAGGAATTGAAGCTTGTCCAGCATTAGTACCACCTGCAGGGTCTAAATTATGATTACCTGGAAAAGAAAGTCCTGATTGTGGGAATACTTCTACACTAATATCTCCTGATTGAAATTGATTTTGCCAACAACTTATATTTATCCTTACTTCTGAACCTACTGTATATGCTACGGTTCCTATATCTATACTCATATTATATCCAGCTAAAAGATGAGTAATCTGAGAAGAACCTGTTCCACCTCCAGGAGATGAAACTTCTGTACCATTTCCTGCTTCATCAATTACATAATATTGGTTTGAACTTCCATCAGGTCTAAGTAAACTACCTTGAGCATAGTAATGTCTTTCACTTGGATTCCCAGATGCGTCAAATATATAAGAATCTATCTGATTAGAACCAGACTGTATAGCCCATTCAGCTGTTATTATTATATCAAAAGGAATATAATAAGCTTCAAAATAATAAATAGATACAGGAGCCCAAATCTCTACACCCTCTCCAAGTCCTTGTAATAAAGCAATATTTGCTGTACCAACAATAGAAACTGCTCTTAAGATTACATCATTTGGAGCTCCGCCTGGGTTACCAAAAATTGCACTACTTACTAGTTCTTCTATTTTAGTATAATTACCTTTAAATGGCAATTTAACTCCGAATGCTTCAAATGACTCACCTATTAAAGGTTTTGTATAATCAACATTAGGGTCTGTAGTTAAAGGGTCTTCAGGTAAAAATACAGGAGCTGATATTTCATCTTCTATATAAAACTCCTGTCTTTCTATCTTGTTATCCTTTAACCAGTCTTGCAGAGAAAAGGAAGGGCTAGGAATACTAGATCCTAAACCTCTTTTAGTTTTACTTGTATTTAAAGGAAAAAATATATCTTTAGGTATTTTCATTTTTATTAAAATTTAAAAGTTGTTATTTCATTTTAAGGCTATTGTAGTAATCTACTAACTCATGTAATTTAGGAACTTTGATAAAAGACTTACTTTTATGGCAGAGGAGCTTCTGCATCAGGAAGTACTACCTGAATCCCCCCTGGATATGCGATAGCTGACTCCCTTCTACCAAAAACTTGACCAGACTCAGCAAAGAAAAATATATCAGATGTTTTCTTAATTAAAGATATAAAATTAATATTTATAAATGTTTCTACTGCTACTTGTTCTCTTTCTTCAGAAAATGGTTCTTCACCATCTCTACTTGAAATTAACTCTGATGATTTATTACAAGTTATTGTAAAATAAATATCTCTTTCAACATTTGGTATTGAAACATCTGAAAATCCTTCTGACGTTAGACTTCTTAAGATAGTAGGAGTTTCTATTTTTGTAAATAGTTCTAAACTAGGTTCACTCATTTCAAAAAAATCACGGCCAATAGAAGGGCTAAAAATAGAAGCAAAAGAAGGTCCTCCTACTATAGTTTCTTGTACAAGATTATCTTTGCCATTTTTATTATATGACCAATAACATTTTACTACAATTGGCTCTCCTTTAGAAAGATTGTAAACACTATTCCAGAGAGTATTTGCTGGTGATACATAAGACATGTTATCATAACTTTGTTCTAATGCTGCATTGTAGATCCCTTGTTGATCACCTCTAGTTATTTCTAGAACTTGAGGAATTATAACATCTGTATTAGGAACATTATCCTCTTTGGTAAAAGTAACAGTTGCTTCTAAATCTTCTCCTGTATTAGGATCTATTTCAGTTCTTTGGTATGAAAACCCTCCACCATTTCCTCCTTGAGTCCAAGAACTAAATTTTATTCTCCAATATCTACCAGAAGTTGTCTCAGACATAACAAATTCAGTTCCTACAACATTATTACCAATACTCCCTGCATTTGCACTATAAAAATTAGAATAATTTCTTGTAAGAACATTAGACAAATTACTCCAGCCAGAAAGGTCATCTTTAGTATTTCCAGATAAATATATAGCTGGTCCAAATGTAAAAGAATCACCTTGTTTATATGTATTAGCATTTATTCTAAATGATTGTAATACTTGCTCAGTTTCTGATAAAAGAATAGGTTCATCTGTATAAAACATAGCTTCTCCTGCTGTATTCCGAGGAGAAGGTTGAAAATTATTTTCACCTAACCAACTTTTTAAAGAAAAAGATGGAGTAGTACTGCCTGTTATTGCAGTCACATTACCTTTTTTAGTCTT
>Ga0208917_1000335_pt1 | contig 24490 bp, 27 predicted proteins | sample DEB08_DNA_10_FD_185500 | JGI IMG/M metagenome (GOLD analysis project Ga0208917, IMG submission 185500) | Aqueous microbial communities from the Delaware River and Bay under freshwater to marine salinity gradient to study organic matter... | ecosystem: Environmental > Aquatic > Marine > Coastal ...
TGGCATTAAACCGATATAACTATGGCCAGCCTATGAAAAGGTATAATGATGCCGCTTCTGCTTTACCTAAAAAAGAATTTAAAGAAATAATTCAAGAAAAAGCAAAAGACCCAGATAATAAAGGGGCCCAAGCACTAGCGCCTCTATTAAGATTTTGCGGTGGCCAATCAAAACCATATAAAAAATAGTATTATGTCAGAAGAAAAGAAAGAACAACCAAAAAAAGAGGTCGTTAAAAAAGTTGCACCTAAAAAGGTTGCACCTAAAGTTGAACTGGACACAAGGCCTTTTGTACCTAAGTCTAGATAATGCCACAAAAATTAAGTGCTAAAGCTCGCGAGGCTAAAAAAGCCCGAGACCTTAAAACAGCAAAGACTACCCGCCGTACTAAAATGAAAGCGGAGAATCAAAGGAAAAGACGTGCTGCTTTAAAACGGGGTAAAAATATTAAAGGCTTAGATTACGACCATAGCACTAAAAGTTTTGTTTCTGTTAAAAAAAATAGAGGCGGGCACGGTAAAGGTACTAAAAAAAATAATACAAAATGAGCAAATCATTTATGACCAAGCACTCAACCTGTACTTGTTCTATGAGCCCCCTGACGCGTAGAAAATCAAATGCCCCTTCGAGAAAGAAGGCCCTTGGTTATTATGCTGAAGTAAATAAAAAGGGTGGCACTGGGTCAAAAGCAGGTGGCGGTATGACTGCAAAGGGGGTTGCGAAATATAGAAAAGATAACCCAGGGTCAAAGTTAAAAACCGCAGTAACAACTCCTCCATCTAAACTTAAAAGAGGAAGCAAAGCGTGGAAACGTCGTAAATCGTTCTGCGCTAGATCTCGTAGCTGGACTTCAGAAAGAGGTAAAGCTGCAAGGCGTAAATGGAATTGCTAATATAATCTAATAATTAAATCTAATCTAATGGGAGTACAATTTGGATCACCAAAAATTGTAAAAAATTTAAGCTTTGGTAAAGAAGCTAAAGACAAACTAATAAAAGGCATTGACAAACTATCAGAAGCTGTAGCTACAACGCTAGGTGCTTCTGGTAGGACTGTTGTGCTAGAAGATGACTTTGGTAATCCGCACGTTACAAAAGACGGCGTTACCGTAGCTAACTATATTAATCTAGAAGATCCTATTGAAAATTTAGGCGTTAATATGCTAAGGCAAGCTTCTAGACAAACAGCTACAAAAGCAGGAGACGGTACTACAACATCAACTGTACTGGCTCAAAGTATTATTAAAAATTATTTTAAATTAAACGGTGATGAGTTTTCTTTCCGCGATATTAAAAGCGGTATGGATCAGTTTGTAAAACATGTCGTGAATTTCCTAAACAAGAAAGCTTTGCCTGTAGACGATAAAAGACTAAACCAAGTGTCAACCATATCTTGTAATAATGACAAATCACTTGGCAATTTTATCGCTCAGGCTTTCGAAGCGGCTGGCGACAATGGCGTCGTAACAATGGAGTCATCACCCACTAATGAAACATATATTGAAACTGTTGACGGTACTCATATTAAGTCAATAAGTAAGAGTATACACTTTTATACAAATAAGGAGAAAGAAGTGTCGGAATTAGAAAAGCCATTAATATTTTTATGTGCTTCTGAAATAAGTAATGTCCGACGTATTCAAACGATATTAGAGTTTGCAATAAAATCAAATAGATCATTGCTACTCATTGCCCCTTGCGATAATCAGATCATATCTGCGCTGGCTATGAATCATGTAAAGGGCAATATACGTTGCAATATCATCGATCCTCCGTCTTTCGGTTTAAAGCGTAAAGACATCCTAGATGATATTGCCCTTCTTACGGGTGCTACTGTAATAGATGAAAATTTAGGAGATTCACTAGACAATATCACCCCTGAAGTGCTAGGGTCAGCCAAAAAGGCTATTATAGATACAGACGGTACAACTATAGCAATAGAGGATATACCTATTGAAGTTGAAGATCGGGTTAAATACCTAGAAGAGCAATTAGCTGATGAAAAACATCATATAATGCGCCCTCATTTAGAAAATAGATTAGCTATACTAAATGGTGGCGTTTCTATTGTTTATGTAGGAGGCGATACTGAAGTAGAAGTTTCTGAAAAGAAAGATAGAGTAGATGATGCAATTCACGCTGTAAGGGCTGCTAAAAAAGAAGGTATACTACCAGGCGGTGGTAGCGCTTTGCTTTTAGCTGGTGCTTCTGACTGGCAAATGAATTTAAAGCCAGGGGAGCTTAGAGGCCTTGAAATAATCAAAGAAGCTTTAGTTGCTCCTTATATTCGTATTATGGAAAATGCTGGCCTTGACCCAAAAGCTTATAAATTTAAAAAGTGGGGAGACGGTATCGATGTAACTAACGGTGAAAACTGCAATATGATTGAAGCAGGTATAATTGATCCACTTCTAGTTACTAAGTCAGCACTCGCCAATGCAGTTTCTGTAGCTACTACTATATTATCAACCGATTGTGTAATTAGTAATATAAGAGAATAATGAAAGCAATAGGTAAGTATATTATTATAGAGGAAGTTAAGGAGGATATAAAAAGAACAGAAGGCGGACTGCTATTAGCAGAAAGCCATAGAGACGATATAAGATATAGAAAAGGTAAAGTCGTGTCTACAGGTACTAATGTAAACGGAATTGAAGAATCAGATTTTATTTGGTACGATAGACACGCTGGACATAATTTAGAAATAGATAACAATATTTTTAAAGTTATAGAAGAAAGAGACGTAATTATAGTTTTATAATGGATCGTTCAGATTTTGTAGAAAGAGGTGAGCTAAAAGTTGATTTTCTTAAATACTACAGGCTTATTTCAAGATGGGCCTGTAAAGAAAATAATATGTCAATCTCTGATTTAGAATTACTATTTTATTTAGATCCTATTAAATATTTTACAATACAAGATTTTAAAGACGGCACATTTTATTATAACTGGGATAAAATGCGATTTTATAGATTACAATCGCAAGGTTGGATTACTAAGATCCATAAAGGTAATGGCAGGCTTGGTGATCATAATAAATACACGGTTACTTCTAAAGGGCATAGATTGATTGCCCGTATATATAGAATTTTAATAGGAAAAGAACAATTGCCTGAGTCCGCGAGAAGAAGCAAAATTATGAATCGCGCAAGTTATGTTGACAAAGTATACGCTCAGGCAATAAATAAATTTAACAAAAGTAATTTGGATGGCTAGAATATCATCTTATAATTTAGATGGCACATTAAACACTGCGGACAAAGTTCTAGGTACTGATTCAGCCACTGGGTTAACTAAAAATTATAGTATTGAGTCAATAATGGAAGCGGGTAACAACGCAAACCTTATTGATATATTTGATGGTGCTATATATAATTTTAAAGATTATATAGAGCCAGGAGAGATCATAAAAGGTGTAATAAACTTAAATGCTGGACCTGCAGCAAGTACATCTTTTACAATAATAAATACTATATATTTAAGTGTAAAAAATTCCAGAGGTCAGGATGTGAGTAGTTTTATAGATAATGTTGCAGGCGACTATATAAAGCTAACTAAAAAAAATGATATAAATATTTTTGGGATCTACAAGGTTGATTCTATTGAAGATTATGGTAGTGGTAATTACAAAAAGCTTACGGTTACACGTGATTCTTCCAATGGTAGCTTAATATTAAATCAGGATTATTTTGTAAGTAATTATGATAGAGCGGCAACATCAGAAACATATACTCATGTGCAATCTGTGGCGTCGTCAACCTGGGTAATAACCCATAATTTAGGAAAATTTCCATCAGTAATGGTCATTGACTCTTCAGGTAACGTAGTGGTGGGAGAAATAACATATAATAGTAATAATCAAATAACCATACAATTTTCTGCACCATTCGCCGGAAAAGCTTATTTAAACTAAAAAATAATGGCAATAAATTATTTAAACAGTATTGATCTTAACAAGAACGAATTACAAAATGGTGTAATACAAGTATTAGGGACCGCTCCTGGCAGCCCAGTTGAGGGGCAAATATACTACGATTCCACCGATGACGTAATAAAATTTTATAACGGCACAGCTTGGGTATCTGCAGGAGGCGATCTAACAGCTATCACTACAGCTACTTCTGACCAATTAACAATAACAGATGGGACAGGGCCGGAGCCTAATATAGACATTGTAACAGGCGCGGTAACTAGCTCAGGTGTTGTACTAGCTACTGGGCAACAAATATATAATTTTGTAACAATTGGAATTAATGCTAGAATCCAAAACATTACAGATCCAGTTGATGCCCAAGATGTTGCTACTAAAAACTATGTTGATTCAATTGCAACGGGTTTATTAGAATACAAAGGTGGATATGACGCTAGTACAAATACTCCTAATTTAGATACTGCTTCAAATATTGAAATCGCTAAAGGGGATACATATACAGTTACTGCTGATGGTTTGTTCTTCACTGAGCAAGTTCGTGCTGGGGATGTTATTATAGCAGAAGTGGCTATAGCTGCTTCCGCGGGTGGTACTTTAGCAGACTTTACAATTGTACAGTCTAATGTTGATTTAGCAACAGCGGCAGCTACCTCAGGGGCTGCAATTAAAGGTATTGCTAGCTATGATTCAGCAGACTTTTCTGTATCATCAGGATTTGTATCTTTAGCAACAAAAACTTATAAAACATCTATTGGTGGGTCTGCTTCAATTGCAGTTACTCATAATTTAGCTAGCGAAGATGTAATTGTACAACTATTTGACAATGTAACTAAAGAAACCGTTTATGCGGATGTTGTAAGAACAAATGTTAACACAGTAACTATTGATTTTGCCACTGCTCCAGCAGCTAGTTCAATTAGAGTATTGATCACTAAAATAGACTAATAAAATATTATGGCTAATCGTTTTTTAAGTAATATAACGATAAACGATGAGTATACCTTCCCTTCAACGGATGGAACTGCTGATCAGATAATATCTACCGATGGAGCAGGCACTCTTAGTTTTATTGACCCTGCTACTTTGTCAGTCGGAGAGTCTGAGCAGGTACATATTGCTTGTAAAAATACTTCAGGAGTAAGTATATCTAAAGGAGACCCAGTATATATTACAGGTACTGTTGGGACTTCATTTATAGTTGAAATTGCCGCAGCTGATGCAAGTAATGCGGCAAAAATGCCAGCGGTCGGATTAGTTGAAACCGATTTAGGTATTAATGCAGAGGGCTATGTAATTGTTTCAGGTGTATTAAAAAATTTAACAACTGATCCACTATCTTCAGGAGATGGAACTCCATCTTCAAATGATACTATATATGTTAAAGCTGGAGGCGGTTTAACAAAAACAAAACCTACTGGAAGTGGTAATTATATACAAAACGTTGGTAAAGTTGGTAGAGTAAATAGTTCAAATGCAGGTTCTATTGCAGTATCAACAATTATGCGTACTAATGATGTTCCAAACCTAAGTACAGGAAAAGTTTGGGTTGGTACACCTACATATACAGCTGAATCTACTGTTATACATTTAGATGAGTCTAATGCAAGATTGGGTATAGGTACTTCGAGTCCTGTTGCGAAGTTAGATGTTGAAGGTAGTTCTGTGTTTAGAGACCAATTAAATATTGACCCAACAGGAGACCCAAACAATGTATTATCTTTAAATGCAAGAAATTCAAATGACTATACTAATGTAGTATTTAGGAATAGTGTTGGTTCTGCTAATTGGGCTGAACTTATAGCAACTCCTAATACATTTGTTTTTGAAACAGCAGGCACAGAACGACTGCGCATAACAAGTGGTGGCGACATATCCTTCCGTGATACTTCAACTAATGAGGCTTTCTATTGGGACGCAAGCGCTGCGAGTTTGGGTATAGGGACCACGAGTCCTTCTAATGGTGTTTCGGGATTACATATAGCCGCTAATCAAAGTACTGACCAATTATATTTAGAAAGAACAAATGGTGCAACAGGTAAATGGTGGCTAGGAACAGCTAATAATAGTTTATATTTTTTTGACACTGTTGCTAATTCTACAAGAATGCGCATAGACTCGAGTGGGAATGTGGGGATAGGCACTGAGAGTCCCGCTTCTAACCTTGATGTTGTTGGCGCTACAGGTATTTATCAAAGGGATAATTCTGGTGGTAGTCTTGTTTTTGATGACACAGATGTTGCTGATGCTGCAGTTCCAATGTCTTTTATAAGAAATTCTGCTGGATCTTTAAGTTTTGGTCGTGCTAATAGAAATTCTTCAACTGATTTAACAACAGGCTCTACAGAGTCTATGCGTATCAACACTAGTGGTAACGTAGGAATAAATGAAACAAACCCCTCTACTGCTAAACTTGTAATTCAAACAGATTCAGGAAGTGGGATTGATTTATACAGAAGTGCTGTTAATGCAAATTTTGAAGCATTTAGGTTTAGAGATTCATCAAACGCTAATACGGAAGCAAGTATCGGTTGGAGTGCTGACCAATTAAGATTAAACTCAACTAATAACACTGTACTTACTACTGCTGGTTCAGAACGAATGCGCATAACCTCTACAGGCAACGTAGGAATAAATACTACGACTCCATCTGAAAAACTGCACGTTAGTGGTAATGCTAGAATAACTGGAGCTATATATGACTCAAATAATTCATCTGGAACCTCTGGACAGGTATTAAGTTCCACGGCTACGGGTACAGACTGGATTAGTTTAAGCGCAGCATCAGGAGTAGACGGAAGCGGTACAACTAATTACGTAGCCAAATGGTCTGATGCAGATACTATAACAGATAGTGTTATTTTTGATAATGGTACAAACGTAGGGATAGGCACTACGAGTCCTGGTCATCCTTTACACGTTTATAACGCAACTATTGACACTGTTGCAAGGTTTGAATCGGGTGACGGTTCTGTTGCTTTGTCATTAAAAGCATCAGACAATACGGCATTATTAACAACATCTAGTACTGATTTTCTTGTAAAAAATGATGGTTCTGGAAACCTACGCTTTTTCAATAATAGCTCTGAAAGAATGCGCATAGACTCGAGTGGTAAAGTGGGAATAGGGACTACGACTCCTGCTGCGCCACTTCACGTAAACGGTGGTTCTTCAACAGGATTTGCTACCGTAAAGCATTTAGAATTAGGTTTTACTTCGGGAAGAGGGCTTACTGTAAGCACGAGTCAAGTAGTCGCTATTGATGATTTAGTAACTTTTGATGCCCCTACTACTACTTATGGTCAGATGGCTTTTAAAACTGCTGGTTCAGAACGAATGCGCATAGACTCTTCTGGTAGAGTAGGAATAGGTAAAACACCTTCAACCGAAAAACTTGAAGTTAATGGTGCTATTGTGTGGGAAGGCCCTTTAACTACATCTCAAACAAGCGCAGGCGTATTAGATAGGGCAGGGGATGATTTAAGAATAAGAGCTTATGGAGCAACTGTGGGCTCTGGCCAATTAGTCTTTAGAACTGGTGGCGGCGGGGGTTCTGTCGATTCCGAAGCAATGCGTATAGACTCGAGCGGCAACGTAGGAATAGGGACTGGTGGGAGTGTTGCTTCTAAATTGCACGTTCAAAACAATTATTCTTATGAAACTTCAACAACAACCCACAATAACGTTCATATTAGGTTAGGCGAAAACACACAAGACAACTATATAACCAATATAGATGGTCATATGTTTTTAAGCACATCGCCATATAAAGGTGCAAACAGAGTTTTTTTAGATGATGGAGCAACAAAGTCATCAAGTGCCTTATTTTTTGGGGGGAGTATAGGGGATTTTGCAATTAATACAGGTAGTGGCACAACAGGAACTATCATTACAGAAACGCCTAAATTATATATAAAAAACACAGGCAACGTAGGGATAGGGACTACAAGCCCGGGGACTTTCTTACACATAGATGCAAGTGGAACTCCATCAAATAATGTGCCTTTAAAAATACAGTCTGGGGCAGCTACTTCTTTTATGCATTTTAGGGATGCCAATACAACTGCAGATTTTAAAGTTAGATTAGGGTCTTCAGGTGATAATTTATTAATGTACGCTGGCGGTGCAGAAAGAATGCGCATAGACTCAAGCGGTAGAGTAGGAATAGGTACTGATAGTCCATTTACTAACCTAACTGTATATGGGGCAACTGATTCAAGGATAGCATTAATAAACTCAAATTCAGGGACTACGTCAAGTGATGGATTTGTAATGATTCTTGAAGATGATTCAGAAGTTCACTTTTTGAATAGAGAGTCTGCCGCTATTAAATTTTCAACCGCAGGCATAGAACGAATGCGCATAGACTCTTCAGGCAACGTAGGAATAGGTATTACGAGTCCGAGTCAGAAATTACACGTATCAGGAAATGCTAGGGTAACAGGGGCGTATTATGATTCTTCAAACTCATCTGGGACTAGTGGCCAGCTCTTGAGCTCTACTGGAAGTGCTACTGATTGGATTGACGTACCACCCGCTCCTAGTACAGATAATCAAAATGGTGGATCACCACTGAAATATTGGTCAGGCACCCAGTCTCAATATGATGCTTTGACCCCTGATGCAAATACAATATATTTTATTACATAATGGCAATACATCGAAATACTTCATCACTTTCCGCTATATATAAAGGCGGCTCTCAATTATCAAAAGTATACGCTGGATCAACACAGATTTGGCCAGACGCATTTACCGCATATGATTTAGATTTCCTTGTTATTGGTGGGGGTGGTCCTGGCGGGTATTCAAGAACTAATGATGAAGCTGGAGGCGGTGGAGCTGGGGGATTTGTAAGTTCAGTTGATGAAGGAGTTGAAACAATTTCAGCTGCTGGTATTACAATTACGGTTTCTGTAGGCGCAGGTGGAGTATCTGTTACTGACCATAATACTGCACAAAATAATGGGAACGCAAGTTATTTTTCTTTTTCGGGCATAACCCCACCTACCGCTACCGGCGGAGGTGGTGGTGGAAATAATGCTTCAAGTTCTGATCCAAGAACTGGTAGAGATGGTGCTTCTGGTGGTGGAGGTGGATCAAGAGGTGAAGATGGCGGGCTTGCTACTAATTCCGGCGCAAGTATTACTCAATATGGAAATAACGGTGGAAATGGCGATAGCGGCGACGGTGGAGGCGGTGGCGGTGGAGCTGGAACCGCTGGTAGTGATTCGCCCGGTGGTAATGTTGGAGGTGATGGCGGATCCGGACGCGCTGATTCAATTACTGGAACTTCAATTACATATTCCGGTGGTGGCGGCGGATCGGGTGATGGTAATGGTGGTGGATCAGGAGGCTCTGGTGGCGGCGGAACCGGAGGTGATGGAGAACAGGGAACCGTATTCGGCATAATGCCAACAGCTGGTACTGCTAATACAGGCGGCGGCGGCGGCGGCGGCGGTGATGAAGATTCTTCTATTTACGGGGCTTCCGGTGGTTCTGGAGTTGTTATTTTAAGATTACCAACCGCATCATATTCTGGCACAACAACCGGTTCACCAACGGTAACTACTGATGGTACAGACACTATTTTAAAATTTACAGGTTCTGGAACTTATACAACATAATTATGGCACATTTTGCAGAATTAAATCAAGATAATATAGTTCAAAGGGTTATAGTTGTTAATAATGAAGTAATAACAAATAATAATAATGAAGAAGAAGAATCATTAGGTATTGATTTTTGTAAATCATTATTTGGCAATGAAACAAATTGGGCCCAGACTTCATATAATGGCTCATTCAGGAAAAGATTTGCGGCAAAAGATTATACGTTTGATATTACTAGAGATGCTTTTATTCCTCCAAAGCCTTTTGAAAGTTGGGGATTAAATGAAAATACATGCTCTTGGGAAGCACCTGTATCTAAACCAAATGATGGGCAAGAATATAAATGGAATGAAAACACACTTTCCTGGGATTTAATAACTGAATAATAAAAAAATGACTTACACTTGGAACAACACAACAGTTGACACTTATCCTTCGCTTGAAGGAGAAACAGACGTGATCTTCAACGTACATTGGAGACTTACGGGGGAAGATACAGATGGCAATGTAGGGAGTACCTACGGAACTATTGCTTTAGATACTTCTGATCTTTCAAACTTTACTGCATTTGCGGATATTACTGAAGCTGATATAAACGGCTGGGTAGAAGCAGCAATGGGTGAAGATGAAGTACAAGCTAAAAAAGATGCTATTGATGCGCAGATAGCAGAAAAGGTAAACCCAACCGTGGTTACCAAAACAATTGGCGCGGAATAATTATTAACCTTTAAATTTTAATAAAATGGCTGAAAAAAAAGAAAAGAACACCATTCTTATTGATGATGTAGAACACAACTTTGAAGATTTAACAAACGAACAACAAATTATTGTAAATCATATAGCTGATTTGCAACGCAAAATCCAATCAAGCGAGTTTAACTTGCAGCAATTAGTTTTTGGAAAAGATGCTTTTATTAGCGCTTTAAAATCTTCTATTGAAAAAGAAAAATCAACCGATGACGAACCCATAGAGGTTGTAGAGGCTAAATAAATTAATTTTAAATTTAATGGCTAAAAAAAAATTTAAAGAAACTGCGGTCGGTAAATTTTTATTACAAAAAATTCCTTCTGTAGTTGGCGCAATAGCAGAAGACACACCGGTTGGCAATGTTATACAAGCTATAATTGGTGGTTCTGACATGAGCGCCGAGGATAAAGAAATAGCATTAAAAAAGCTTGAACTTGAAAGAGCTGAAATGGATGGTATAACCAGAAGATGGGTTGCTGATGCGAATTCAGGCACGTGGCTAGCTTCTAATGTTCGCCCTCTAACTTTAGTTTTTTTAACAGTTGCTTTTGTAATTGGGTGGTATTTAGAAATAAAAGAATTAGATACAGTTAAAGAATTATTAACTATTGTATTCATAGGATATTTTGGTTCGCGAGGAGCGGAAAAGATTATGGGTAATAATCGACACAAATGACAGATTTAAAAATATACGGCATAAACATAACGGCATTAATAGCAAGTTCTCCATTCGTAGAAGGTATCAACCCACTGCTACAGACTATTGTTCTATTATTAACTATAGGATATACAAGTATAAATATATATCAAAAGCTTAAGAAATGAAAAAAGCGCAATCAAATGTAAATTTAGAAGATTTAAATCCTAGAATGATAGAATTTGCAAACAATCTTGAAAAAGCTATTGGCGCAGAACTTATAATCACTTCTGGATATAGATCGCCAGATCATCCTATTGAAGCAAAGAAAAAAAGTCCGGGTGAACATACAACAGGCTTAGCTATTGATGTTGCTGCTATTGGTGGTACACCTGTTTATGAAATAGTAGAAGCGGCAATAAATTTAGGTTGTAAAAGAATTGGTATATCAAGAAAATCAAATTTTGTACATCTTGGATTAGACTTATCCCGTGTTACTTCAATATGGACATATTAAAATAACTACAATGAAATTAATTAGAAAAATATCTATTGGTCAAGACTATAAGAATGAAGCCATGCATTATTCTGTAGGGCAAGAAGTTTACGGCGGGCACACAATTTGTGATATATTAGAAGAAGATAATGGGTACGCTATATATATACAAAAAGACGGCGCACAATTACCTTGGAAACATTTTAACGGCAATATGGCTGTTTCTATAGAATACAATTTAGATTATTAATGAGATCACTATACAATTATATTATATCTACTAAAGATCGATACAATAATAAAAAAAGCGTAGGGGATAAAGAACTTATACTTAATACCGAAATAACAGAAAGAGATTATCATTTTGTAAATAGGGTTGGTAAAGTAATAAGCGTTCCTATAAATATAAAAACCCCAGTTAAGCCAGGCGATGATGTAATAGTGCATCATAATGTATTTCGCAGATGGTTTGACGTAAGAGGCAATGAAAGAAACTCTGGGTCGTATATTGACGATAATACATATACAGTATATTCTGATCAGCTATTTGCTTATAAAAGAAATAATGAATGGAAGGCAATGCCTGAATTTTGTTTTGTAACACCAATAAAACAAGATTCAAAATGGAGCGTTTTAAGCGAAAAAGAATTAGCTGGAGAGCTTGTATATAGTAATGAGTATCTGGGGTCATTAGGATTAGCCTGTGGAGACGTGGTAGGCTTTACTCCTGTTTCTGAATATGAGTTTAATATAGAGGGGAAAAAAATGTATAGAGTTAAATCAAATGATATAACAATTAAGTATGGATAGGCGCAAAAAAATAATCGAGGCGGCTGAGCAAGCTTTAATTGAATTGGATAAAGTTATAAGACAAAAAATTGATTTAGCTGACTTGGACCCTGAAAAAGCAAAAATAGCTGCTCAAGCAAAATGGGCGGCAATAGAAGATTCTTTTAAAATAGTAGATAAAATTGAACAAATAAATGATACTAAGAAAGAATCTGAAAAAGAATCTATAAAATTTTTAGGTGTAGAAAATCGTATTAAATAATGTATAAACAAACACTGTATAATATAAATACAGACCATATTAACACCAAAGAAGTTAAAAGAAATAATAAATATAAAAAATATAATTACGGGTACAATAAAGATTTAGATTGTGTTGTAATTAGCAAAGACGGTACTATTGGTGAAATATATGAGATTCAAGGACTTAAGATAGCCTTGCCTTTAGCACCTGAAAAAATAGATGGGCAAGATTTAAAAAAAGAAAATCAAGTATTTAGAAAACGACAAAAGCCAGGATCTTTAAATAAGATTAAATCAATACATGAATTTAAATCTTTTCCAGATGATATTAAAGAAGAATACTACGATTATATTGAAATTGAATTTAATAGGCGTAATGATGGTTATTGGTTCATGTGCGATGGGGAGCCGTGTTACCTTACAGGGTCACACTATATGTACCTCAACTGGACAAAAATTGACGTTGGTGCACCCGAATTTAGACAGTCAAACAAATTATTCTATTATTTCTGGGAAGCTTGCAAAGCAGACGAAAGATGTTATGGAATGTGTTACCTCAAAAACAGACGGTCTGGCTTTAGCTTCATGGCATCATCAGAAACTGTTAACGTGGCTACAATATCAAGAGACTCAAGATTCGGTATATTATCAAAGTCCGGGTCTGATGCCAAAAAAATGTTTACAGACAAAGTAGTCCCTATATCATCAAATTACCCATTCTTCTTTAAGCCTATACAAGATGGAATGGACAAACCAAAAACAGAATTATCTTATAGGCTTCCAGCCTCTAAACTTACTAGAAATAGTTTTAAAGTAAAAACTGAGCAATCAGAAGAAGGTCTGGATACGACTATTGACTGGAAAAATACTGGCGACAATAGTTATGATGGAGAAAAATTAAAATTATTAGTTCACGATGAATCGGGAAAATGGGATAAACCAGATAATATATTAAATAACTGGCGTGTAACTAAAACTTGTTTAAGGTTAGGCGCTAGAGTTGTTGGCAAATGTATGATGGGGTCAACCTCCAATGCTTTAGATAAAGGAGGAGAAAACTTTAAAAAACTTTATGATGACTCAGACCTTACAAAAACAAAAAGAAATCGCAATGGGCAGACTCCTAGTGGATTATACGCTTTGTTCATTCCTATGGAATGGAACTACGAAGGATTCATCAATAAATATGGATTTCCTGTCTTCGATACTCCTGAAGAACCAGTTGAAGGGATCGACGGAGGAAATGTCTATACTGGAGTCATCGAGCATTGGGAGAATGAAGCAGATGGGCTTAAAAATAACTCTGACGCTTTAAATGAATTTTATAGGCAATTTCCAAGAACAGAACAGCATGCTTTTAGAGACGAAACCAAAGATTCAATATTTAATCTTGCAAAAATATATGAGCAAATAGATTATAATGAAGAAATGGTTTTAAGCGGCTATGTTACAACAGGCTCTTTTCAATGGGCTAACGGTGTAAAAGATACTAAAGTAGAGTGGCATCCTAACAAAAACGGAAGATTTAAATTATCTTGGATACCAAGTCTACAAATGCAAAATGCTTTTGAAACTAAAAATGGAATAAAGTATCCTGGGAATAAAGAATTTGGAGCATTTGGCTGTGATAGCTATGATATTAGCGGAACAGTTGACGGTGGCGGTTCAAATGGGGCATTGCATGGATTAACAGCGTTTAGTATGCATCCAGATGTTCCTAGTTCACAATTTTTTTTAGAATATGTGGCTAGACCACAAACTGCTGAAATATTTTTTGAAGATGTATTAATGGCAATCGTTTTTTACGGAATGCCTATATTGGCAGAAAATAACAAACCTAGATTATTATATTATCTTAAAAGAAGAGGCTATAGAGGTTATTCTATGAATAGGCCTGATAAATTATTTAATAAATTATCTGTAACTGAAAAAGAATTAGGTGGTATACCTAATAGCTCTGAAGATATAAGGCAAGCTCACGCGTCTGCAATTGAATCTTATATACAAAACCATGTTGGTATGCATGAAAATGGAGACTACGGTAATATGTATTTTCAAAGAACATTGCAAGACTGGGCTAAATTTAATGTAAACAATAGAACAAAATACGACGCATCTATTAGCAGCGGACTAGCTATAATGGCTTGCCAAAGACATTTATATTCTCCGCGTAGTATAAGAGAAAAGAAAAAAGTAGATTTTGGATTTTCAAAATATAATAATTCAGGATTAAAAAGTAAAATAATACAATAAAGATGGCAGAAGCTACAGGACAAGTTACCCAATTTCCCAGCCAATCAGTAAGCGACGCAGAAAAAGCAAGCGAAGCTTATGGGATGGAAGTGGCCAGAGGTATACAAAACGAATGGTTTAGAAAAAACTCTGGGACGGGTAGATTTTTACAAAATCAGCGTGAGTTTCATAGATTGAGACTATATGCGCGAGGAGAGCAGTCTGTTCAAAAATATAAAGATGAATTTTCAGTAAATGGAGATTTATCATATTTGAACTTAGATTGGAAGCCAGTACCTATTATACCTAAATTTGTAGATATTGTTGTAAATGGCATGCAAGACAGGCTGTTTACAATAAAAGCATTTGCACAGGATCCAACCTCTGTAAAAGAAAGAACTAATTTTGTTGAAATGATCCTTGAGGATATGAATACTCAGGACTTGATTACAGAGATAGATGAAAAGCTTGGTGTTGATGTGCGAAATATTAAGCAAGAAGATCTGCCTTCTAATGCAGAAGAACTTGAGCTGCATATGCAGATTGGTTATAAACAATCTATTGAAATAGCGCAGGAACAAGCAATTGATAATGTTTTTAAAAGAAATAATTATCCAGAACTAAAGAAAAGAATTGATTACGATCAAACTGTGCTTGGTATTGCGGCAACAAAACATACTTTTAATAATACAGATGGTATTAAATTAGAGTATGTAGATCCTGCGAATTTAATATATTCATACACAGAAGATCCTAATTTTGAAGACGTATACTATTTTGGTGAAGTTAAACAAATAAAATCTAACGAACTTAAAAAACAATTTCCAGAATTAACCGATGAAGAATTTGATCAAATAGTAAAACAATCTTCAAATTATAATAATTACGATTATACAAACAACGATTCTAACGATACAGTAGATACTAATACTCTTACTGTATTATATTTTAATTGGAAAAGCTGGGAACAAAGTGTATATAAAATAAAAGAAACTGCTTCTGGGGCTTTAAAAGCAATTAAAAAAGATGATACTTTTAATCCGCCTAAAGACCAAAGAACAAGATTTGAAAAAGTAGCACAGGCACAAGAGGTCATATACGAAGGCGTAATGGTCTTAGGGTCTAATAAACTACTTAAGTGGAAAAAAGCATCTAATATGGTGCGCCCTAGTTCTAATGTTAACCGTGTAATGATGAATTACATTGTTAGCGCCCCTAGAATGTATAAAGGGAAAATCGAAAGTTTAGTTAGCCGAATGGTAACTTATGCTGATCTTATACAGCTAACTCATTTAAAATTACAGCAAGTAATACAAAGAATGACGCCTTCTGGTGTTTATGTAGATGCTGACGGTCTAGCTGAAATTGATCTTGGTAATGGAACAAACTATAATCCACAAGAGGCTTTAAACCTATACTTCCAAACAGGATCTATTATAGGTAGGTCAATGACCCAAGACGGTGATATGAATGGAGGCAAGGTGCCAATTCAGGAATTGCCAGGGGGCGGCGGCCAACAAACTCAGTTATTAATCCAAGCATATAATTATTATTTACAAATGCTAAGGGACGTAACTGGTTTAAACGAAGCTAGAGATGGTAGCGATCCAGATCCCTATGCGCTCGTAGGTGTTCAAAAGCTTGCGGCTGCAAATTCAAATACAGCAACAAGGCATATATTGCATAGCTCATTATATATAACATCTTCGTTAGCTGAGGCAATATCTATACGTATTAAGGACGTATTAGAATACCACCCACAAAGAGATGCAATGATTGGGGGTATTGGTAGGTTCAGTGTAGGGGCATTAAAAGAAATGGATAAACTTCATATACATGACTTTGGAATTTTCTTAGAATTAGATCCAGATCAAGAAGAAAAACAGCTAGTGGAAAATAATATACAAGCTGCTCTTTCAAGGGATCAAATACATTTAGAAGATGTAATTGATATTAGACAAGTTAAAAATATAAAACTAGCTAATCAATTATTAAAATATAGAAGAGCTAAAAAAGAAGCTACTGACCAATTAAAAGCGGAAAGAAATATAGCTGCACAATCTCAAGCAAACGCACAAGCTGCTCAAGCTGCTGAATTAGCTAAGGCTCAAGCAGAAAACTTAAAGGTTGAGGCTAAAGGTAAATTAGCTCAATTGCAAGCAGAGCTTGATGTTAAAAAATTAGAAAGAGAAGCGGCAACTAAAAAAGATCTAATGCAATATGAATTTGATTTAAATGTAAAGCTTAAAGAAATGGAGCTTGACGCTAAAAAACAAATTGAATTGCAAAAACCTCCATCTAATCCAGAACCAAGGAAGGGTTTTGAGTCTTCAGGCAATGACGTATTAGGTGGTATTGACCTTAGCAGATTTGAGCCAAGGTAAAATTTTTAAATTATTATATATTATTAAATTATGGCAAAATGGACAGTTAAAGGCGTAGTCGAAGACGAGCCTAAAACAAAACAACAAACAGAGCAAGCGGTTCTTGACAAAGCTGTAGAAAAAGGAGAAATAACTCCAGAATCTGCAGGTAAAGAATCAGAAGAAACACCAAAAATTGATTTAGATGCCCTTCAGAAGCAAAGCACAGATGAGGTTCCTGTACGCGACGAATCCACAACTAGCGAAGAAGTTCAAAAAGAAAACGCCGAAGAGCAAGATGAAAGCTCTACCGGAGAAGATACGGAAAACGACTCGCCGATTGAGATCATCACTGAAGAGGAACCTGCGGAAGTAAAAGATCAGCCTAATGTTGATGAAAATGCCGCAAAAGTAAATGAACAACCAAAGCCTGTGGAACAACCACAAGTAGAGTTACCAGAAGGCATAGATAAACTTTTAGAGTTTATGAATGATACTGGAGGCTCCCTAGAAGATTATGTTAATATGAATAGGGATATTTCTAAATTGCCTGAAGGTGAATTATTAAAGCAATATTATTCTCAATCAAAACCTTGGGACTCGCAAGAAATTAGTGAATACATGGAAGATAATTTTTCATATAGCGAGGAGGAAGACGACCCAAGAGAAATTCGCGCTAAAAAACGCGCTTTTAAAGAAGAACTACATAATGCTCGTGAGTTTTTTAAAAATCATAAGGAAAAGTATTACGCGGATCTTAAGTTAAACCGCCAAAAAGAAATTCCTTCTGAATACCAAGAAGCTTACGAAGCTTATAGTGGATATACAAAGGAACAAGAATTAAACAAACAACTAAACCAGATTTTTTTAGAAAGAACAGATTCTGTATTTAATAATGACTTTAAAGGATTTGATTTCCAAGTTGGAGATAATAAATATAGATATAAAGTCAATAATATTAATGAAACAAAACGTTTGCAATCTGATATTTCTAACTTTATCAAACCATTTATGAATGATAAAGGTGAAATTGGGAATGTCGCTGGTTATCACAAAGCTTTATTTGCAGCAAGGAATGCAGATAAAATAGCCCAGCATTTTTATGAGCAAGGCCGTGCCGATGCCCTAAGACAAAATGCTAAAGAAGCTAAAAACATTGATATGACGCCTCGACAAGAAGGTACAATACAAACAAAATCTGGCCAAAAATTTAAAGTTGTTTCAGGAGATTCTAGTTCAAAACTAAGAATTAAACTAAAACAATAAAGACTTAAAAAATGGCTTTAACAACTGGAATTGAAAACTTAACTCCCTCACCTAGTAAAGGGACGTTATTCCAAGGTAACTATATTACCGATTTTGACTTTACAAAACAATTTTTACCAGACGTATACGAAAAAGAAGCTGAGATTTACGGAAATCGTTCTATCTCTTCTTTCTTGCGTATGGTGTCTGCTGAGATGCCTTCTGCATCTGACGAAATCAGATGGGTTGAGCAAGGTAGACTACATATTCGTTATGAAGATGTAGATTTAGCAACTGCTGGCGCTGATGGCACCGTAGTATTTACTGTAAACTTTGCTGCAAACCCTGATGCTGTAGCTTATGCTGCTGGTGCTGCTCCTGCTGTGCGTGTAGGACAAACTATTATGGTACAAGGACAAACTTCAGCTGGCGCTGCCACTGGACCCGTACTTAAAGGTGTTGTAACTGTAGCTGGTGCTGCTGCTGCTGGGGATACTGGTACTTTTACTGCCGTATGTTATACTGCTGCTAACTTTAATGCTGTAACTAGCGCTGCTTCTTACGATCACGCAACTGTACTTGTTTATGGTTCTGAGTTTGCAAAAGGCACTGATGGAATGGATGGTTCAATTGACGCATCTTACAGCTCTTACACTAACAAGCCAATTATCCTAAAAGATAATTACGCTGTTAATGGATCTGATACTGCACAAATTGGATGGATTGAAGTTACTTCTGAAAACGGAGCTTCTGGTTACCTATGGTACCTAAAATCTGAGCACGAAACTCGTCAGAGATTTGAAGATTATCTAGAAATGGCTATGGTAGAAGCTGTAGAAAAAGCTGGTGCAGCTGGATCTGGTTTCCCATCAAACATTACTGGTTCTGAAGGGCTATTTGCTGCTCTAGAAGATAGAGGGAATGTATTTACAGATCTTTCCGCAGATACTGATCTTTCTGACTTTGATACTATTCTTAAGCAACTAGATAAAAATGGCGCTATTGAAGAAAATATGATCTATGCAGATAGAGATTTGTCTTTGTCTATTGATGATGGACTAGCTACTAAGAATTCTTATGGATCTGGCGGTACATCTTATGGTGTATTTAACAATTCTGAAGAAATGGCGCTTAATTTGGGATTTGCAGGGTTTAGAAGAGGTTCTTATGACTTCTATAAAACTGACTGGAAATATCTAAATGATTTTGCTACAAGAGGTGGATTTGGTGATATTGAAGGTGTTATTATTCCTGCTGGTACATCAACTGTATACGATCAGCAACTAGGTCAAAATATTAAAAGACCTTTCTTGCATATTCGTTATAGAGCATCTGAAACTGATGATAGAAAAATGAAAACTTGGATCACTGGTTCTGTAGGTGGAGCTTACACTTCTACTACTGACGAGATGAGAGTTTCTTTCCTATCTGAAAGATGTTTGATTACTCAAGGAGCGAACAACTTCTTCTTATTGAAAGACTAATCATTAATATAAGGGATGGGGCGTGTTAAAGCGCCCCTACTCTTATTTATTTTATTAAATTATATTATGAAAAATTGGGAAGTAAAGGATAGAACATATGTCCTTAAAGGCGGTTTATCTCCGCTGACATATACCATCAAATCAAAAGGTATTTTATGGTTTGATGAAGATAAAAAAATTAATCGTGAGATACGATATGCTACTAATCAAAATTCTTTGTTTAGAGACGAACAAGATGAATTTGCAAGGCTATCACATATTACATTTAGGAATGGTGTATTATATGTTCCTAGAACTGATGTAATGCTTCAACAACTTATGTCAATATATCATCCTAAAAAAGATGATCTTTATGAAGAAATTGACGAAGTACAAGAGGCTATTGATGAAGTTGAAACAATTGAGTTTGAATTGCAGGCCATGAAACTTGTTCAAGAATTAGATATAGAGCATTTGGAAGCAATACTTAGAACTGAAATTGGTTCCGACGTAAGCAAAATGTCTTCAAAAGAAATTAAAAGAGACTGTTATTTATTCGCTAAAAATAATCCTAAGCTATTTATTGAGGTAGCTAATGATGAGGATATTAAATTACGTAATTTAGCAAATAGGTGTGTAGAAGCTGGAATAGTTCATTTAACTGATAATAACACAGTATTTAAATGGGCATCAAACGGCAAAAAGATTTTAACAGTACCTTTTGAAGAGCATCCATATACTGCGTTTGCACGATTCTTTAAAACAGATGAAGGTGTTGACGTTATGAAGGCAATTGTTAAAAAGCTTTCATAGAATACTAGGTTATAGCTATTCGTTTAGCTATAACCATCTAATAAATAACATAAATAATGGTAAGTATAGATAATGTTTACAAAACAGTTTTAAATATCCTTAATAAAGAAAATAGAGGTTATATTGTGCCGCAGGAGTTTAATACACTTGCCCTTCAAGCTCAAAGTGAAATATTTGAAAGTTATTTTTCTTTAAGAAATTATGTAGTGTCAAATGATTCGGAGTATTCTGATATTAGAAGAAATACAGAAGAAAAAATTGCTTTATTTGAAAACGAAGAAACAATAGCTACTAGCACTTTTTCAAATGCGGAAGGTAACACAACAAGCAGTTATTATGCTTACCCTACTAATTTTTATAGATTAAGCAGCGTATCTACAGGTGGTATATATGTAGATGAAACTACAAATAAAAATATACTATATTTAAACCGATCACCTTTAATGAAGCCAACGGTAAAAAACCCGTTGTATGTAAGGCATGAATCGGGGCTTGTAATATATCCAACTACAGGTATAACAGAAATACTAATAAATTATATTAGGAAGCCTGCGGAACCAAAATGGGTTGGAGGTACAACAGCTGGGCAAATTATAGCAAATACAGGCGCTAGTGATTATCAAAACTTTGAGCTTCACAGTTCTGAGTTTCCTGAATTAGTTATTAAAATATTAGCCTACGCGGGCGTTATTATAAGGGCAGCAGATGTAGCTCAGGCAGCAGCAGCTAAAGAACAACAAATAATTCAATCTGAACGATAATGGCAGAAACAAGAAAACTATATAACGAAAGAGCTTACTATGCAGACCAGCAAGGCGACACTGCAAATATTCCAGCTGACTTTAAAGGATTGGGTTATTACAGAAGAACAAGCTTAGAGGATGTTATAAATAACTTTATTGTTGCGTACATAGGGGAAGACAAAGCATTAGCTAAGGTGCCTCGTTATGAAGTAGACTTTTGGGCACAAAGAGGGGTGCAAGAGTTTAGTTATGATATATTGCATAGTGAAAAGAGTATTGAAGTTGAAGTCGGGGATGCGCTAACAGTGATGTTACCACAAGATTATGTGTCTTTAGTGCAGGTGTCGCATGTAGGTGAAGACGGTGTTAAAAATGTTTTACTGAGAAAACGAAAAAGCGGCAATCCAACTGCTCCTGTGCAAGATAACGAGTATAATTATACTTTTGATGAAGATGGAGGGCTTGTTGTTGCCGATCAGGCTTCGATGCTTGAAAGATTCCAGGATTCAACAAATCCAGCAAATATAACACAATCAGCACAAGATTATTATTATTCAAATTATAATAATGATAATTTTTCGTATTTTAATAAAAGATATGGTGGTATTCCTGAAGAAATGAATGCTGGTGCTACATACATATTAGACGAACCAAATGGATTAATTTATTTTGATGGATCGTTAGGTAGCAGGCAGCAAGATTTAGTTATTGTAGATTATATTTCAGATGGCATTGCTGACAATGGCGATTTATCTGACGTATATGTGCCTAAACTAGCGGAAGATGCTCTATACGCATATATGCTTTATAATTTATCGAAGCTTAGACCCGCTAGTGCTCAATTAGCTCCTTTGTATAAAAAAGAAGCTAGTGCTAAAATGCGAAATGCAAAAATACGACTAAGTAATTATAACTTGCAAGAGCTTGCTCAAGTGTTAAGAGGCAAAGCTAAATGGATTAAACATTAAAATTAAATGGCAGAAAGTAAAAGAACGTTCACTAGGGCTAAAATAAATAGGGATATTGAGGAAAAAATATTGCCTCCTGGTGAATATAGAGATGCTTTAAATATTAGCGTTGATTTTTCAGAAGATGGGAATGTAGGCGCTATTGAAAATTTGAAAGGCAATGAATTAATTGCTAATCAAAGTATATATGGTTTAACTTCTGCCACAAATCCTAACGCTACTGTTGTTGGAAGTTATCCACATCCAGAGGAAAAAAAAATATATTATTTTGTTACAGGCGATAAAGCCGACGGTATTTTTGAATATGATATTGAAGCTAACGAAATAAACACTATATTAATAGATAGTGTAAAAGCTTCTGTTGTAGAAACCATAAATTTAGCATTTGAAGATGCTGGAGTTACTGGGTCTGTAGCACAAGATGGGTCTATATCATTAACAGCTAGAATAGGTGCAAATTCTGTTGAAGCTATAACTGAAGATTTTTCAGCCAATGAAACCGGCAGTGCTGTTTCTAGAAAAATAACGGTTAGCTTAAAAGCGCCTAGCCCTTATACTAATCAAGGAGAATTGCTTATTGGTAGTATTACAGCATCCCAACCAAGTAAATTAGCGCCTGAGGTTATAACTAAAAATATTGTTTCTAAAACAGAAACAACTGCCACATTATTGGGTTCATTAACTAATAATAGCGTGGGAGTTACAGCACAAGGATTTTATTATGGCTACAATACCGGCGGAACTGCGTTAACAATTAATGAATTAAAAACTGGTGGCGCGGGGGTTACAAATCTTTCAACATCAGTTACGCCAATAAAAAATAATTTTACAGCAGATATAACCTCATTGCCATCTTCTAAATTAATAAGCTATGCAGCTTTTGCAACAAATTCTGTTGGGACTACAGATGGATCTGTTTTAACTTTTACAACAGATACACCACCTCCTATTAACAGAATAAGCGGTACTGAATATGTTGTTGTGCCTGTTATAGAAGACACAGTTTCAGGTAATTTAACCGATGAGACAAATCACAGGAATACGGGCTACGGTAGTTTTTTCAAAACCAGTGGGGACTGTTATTTAAATATTTCTGCGCCAGCCTCTGATGGGGTATATGCAAATGCCACAGATGTAAGTAGCCTGAGTAGTTCTGCAAGTTTTACTTCAACGCCTTCTGGGTTAACTTTTGCCTCTGCCATTCAAGGGGCGATCGGGGCAAGAGCTAACGTATATGTAACGGGTTTTGCGGCTAATACTAGTTATGAAATAGGGGTGCCGAGTATATCTGGAATAACAGCAAAAACTATTAGAATAAATAATGGAACACCGTCTGGAACTTATTACACATCAACTCTCAACTTAAATTTATCAGGAGTTTTTGTAGGTAAATTAGATTCAGGAAGTTATCAATATAACACAGCTCCCAGCCCCGTGGCATCGTATATTTTAGGACCAATAGCAGCGGGAGAAACGGCTCAAGCTATAATACCTTTAAATGATTCAAACACGTTATTGACAACTGTAGCTGATACAGCTTTTAAGTCTTCTTTTAATCCTGAAAATTTAACAGTAACAGTTACTGGAAAAACAGAAGGGGTAGATTTTGATTATTACGTTGAAGATGGTTCTACAGCAATGTTTGGAATAGTGCCTGGAATAATTTTTGTAGGCACACCAGAATTGCTTGGATCAACGCCCACTGTAAATATAACATATACACCATAATGGCAAATATAACTTTATATCCAGATAGCGAAATAAATGTAAAAACTATTTTTACACCAAGCTCAAATATTAGAATAGATTCTATTGAAAATAAATATAATTTAAATATTAATTTTTCGGAGGGCGACGTAATAAATGTTGGAACGGAACTATATATAGAAGATTTATTAAGTATAGACAGCCTTGAAAAAATTAATAATATAAGGCAAAATGATGGCTTTGTATTTGTAGAATATACAGAAATATAATTATGGCAAGTAAAATTTTAAATTTTAGTCCAAATAGATTAATTACTGGAATCAACATAGTTGATAACATGTTATTTTATACCGACGGGGAAAATGAGCCTAAAAAAATAAATATTGAAAAGTTTAGAGGCACAGCAACTACTGGTGAATTTAAAGACATTCCAGTAGATCATTCTTCTGGCACAACTCATATTTATAATCGCGTATTTGAAGAAAGAGATATAACAGTAATAAA
>Ga0208917_1000338_pt1 | contig 24398 bp, 27 predicted proteins | sample DEB08_DNA_10_FD_185500 | JGI IMG/M metagenome (GOLD analysis project Ga0208917, IMG submission 185500) | Aqueous microbial communities from the Delaware River and Bay under freshwater to marine salinity gradient to study organic matter... | ecosystem: Environmental > Aquatic > Marine > Coastal ...
TCCAAACTCATCCTCAATCACATCTGCACCGTATCCCCAAAGTTTACCTTCTTTGAGTGCTCTGATTACACCCGACTCTTTTACGATTTCACCACGAGAGGTATTCACCAAAAACTTTACATTACGAGAAAGTAAATCGTAGTCAATCATATATTTTGTCTCATCACTAACGTGAACGTGTAACGATACAGCATCACATATCTGAAATAGGTCTTTTAATTCTTTTACGTTAGATTCATCAGAATATGGGTCGTAGATGTAGACTTCTGCGTCAAACGCTTTACAATACTTGGCCATCATCTTACCCAATCTACCATACCCAACAATACCCACTTTAAAGTCTTTCATTTGTTGCCCTACAAAGGGTAGATAATCCCAACTTTTGTCTTGCTTGGTTGTATTGTTTGATAGGGTAATGTTTCTCATCAAATCAAGAAGTAGTCCAAACGCTAATTCTGAAGTAGATGGTAGATTGTTAATCAGTTCGTAATCTTTTGTAAGAGAATATATTTGAATCCCAACCGAATTGCAATACTCTACATCAATATGATTCATACCCGTTGAGCAAGTATTGATTAGTGATACATTAGTTCCATCTAACAACTCTTTATCAATTTTGTAAGTTTGTTGATTCGGATTACACAAAATTGTATCAATACCCTTATTCAATAATAGTGCCCTAACTTCTGATTTTGAACCTTCTTCTAAAAGATATATCTCACCCTTTGTAGTCAATAAGTTCAAAACACCATCAAGGTGTTTAATGGGAGTAATAACTGCTATTTTCATCGTTGAATTTTTCTATAACTTCATCAATTACATCAAAGGTTGAATAATTAACTTGATAGTTTATAAGTCGGTTTGCCTTTTCGGTATTTGCAAATCTAATTCTGATTTCATCGTAGTCACCAAACACTTCCTCTTTTGGTTGAAAAATTATTTTAGAATTTGAATTGGTTTTTTCAACAATGTATTCTGCAACTTCCTTTACAGTTGTTTGTTGGTTAGTTCCAATATTGATAATTTCACCATTAACTGAATCTAAATTGTCCAGCATTTGTACCAACCCTCTAGCAATGTCAATTGCGTGACTGATAGACCTTGTTTGTAGCCCATCACCATGAATATTTATAGATTGATTTGTTAATGCTTTATGAACAAATGCCGAAATATGGCCACCAGACCACCCCTTATTTGCTCTCCAAGAAGCACATCCAAAAATACGAGCAATTGTTGCTTTTAAATCGGATTGAGTAACTTCATTTAAAACATATTGTTCACCATGCAACTTGGACATTGCGTATGAGTATCTCTCATTTGTTGGTGGCCCGATAGTAATTCTATCGGTTTCTAAAAATGTTTCGGAATTACCATACACATCAGAGGTTGATGTAAAAATAAGATGACTTCCAAACTTCAATGATTCATTTACCATTGCTCTCAACATATCATAGTTTTCATCAATCACTCTTGATGATTTAATTGCACCACTAAATGGTTTCTTCATAGATGCAAGGTGATAAATGACATCAAACTTTTGAGTCAATAGATGTACCGATTGAACTTTTGTATTGATGAACGTAAATCGTGAATTTTTTTGTGCTTCAATTAAATTTGCACGGCTTCCGAATGACATATCATCTACACCCACTACGGAGTGTTTACCCTTTTCAAGTAATAAATCAACAAGGTGACTTCCTATCAACCCAGCTGCTCCTGTAACTAATATATTCATAATTCGTAATTCCTTAATGGCCCATCATTATTATTGTGTTTATAATACTCATATAGTAAAGTACCTTTATATGTATCGGCTACTTGTTTAAATGAGTTTTTTGCGTTTTCATAATCCCATCCCCATCTACGCTTCCAAGCTTTAAAATTAGAATATTTACCAAAGTGATATTCTTCACCACGTTTTGCCCCATGCGCAGAGTTCTCACTTATACCATATTTTGATTTAACCTCTTGTTGGTTTAAACAATACAAATTTGGAATTATAAGTAAAGGTTTATTTGCTTTGTTTAACTGCATTGCTACATCCGGAAACCACAAGTGGAATTGATAGTCTTCGGTTGCTGTTACCGATTCATTCCAAGCGTTTACGTTAATACCCACACACATCCATGCTGGAAACTCAATAATAAATGGTTTAGACCACTTGTCTGCGTTTCGTTCTAATGCATCTCTATTATGTCCCGGACTCATCCATCGTTTAGCTCGGTCTGCTACTGTTAAATGGGCCAAACCTATCATACCAAGCGGAGACCCTCCATTTTTAAAATAATTATAGGAATCCCCTGTGTATTTACCTCTATCAATTACATTAAATCCAATACCACCAAATTCATCAAGTTTTCCTTCTGAAATATATGTTGATAATGTTTTAAAAAAATCCTTTGATATCGGAACTACATCGTGTTGAAAACACATAATGTACTTACAATCTGGCCTATTTTTGTTAACAAAATCAATCAAAGTTTGAGTTGCCATCTGAACACCTCTACCTTTGTTTTGTAAGTATAAAGCTCCATGTTTTTTACAAATATCTTTTCCTTTTTGAATTTCTTCAGTAGATGAAGAATCATCAACATTTATAAACTCAAATCCTTCAAAGTCTATATTTAAAACCTCACCTTCTAACATATCGTAGTTGTTGTGAGATGAAACGTATATAATTAAATTTTTTTCCATTCTCTATACTTCTTTATTGTATTTGAAATTCGTAATGATGCATTACCATCCCACCACCAAGGGAGATTTGCAATACCTCTAATTGTTTTAAACTTATCAATAGACAAATCTTCAACATTTGGACACAAAACATTACCCATTGATAAAGTTGTTTTATGTTCGGTATTAGGTCTCAATGTTATAATTGGCTTTTTCCAAAACGCAGCTTCACATTGAATACCACCGGAATCGGATACAACGCCTGAAGAATGTTTGATATGATTAACAAAATCAACATATCCCATTGGGTCAACAAACTTAATGTTATCATATGTTGAATTTATATTTTTTTTTAATCTTGGATGTGCGGGTAAAATTATAGGTTTATCAAATTTATTTAGTTTTGATAAGATGTTGTGTAATTTATTAGGGTCATCAACATTAAATGGTCTATGAAGAGTACACACATAATATTCGCCATCAATTGGAGATTCTTTGTCTTTTAAGAATGGTATGATTCTATACAAACAATCAACAGCAGTATTCCCCACCAACTCATAATTTGATAGATTTTCTAACCTTAAATATTCTTCAGCGTTTGGCTCCGCACACAATAGGATGGTTGAACAATGGTCAGTCATTATCCTATTAATTTCTTCAGGCATAGTTTTATCACCACTTCGTTGACCCGCCTCAACGTGGATGATTGGAATCAATAATTTTGCGGCAGCAAGTGCTGCCGAAAGTGTTGAGTTTACATCTCCATAAACTATTACGGCATCGGGAGATTCAATTTTAAGAACTCTCTCAATTTCAATCATAGCATTACCAGTTTGTTCTGCGTGAGTGCCTGATTTTACACCAAGATGATACTTTGGTTCAGGTATATCTAACTCTTGAAAAAAGATTTGAGACATCTTATAATCATAGTGTTGATTTGTATGTACTATGACATTTTCAAAACCATCTTTATTAAGAACATCCACCAAGGGGGCTGCTTTAATAAAGTTTGGTCTAGCTGCAACTATGTGCACTAATTTCATAACAATTCCTTTATTTTGTTAATTACTATTTGAGTACTATTAAATAACAATCCACCTTCAATTGAGTTTTCTACCCAGTCTGAATGATATGTGTCTTTTATTAAATATGATAGAAAATCAGCACCAAGTGGTAATAATTGTTTATAATCGTAAAAACTACCATTTTGTCCTGACCCATTTATTAATATTGTATTTACACCAATCTGAATAGATTTGAACGCAAGAGTTGATGGTGCTGATATAACACATTCACTCTCAGCTATTAACTTGTTATCATCTTCAACATCTATTAATGTAGTATAATCTAATTTAGTAGGTAGTATTGATTTTAGATATTTTAAGTTTTGAGTATAACCACCCTCATCCGCACGACTCTTTAATTTAATAACTACTGGAAGATTAAAATAATTTTGTATTGACTTAATATCAATCTTTTCAAATAATTTTTTATCAAAATTAACAGCAAATGGTGATGTTCTATTTCCAAGAAAATTAACTATTACTAAAATGTGTTTTTTTGGTAAATTCAAATATTCTTTAAGTTTATCATTTGCTGGTATTCCTCCGGCAATACAATCTTCGTGAATTACATCTTTTTTACCAAATACAAAACATTTATCAAATACGACTTTATGTCCTTGTTGAAATAATGGTTTTTGATTATTTCCGTGTTCAAAACACACCATTGGGCAATTTTTTTTATTGTAAATTGCTTTAAGATTTGTTTTCAACACATTGTTCCTATTATCATCTGAAATGATTAGGTCATATTTAGACACATCACATGAACCCTCAAAAACATTATCAAAATACTTTAAATATTCATTGTCAAATATAAGTCTCATATCAATATCACCAACCCATTTGTAAGATGGCATCATTTGATATATTTTTAACAAATCCATTTTATAATCTTTAGCCAGATGTGGAATTATAGGATAAATCCTTTCTCCAGTTCTATACAAAGATGTTATAAAAAGTATTCGTTTCATTTTTTTAATTTATGGCTGGTATGAGAAATCACACCATCACTTCTACCATCTCCAGGCAAATATACAAAATTAAAGTCATTTTTCCAAGCAACATAATCAAAACTTAACTGGTCTCTCTTTGAACCATATTTAATTTCAGTCCACCAATCTTCCATAACTTCAATAACATCGGATTGATTGTGTTTGCGTACAATACCACAGGTAAACGCAAGCCCATTGTGTTGGGGGTATCCTTCTGAAATGTACCTTTCCATTTGAGATTTAATTATGTATGGGTTGTCCTTAAATTTTTTACCCGGCTCTTGTCCTAATTTAAATATTGCATTTGCCTCTTGATAAACACAATCTCTTTTATCAAAACATTTAGTGTGGTCAAATAATGCTAAATTTGATTCTCCAAGATACTCAATGTATTTTAGTATATCACCTTCGATTATTTTATTACCGTCCAACCAAATACTTACATCATAATCCGAAAACCATCGGTGTGGTAATACTTTGTATTTTCTAGCAGTACGAGTATTGTCGGAATATAATGGGAACACTTTTCTAACATCCCAAGTTTGACTTTGAATATCCCTATCGGTAAAACAAACAAAGTCTACACCATCTGGTTTTACAATTGGTTCATTGAGTGTATCATACCCACCAATGATTGCCGTATATACTACTATTTTCATATGTAATGTTGACTACGAATTATGTTAGAACCAAGGTTTGGTCTCGCTACGGTAAATGTTGGTGTGTAATTTGCAATGGTATCATTTACACCTGTTTGATTACCCACATTAAACTTTGCTTTGGTTTTGATGTACAACTGAATTCGTGTGTCTATATGTCTCATATCCAATGCCTTTTTGAAATCCAAACCCACATCAGGTGATTTAGTCCAATAAAACATAGGTAGGTTATACTCATCAATCTTTTGTTGAATCTTTTCAGTTCCAACGCCATCAAATCTATTTGAGATTAAAAGAGTCCCAAACTCACCATCCGCGTATTCTTGTATAATTTTATCACCAAACTCTATTTCTTCTTTTGAAAAATACAACTCCGGTTCAATATCACCGAAGTCCTCGAACTGCCAAAACCTCAGCAACTCTTCCATAAGTGGTACATCTTCATCACCATAGATTCGGTAGTGGTCATTGAAGACCTCACCATCAAAAGAATCAACAAATGCATCCACATATGGGTTATTGTCAAAGATGGTATGAACTACCTGAAATGGGTCATCCCAAGAAGACCAATTTTTTTCAAGGTGTCCAAACATCTCACGAAGCAATTTTGGTGATGGTATTAATACATTACAATCGGGGTATTTCATCTTTAACTTGCGAGGCATTGCTGAAATGATTCCCCAATCCCCAACACCAAAACAAGTGCGTAATAGTATGAACTCTCGGCCATCCAAGTAGTCATCGGGAATGTAAGAGGGGTCTTTCATAGGAAACCCCAACTTACTCACTTCGTGAACAGCATACACCTTGTTGTTATATGTTCTCCAAAAAATCATTCCGAAACCGCCCTACCTTTCATTTGTTCCCAATCTCTTTCAGGTCTGACTTCAAGGTTTGTTTTCCACCCACCCTCAATCGTATTCATGTTTACATTGTGTTCTTTTGCAAAAGAAATTAAGGCGTTTACATCCTTGGGAAAGCAAGTTCCACCATATCCCAATCTACCATCCGGACCAGGAACGTGAACGTGTGAATCTCCAATACGACTATCAGATACAAATCCATAAAGAGCATCATCCCAATTTACACCAATCTCCATACCTAAACGATAGAACTCATTCATTACTGCTACTTTAGTTGCAAAGAATGTATTATTCATATACTTGATATATTCTGCAGTTTTAGAATCCGTGTGAATAATGTGTCGGTTCATAAATCTATCCGTGAATAGTTCTTCGACTCGTTTAGTCAATAACTCCTCACCACCAAAGATGATTCGTGCTTGGGTCAACATATCTAACTTTGCAGTTCGTTCGGTTAAAAACTCCGGACAAAAAATAATGTTATATCCATATTTTTGAATCAACTCCTCGGTAGTTCCAGGTAATACCGTAGATTTTATAATAAAGATAGTATCCTCTTTTGGTGTGATAGATTCAAAAAATCTTTCGATGTATGAGATGTCTTGTGCCCCATCCGTTCTCATTGGGGTAGGGAGAGCTACAAAGATAAACTCTTGTTCAAGGGTTTCCTCAAGGGTATGAGTAGCCTTTAAGGGGTTAATGTCATAAACACGAACATCTGCGGTTGGGGAGAACGCAAACGCTTGAGATTCTCCAACAAAACCATTTCCAATAATTCCAACTGTTTTTTTCATAGTAAATTGTAAAATTTTCTTTGAGACACACGAATCGTTTCCAAAACCCCCATCACGATAGGGTTTCGTAATATTCGTTTTGTCGTTCTTGTCTTTCTATATGTTTTGGGTGGTACAATGATAACTCTTCTGCCCATGGTAGATTTGAAATAGTGTCGTATCCAACGAGTTTCTCGTGAACCTTGTTTTCCCAACGAATTGACTCTGAATTTCGGTAGATTCTCCATTGAGGGTCTGGGAAGTTTACCCATCCGTTTTCGTTTACATTCCATCTCCACTTTTGAATGTGTTCGTTTGTCAAACCTTCAACCGTGTTTACTCGTGGTACTAACACCACATCAACATTATTCTCTTCAAGAATTGCGTGTAAGTTATCCATAAGAACTTCATGGGGAATCTCATCTGCGTCAATCTGAAAAATGTAATCACCACTACAAACCTCGGTCAATGCGTTTTTCATATTTGCAAAATGACCATCAAAATGGTATCCAATTCTACGAATAGCATCACCCAATACATTTAGATAATGTTCTACTTCATTTGTACCATTGTTTGTATCATAGAATACTACAATTTCATCTTGAGGTTGTTTTCGGTCAATTAGAAATGTGAGTAGTCGTTGGATTTCAACAAACTCATTACATACCGTAACTGCGTAACTTATTTTCATTTTATTAATTCTTCAATATTAACATCATCATAATGGTATATAATGTTACCATTTGGGTGTACCAACAAATATATTGGATTTTTTCTTATGGTTGGAGTTGTACCAAACATACCACCTGTATTATAAGTATTGGAATCATAGTAACCACCATCTGAAAATACAACATTCAACCCCTCTCTACGAAGAGGTCTATAAAGATGGTGACCTACCGTGGAATCAATATACCACTTAAAATGCCAATCTTCTTCATTATATGGGTCTCTGATTCCTGTAACTGGAGATATTCCTTGTCTCTCTACGGAATTTACACTATTTAGAAATTGTCTAATGTTGTTCCATTCACTTTTACTACGAACTCCATCAATAGACTTTTGTAAATTGTGTTCTTTTACTCTTACGATATGGAATGTATCTGATACTCGATTGTGTTGATTCCACCACCTCTCGTATTCTTTCCACGGCAACATAAAATCCCAAGAATCATCTTCAAGTCTCATCCAATTAGAAACTGGCTGCTTCCAAATAGTGTCAAACCTACAAATAAAAAGTAAATCAGTATCACCACGTTCTTGGGCGTCTTCCATAATATGACAAAAAACATCCCATTGTCGGTATCCCGGCTTGTCGTAATATCTATCTTTATTATACAAACGAGTGTCGGTTACTTGTAACTTTTTATTGATTTTATCTTGTAATATGGTATCGTTGTTTTCATACCAAACATAAGTAAATATACGCACATTATGACCCAACTCAACCAATGGGTCTTTTACCATTTTTATGAAATTATTGTGAACTTTCGCCAAGTAATTTCGCGTGTCACCCCTTAAAACAACATCAATGTTCATATGTCTTTCAAGAATTCTGGCATATCATCTTTTTCTACTTGTGCTTTTTGTCTACGTTCTGCTTCGGTAGCAACCTTATCAAACACACCATAGTCGTAATTGTATACCATAACAGTTGATATGTTCTTTTCAATAAAAGTACGATATCCGGTCTTTAATTTTTTATTTTTAATCTCATTAAGGTAAAATTGTTTTGAACTTACATCTAAATTTAGTTTTGTTAAATCCAACTTTTTTACCTTTGGCGTCTGACTGATTACCTCGTTCAAATCTTCTGCTAACTTTACCATTTGTGGTGGTGCGATATGCTTTAAGTCTAAACAATGAAAGTATGTTTTGAACTTTGGTTGTAATACAAATACATAATAGTCTCCGGCAGTACCATCGACTTTCTTATAACGAATTTTTGCAACCATACCTCTCTCCAATTTGGATTTAGAGATACGAGTTGCATCTGCCATTCTATTCCTATGCATTGTAGTATAATCCGGCATATTACTTAACCTTCTTCAATTCTGGTAGTTTAAGTGCAACTTGTTGAGGCCCTTCACCAATCTTGTAAGTGTCAAGTATTTCGGACAATTTACTTGACATTTTATCAAGTGTGAAGTTGTCTTTTACATACTTACGATTCTTGCGAGATTTCTCAAGCCCTTTCTTATAATTATCGTAAATCCATTTTAATATACCACCGGCTTCACCATAATTTATAGTAAACCATTGAGATTCTTTGCGAATCCAATTATTTGCGGCTGACTTGTCTACCGGTTGTAATTCTCCACCTACCAAAAAGTTAAAATCCGGATGTAAGAAATCCAAATGACCACTCCAGTTTGATGCAATAATTGGTTTACCACTTATACATGCTTCCAATAGGGGTCTACCATATCCCTCACCACGAGTGAATGAAGCGTGTGCTTTCACTTTTGGGTGATTATACAATGAGTTCATCTCCTCATCTGAAAGGTCACCATCAAGAATATAGATGTTAGGTAAGTTTTTTGAATCAATCATACCTTTAATCATCTCAATTCGCTTTTTTAACTCATCAACATTTGTAATACCAGGAGCCGTAATTGATGTCTTTAAGATAAGTGCTGGTGGTTTTAGTTTATTTTTAAATGTATTTAGGAATGTGTGAACTAACCCACTTACATTCTTTCTATCATTTCCAAGATTACCTTGTAACCAATGACCTACAAACAAGAAAGCGAACTCTTCGTTTACACTAGCCATCACTTCGTTTACCGATTGATGGATTGGTAATTTGTTATCATAGATGGTGTCGTTAAAACCTTCAAATAAAACTTCAACCGGCTTGGTAAGTTTGAGTTCTCCAAGTTTTTGCTTTGTTTTATCATCCATCTTATCATAACTAACACCAAGTGTTGATTTTGAATGATTTGATGATACAATTGTCAAATCCATACGATTACACCCTTCAATAAATTCAGGCGATGCCTCCGTAGTTTCAATCACAGCCGAAACACCAATGTTAAAATTACCAACTGGTTGAAACTCACTTGGGATTGTAATCTGCACCCACACATCCGGCTTCTGATTCATCTGACCGATAAAGCGTGAAGTCAAATCAACATCTTCACTCGTTAATGCATTTTGAGGTGTATTACCCCATCGTTGAGGTAGAATTTTAATATCCCACTCCTCATTTTTTAATTCGATAAGAGACCTAACAAAATCTCTTGAACGAGAACCATAACCACTTCTTGTTGCAATCGGGCAACTAACTACACATAACTTTTTCATACTGAATAAATCTCAAATCGTTTACGAGGTGTCCAATTTTCAAGACAACCATTAATTGCTTCAATAAATGATACACCCATTTCTTCGGATGACATCTTACTTTCATTGACCACCCATTCGTGACCTTGCATACCTACATTTTCCAAGTGGCCTCTACCTGCTCTAAAAGCATATCCTAACTTTTCGGCGACTTCCATAAAGTCAACTCGGTCATCAAAGATGTAGGGGGTTTGGGGTGAGCCTTGGAGAGATAAATTAGATGGCCATGATGGGTATGCCCAATTTCCATGACCAAGTAGTTCGTTATTAGCCCACTTTCTTCTATCGTGTAGTGACCCAATCTTTACATAATCTTCAGCGGTCAATGGTTCACCTTCTAAATCAAATCCACATTGGTCTTGTAGACCACCAGTAACATTCACAACGATGGGTGTACCTGCTCTCAATGCTTCACAAGATGCAAGGCCAAATCCTTCGTTTGATGCAATGTTTAGAATGATGTCACCTGAATTGTAGTATAGGTTTAGTTCTTCAGTAGAGAACTTTGCATCGGTGAATTTATAATCACCATAGTGACCATTGTGTTTGATTACCTCATTTAAATCAGTACCATTGTCATCACTACGCTGAGTATGTAAGAATAGACATACCTTGCTATCTGGATGGTCTTTTGCAAATTGGTTAAATGCAAGCACTACATCGCCTGGCACTTTTCTACGAATGTTTCGGTTATTCCAAATCACCACAAAGTCATACTGATTTAGTCCATACTTTTCTTTGAACTCTACCAACTTTTGGTCATCTGATGGTAATGGTCTAAAGTGCTTTGATACTCCGTGTGGGATATATTTGTATGCCCAATCTTCTTTTGCCATACCATACTTCTCAAGAGTTCTCTTGTTAATACCATATGTTTGTTTTGAGATAGAAATTAACAAATCACATGATGCATAGAATGGAGCATTCCACATTGGGTCTGGTAATGAGTCCCAAATGTTGTAATACATAATAGGAACAAACTCCCTTACTTCTCGTTCCATATCATACAACCACTTCCAAAAACGAGGGTCGGTGAAATGTAGAATTGCGTCCGGCTTTTCTGTGTTGATGAGTTGTCTCAACAAATCTGGATTACCATAACCACTATTTGCGTAAATTTTAAGAGATGCATCTTCTACACCAGATTCTTTTACAGCATCTGCAGACACATCAAACACTTTTCCCGCATCAGGATGTTTTAATGCAGCACCCAACTGAACCCAATCGTATTTATGGATTGTTGATAATACTATTTCTTTAGATTGTGTGGCGATACCACTATGAAGTCGGAGGTCATCCGATAGAAGTAGAATCTTCTTCTTTTTAGGTTTATTTGGGTCTACCTTTTTAAGTGTTGGTAGTTTTAGTCCTTCCATATCGTAACTTTCTTTTTTTGTATTATAATAAATATACGAAAAAATTTACTAATTTACAAATTTAGCAGTTTTTCCTAATCGAGTTAATACTCTTTTAAAGTGATTAAACTCATTTCGTTTGATATCACCAAAATACACGATTTTGTCAGCACCTCTGACTACACAATCGTATTGGTGAAGTGGTTGTGTTGGATGGTATGGTTTTTCGTAGTATTCCTCTTCCATACCACTATACAATGACATTGGAGTATGTGCCGGGTTATACTCAATGTATTTTATCCCCATTTCCAATGCAAACTTACGAACCCACTTTTCTATACCATCTTTGTTTCCACGAGTGATGAGAATTAGCTCATCTCCAAACTTTTGTTTTAGATTCCAAACAAGGTCTTTGATTTCACCACGATTCTCATAAGCTGTACTACCTATCAGTGCGACTCTCATTATGTTTAATTCTTTTTTGAACCTTGCGCCAATACTTTTGGGTTTGTTTCTTTTGTAGTCCCTTCGGGCCGCCATTCCAGCAGCGGGCGATTTCTTCATATGTCCCATTAGGATGATAATAATTTGTAACTATGTTAAACATTTGGATAGATTTATCACGACTCCATCTATCTTCTAATGTATATATGTAACTTGAACCTTTTAAAGATAGGATTCGGTTTACTTCCTTTACCATAATCGGTCTGATTTGTAAACAACCGGCGGCCTTCTCACCTCTATGATATGCAGAATCGTTCCCCTTACTTTCAACCCAAATCATAGCATTCACCAACTCGGTATAGGATTTTGAATGAATAACAGGTTGTAACTTTAAATTAGGTTCAGATACTTCAAGTTGGAGTTCTTTGATTTCCAACTCAATAGCTTCTTGAGGAACGACATACCTAACGGGTGATGCCGAAATAAACCCAACAATTGTTAATAATAACAATCTTTTCATATAAATAACTATTGGTTACTCTTTGATGCGCTCCTTTCTCGGGCACAAATCACTCTTATTGAAAGGACAATACTTACAATTCTTATTGTTCTTTCCTGCGAGTGGTGGGAAGTTTCCATCGGTATTATATGAACCATCTTCGTTAAATGATTCGGTGATGAAGGTATTGAAGTTGTCTACGATATTTCTCATAGTACGAGTTCCATGAGCCGGTACGAACTCTTGAACACGTTTTTGAGCAAACATAGCTTCTTCCCAAAGTTTTCTCTTAACGATAAAGTATCTTACTTGAATCTTCTCAAGAGGATATCCATATTGTTCAGCGAAGAATTTCTTATACAAGACCAACTGAGCAGTCTTGGTTTTATCTTTCTTTTGGTACGCATTCCAACCTTTAGTTGAAGTTTTGATGTCCCAAATCTCAATCGTTCCATCTTCAATAACTTCAAACACCAAATCAAGGAATCCCTTCATCATAACGTGTTCGTTCACCTCTGATGCTGGGTAGTAGATTGGAAGTTCTACACCAACCAAACGTAGTTTCTTGGTGGAAAAGTAGTCAGTTCTATTCTTACGAAGGAAGTTTAGGATTTCTACACCATCAGCATAGAACTCATTCATCTCATCTTTGGTGGTAAACTTCTTACCATATTGGGCCATCATAACTTTATACTCTTTGGCCATTTCCTCTAACAAGATTTGATTCAAATCCATCTCATCAGCTTTTGATGGACTCTCACCATATACAACCTTTAACCATCCTTGAATGGTCTCGTGCATCGCTGTACCAAACACGAGATGTATTGAGGGGTCAAACTCCTTAATACCATCCATATACGTTAACTTCCATTGTTTAGGACAATTAGCCCACATCGTGTATTGCGAATAGGAGATTTTAACATCACCTTTCTTTTCTTGGTGAACTGGGAAATTAAATATGTTTGATACGACTGACTTTTTCATCTACTCTAATATACGAAATTATAGTGAAACCACCAAATTTCTATGTTAAGAAATTGTTATTTTAATCCATTTTTGTTGACTATTTAACCTAAACGAACCAATATGCTCCCTACCCCATTCGTTAGGCCCTATTAACGATAAAAAGACACCACCATCTTTACCAACATAAAGGTGGTATGTTTCACCAATGACAGGTTCAAATGAAAATTTAGCGGTATATACTAACTCATTCCACTTGTATTCTTCTACAAGTCTTTGATACTCATCTTTGAGTTCGTTAAACTTGGTTTGAATCTGCTTATTGACTTTGTTTACACCACGTTGTTTCCACAGGTCAACATCTTCAACGTGTATAGCCGGAGCACCTACCGAAGTAGCGTATGGAAGAAGATGGGCGTTGTACCCATCCTCTTCGGTATACACCACATAGTCGGGTTTTTTATTTTGCCCACTTGCCATTCTGAACGATTTGGGCGATAATACCATAAACCGACAAGTCTTGGAATGTGTCTTGAACCGACTCACCTACCTCATCAGGTTGACCCAATACTACCATTTGCTTCAATCGCTGTACCTTGTCGTTGATTCTAAACCACAAACCTGTAAGTGATAGTTTAACATCATCGTTAGTTTGTAGGGTCGTTCCTACGGAAATATTACCAGGTCCGTAGTTTCGTTGCTTCTTACAAAAGGTCTCGTATTGTTCCCACATAATTCGTTTGTACTCTTCCATCATTTCAGGGTACATTTGTTCACAATATTGTACTGCGGTTGGTTCTCCATAGATTGGGCGTTCTTCTTCTCTAACCCACTCTACTTTGTTTTTTGCTTCTCTGATTACTTCAGCCATTTTTTGATTTCTTTTTCTTCTATACCGAATTTCTGAATGATACTAATTACATCATCCTTTGATAAGATTTCAAGGTAGTCTTTAACCTCACGTTGGGATACCCCAAAGTATCTTGATAGATAATCCAAGACATTATCGTTGTATTTATCACTACCCTTGGCTTTGATGTATTTATCAAACGACCTTTTCTTGGGTAGAACCTCTAAATACAACTTATAAACATCTTTGGGGGAGAGTTGGCCAATGGTGTACATTTGTAACTCGTTGACCAACTCAAGGAGTTCCATATTCATAGACAAGAATCGATTCACCATAAATGGTTCAAAACTTTTTCTATCCATAACTGAAAGGGACTCCCAAGGAGTTTTCTTCTCCTTTATTCCCGAAAGATGTTCAAATAAGGTCTTAGCCTTCTTGGTCTCCGCCATCTTCAAACAACTCCTTTGGAGTGAATTTTGGGTGAACAGTACCACAATTGTTACACACTACCACAGGGATAGGTAACATAGACGCCTGACCATTTGGTGATTGAACTGCTGATACTTCTTTGAACATTTGTAGTTCATCGAAGAAGATACCTTCACATTGTGGACACGTTACGTTCTTTAACTTTGTAACATCCAAGTTCATAGTTGGGGACTGTGCGGGTTGTCCCATTTGTACAATTTTACCTTTTTTAGCCATAACTTATTCTTCCAATCTATAATCAGTTCCACCATCTTTGTCACGAATGAATTCCCATTCAACATCTAACAACTCTTCCATTACTTCATCAGCACCATCATCGCCTGACTTGTATCGTTCAAGTTGTTCATCGGTCATGTCAACTGCGTAGAAACGATAATCCGTTTCAACTCTAATCATCTTTGCCATAACTTACTTGCTTTCTTCTACCGATGCCTTACGATAGTCGGTTACCAACTTCTTCAACTCGTTGATTACTTTACGAGCACGAGTTTTAGATGCTTTGGTTGTACCATTGTGTTCCGTTTCAAATTGAGCAAACAACTCCTGCATCTGCTCAAACAATTCTTGTGATTTTGCCATAATTTACTTTCCTAATGTAATTAATATATTTAACATCATCGCCATTACGTTGATTTCTTTATCAACCACCATTGCGTCTTTGTATTGACCATCTGCGATGTTTAGGATGGTCTGACCCACTTTACCACTTGCGTAGTTATCTACCTCATCATAAAGTGAGCGATACAATGGTGTAAAATCTTTAACTTTTGAATCAGCGATGATTTGTCTGATTTCGGTGAATTGTTGTTTAATATCACCACTCTTTTGTAATACTTTGATTACATCATCGGTGTAGTTTGCTTGAATTGTAGATGTAGTATCAATCTTCAACTTACCACCAACCACTTGTCGTTGAGCTGCGTTTAGAACTCTACGAATGTCAGGGTATCCACTATTCACGAGAATAGCAAGGTCTTCGTTTTGAAAATCAACACCCTCTTCGTTTAGAATATCAAACAATCGTTTAGCAACCTCTTTCTTTGATGGAGGTGTAATAGCGAATGTCTGACAACGAGATTGGATAGGGTCAATGACCTTCTCTACATAGTTACAAGTCAAAATGAAACGAGTAGATTTACTGAAAGTCTCCATTAGATTACGGAGTGCTGCTTGAGCGTTTGGTGTCAAGTAGTCAGCCTCATCCAAGATTACAACTTTCCACTTACGGAATCCCATAGATGATGCAAATCCACGAATCTTATCACGAACTGCGTCTACGGAGTTTTCATCCGAAGCGTTGATGTACATTACATCACAATCAATCTGATTAGTAATGATTTTAGCGAGGGTAGTCTTACCTGTACCTGCTACTCCGTAGAGTAACAAGTGAGGTACATCCTCATTTTCAATGTAAATCTTTACTTTCTCAAGGATATGTTCGTTTCCAACATAACCTTCCAATGTGTCTGGTCGGTATTTTTCAACCCATAATGAATTACTCATCGGCCAACTTCTTTTAAGTATTTTTTCTTTGCGTCTTCCCAAGACATACCAATGATGTCAAGGTAAAATAGTGGTTCTGGTTTGATACGACCCTCATCAAAGAGTTTTTCGTATCTACGAATAGCTTTTGGTTTCCACCAATTCATAGTGTACTCATCACCATCCTCAAACTTCTTCTTTAGTTTCAACTGACTTTCATCAATCTCATTACGAAGAAATTCATTACCATTATCATACATCTGAGCGAAATATACACCACGTTTAAATCCGTGCTGATAGTGACTTTGTTTGATTCCCAACTCTCTAAAAATCATTGTGAGGATACGTTGTTTCACACCGGAAACTGGCCCTTCAATACCTTCTTTTTGAGTTGTTTGTCGGTCATACTCTTCAGTCTGATTTTCTTTAATCCAATGATGCCAAACTTCATATACCGAATCATCTGGTTTGGTGGAAACCTTACCGGCCGATTCACCTAAAGTCTTAAAGTGAGGAATACCATTATATTGGGAGTGGATACCATACAAAGAAGTGGTGCCTACTGCGATTAGTTCTTGTCCGTACTTTTCTTTCCAATGTTCACGAACCACAGGAGATGTAGTCATGCATGCGACTAACTTACCACCCAAGAAATTGTAACCTAATGGTTGAGTACACACAATGGTACTTGCGATAGTGGTGTGGTTCAAACGACCATCTTGAAATTTGTTCTCCTTTGTCCACCCAATGTAGGTATCACGAACTCCCAATGAGGTAACATCAGAACCCAACGAAACCAATCCCAACAATTTACCACTAACTCGGTCTTTGATGTATAGTTTTACATTACGACCTGGATTAGCTGAAAACGACATTGTATGAATCAACTTACGGATTTCAGTCCATCGAGTTGATTCTTTAGAGTCTTCGACAATCTCAACATAAGGGTCAAGTTCTTCAATCTCTTTGATTGTTTGCTCCTTATTCATAATGTCGGTTGGTGACCATAATTGGTCAATGTATTGAGCCATAGCAGCTTTTCTCTTCATTGCAGTGGGTAAGTCCGAATTCCATTCTTCCCACTTTTTATAAAGAGTCTGCTCTTCTACTGACATTGAAGATAGGTAGTCCATATTTTCAATGAACTTCTTCTTCTCAACATCATAGTTGAACTCCGGCTTCGCTGGTTCTGTGTCCCAAAACTGCATATTACTTAACCTCTACAAGATAATAGTTTGACTTAAATCCATCGTGCTCAAATGAAACGTGAGCAAGACCTTGTGGTGAAATCTTCAATGAAGATGACTTAGCACCACGATTTGCGTTGAGGATTTCTTTCAAGTATTTAGCAGAGAATGAAATCGGTTCAACATCACCATCACAAGTACAAACAACATTGATAGAGATTCGGTTTGAGTTGATTTTAGAGTAACCCAAAATTACCTCACCTTTGTTTTCCTTACAAGTGAATGTAAACGTGTCTGAATCAGACATTGCACCCTTTGCTTTAGTAAACGTAGACACAAAATCATCATCCATAGTGATGGTAGATGTGAAAGGTGGAAGTTGCTTCAATTCAGGCACAACAGGAATCACGGAAAGGTCAGCCAACATATAGTTTACTGATACTTTACCATCACCGAAGACCAATGCGGCTTGACCTTCTTTAACATCAACTTGGCTACCTAATACACCAAGAAGACCTTTTAGTTGAGATGTGGTGTAAACACCATACTCACCATTTGGGAACTCGGTTTCTTCACTCGATACAGTACCCAACAGGGTCTTATCATCAGAGATGAATGAAACTGACATTCCCGAATCGGTTGAGGTCATTTTTACTGACTCAACCTCACCACCCAAGTTATAACGGGCGATAAAACCTTCAAGAGAGTTCTTTTTCATACTTTTTATTGTTTAATTGTTTTACAAATATACGAAATAAATTCCATACTTCCAAATTAAAATGAGAAGAATTTTGCAGCGGATGCCAAGTTTGGGTTTGGTTTATCCCAATTCATTGCGTTGTAGAAGTCATCCAACTTATTATTCAACTCTTTTTCCCAAATCAAATCGTAATCAATGTATTGTTGAATGAATGCGTTGATTTCAGGTGGGTCAGAGTGGCCTGTAAATGCCGTGGTCTCCAATCCAAGTGGATTCTTTTTCAAGTAAACCCACTTAATCTTGTCACCATCCTTCATAGGTTCGTATTTGAATGGTGCATTGAATTTCTTCAACAACTGATTGTAAGTGATTGCTGCCTTAACGTGGGCGGGTGTTCCTTTAGCAAACTCACCCAATGCTTGATTCTTAAACAAGTATTTAGACATATCCTTTACTGCGGAGTTCTTTGCAATATCCACGAAAGGTTGATTTGACATATCATCCTTATATTTAAGAATTTTCTCATCTAACTTGTCCTTATCCTCATCCTTTAGGATATCCATCAATACCGTAGACATCACTTCCTTAAAGTATGTTGGGAATGAACTTCGTTTGACATCAAGCCCCTTCACATCCAACTTATCACAATCTACCGTGTTGTCGTTGATAATCCATTGAGCGTATCTCTTCTTTGATACCCAAAAACCACCTTTTGCGATAGTCTCTTGTTTGATATCAAATCGGTGAGTATCCACGTTAAACATTTTGAATGCCATCACATCATATACCTTATTGATGTGTTGTTCCACCTCTCGTGCTACCGATAGAATGGCTGGAATCATTTGTTCATCCGAATCCTCATCGATTTCAGGATTACGAGACTTTACAAGTGGTGCTGCCTGATAGAATACGGAGTCGGTATCGGTATACACATTGTAATCATCCTCTTTACCAATGTTCTTTGTGTAATATTGGTTAGCAATCAATTCGGTGGTCTTAATAACAGTCTGACCTGTAATTGTGGTAGCTTCTGCGTTATCTACATCGTAGAATCGGAATGAGGGTAGACCCAATACTCCATACAAAGAGTTCAACATAATCTTTTGAACCAACTGGCGTTGAGAATAGAACTTGTAGAGTTCATCATTACCCTCATTACCATATTTCTTCATAAGGTCTTTGTATTCCACACGTTTGTCAAACCAAACATTCAAGATTTCAGGAATAACACCAACCTTATCTCTACGATATAGAACACCATTAGCTGCAATTGAGTAATTGTTACTCTGAACAAATTCTAAAAACTTGTCTTTACTCAATGGTGGATATTCGTTACCATCATCATCAATAATTGAGTAAGTTTCAATCTTACCCTTCATATGGTCTTCGGCAACATAATTCTTCAACTTACCAATTTTGGTTTCAGGTGAAGTATTCAAGGTCATAATAATGGATGGATATAGTGAAGTCAAATCCAAGTCATATACCCATTTGTATAGACCAGGTTTTGGTTCTTTCACATATGCGCCAGTAAACTTACCTTCACCATCAGACCCATCGGCATTCTTTTCTTTTCTTCGTGGTTTGTTTGGAGCGACCCTACCACTTCTTCGTAGGAATGTTAGGATTGCACCCTCTAACCACTTTGATGAGAATAAGAAGTCTTCGTAGAAAACGTGTCCTGCGTGACAAATCGCTTGAGCCAATTCGATGAACTGAAGTTTCTTATCCATATCAACAACCAACTCCACATCCACCAAGTTGTACTCAATGAACTTTTCCAAGTCATCTCGGAACAACTGGTCAAGGTTACCTTCGTACTCAATCTTACCACGACCTAACACGATGTTAGCAATGGTGTCCAATCGGTAGTTAGGGAACTCTTGATAGGTAAAGTTCTTGTAGAGAGCAAGGTAGTCCAAACACGATACACCTGCAATGATGTAACGATTACGATATTTGTTGTAACCCACCTTACCAATAGGAGATAGTTTGTTTGCAGTTTGTTCTCCAAATAGAACCTTGATACGATTGTATAGGTAGGTGACATCAAAGTAGTCAATGTTCCAACCTGTAACGATGGTGGGGTTGATTTCTCTCCATTTGTTTAGGAAAGCCATCACCATATCCTCTTCAGTATCAAACGAAATTACCTTTGCACCTTTGATGGTCTTATCAATCTTCTCACCTTTGTTTACAACATATACGAAGTAATCACCTGTAACGGAATCGTGACCTGCGACTGAAGTCATAGCGTTTTGAGCTTTGTCAATATCAGGCAGACCACTATTCATCTCAACCTCAATATCAAAGGTAAGGATAGTGTGACCTTTAGAGACTTCATCTGAATCCCCATATTGGTCAATTAAGAATCGGGTGATTTCGTTTACATCACTCTCGTACAATTCAATATTGTCTTCACTCTTCCAAAAGTTAATTTTCTTTAACCTCTCTCCATGAATAGAAGTATGAGCACCATTCCCATCTCTAACGTAAGCATATCTACGATACTTACTTGTAAAATAACCTTTTTCATCATCCCAACAATGGATGGTAGATGTCTCTTTTTCGTAAAATACATTTTGATACATTAATTACTCAACTCTTTATGTAGTTCTTTAATCATTTTATCTTCATTCAAAGATAGTTCCACAGCCCTTACAACTGACATACTGTCTCGTTCTTGTCTGAATGTGTCATCATCTAACATTCTATCCAAATACTCAAAGAATTCTTTTTTGTACTTGAAGAACATTCCATTAGGGTCAATCTCGTGGTAACAATCGGATTCTTGCCAAATCATAGGAGTTCCATTCATCATACAATCAGTACCACTTACTGACCACCCATAATTGGTTTGACGCATCTGAACACCTACCTTGCAATTCTGAAGTCGTTGGTAGTATTCGTGTTTTGGTACTTTTGTATTATCAATCCAAGAATATGGAGCGTCTCCTTTTAATTGTGGAATCCACACCGTAAAGTCATCTCGTTGTTCACGATACTCTTTCATCAGTTCAATGAACTTTGGATACCCCTTATATGCAGCTGCTCGGTGGTTAAATACAATGATGTTATCTTTTGATTCTTTGATACCATCGACAATCTTATCTTGAGGTACACCCAAGTTCCACACCTTTAGAATACCATCTAATTTCTGAACGAACTCTTCGTTAAATGTTTCTCGTGCTTCTTCTAATACTCTATTCTTTTGGTCTTGAGTATTGAGATAACACACATCCATCTGTGATACTCCAAGAATCTCGATAGGCAACCACAACCACTTTGCTTTACCTTCTCTATTGTCAGGCCCATTACAAGATTTCATTTCCCACCAATGACAATAACCCACGATTTTTGTGTCCATTGATTTCTTGTATCTACCCACTTGAGGCCAGTCTGGCAAATGTGAGTAGATTACATCATAGTCAATGTCTTTGAGTAGGTTAATGAGTTTGTGGGATGGGAACGACCTTTGGTTCATCATATCACCTGGAATGTCAACTTGGTGTTGTTTGACATTTGGTAAATTCAACTTCTTACTGATTTTACCAGTAGGCATTAAGATGTTCCAAAAGTAGTCCCCATAAGGTTCAAGTGCCTTGATATGATTATGAATCACATCAACGAATGAATCCTTATCAATGTTGGAAGAGTTGGTGATATTTGGTATCACTAACACCTTCCGTGAATTGTTATAATCTATTGATTCCCAAAAGTTCATTAAATAGTATCTCTTAAATCAATTTTACCATTACTCATACCATACACAGCCCAAACCCAACCATCATATGGGAGTGACCCTTTCATATCATTACAAGATTTACAAGAAACAACCAAATTTGAGTATTCGGTTTCACCACCTTGAGCGTGAGGTATTTTGTGGTCACCAATAGCGTTTTCTAACTTTAATGACTTATCACAATAACCACACGAACAACCTTGCTCTTGATGTTTTTGATTTATATCGTGTTCTGAAAATTGTCGTTTTGAATCTCTACTACTAAATGCGTCCTCGTGTAGATTATTAAAAAGGATATCATTAATCCATTTAATAGCACCGGAATCACTACCCAATCTCCAAGTTGCTTTGAAATCAGTAGACTCACCTTTATATGAGTAAACCAAACCACGAGTAGCTCTAGCTTTGTTCAATGAGTTGAAATAGTGTCCAATGAATTCATCAGAATTAACCTTACCACCATCATTTTGAATTCGTTGAATTAACAACAAAATCTGAACAAGGTCTAATTTTTTAACTCTATTTTGTGAACCCTTTGGCCGTGAAACTGACTTATAGTTTTTAGATGTGATGATTTTATCTAATGTTTTTATCACGGATTCAAATTCAGATACATTTGATTTTCTAAATTTAGTAGAATCAAGATTTACATCACGGTACATAGCATTTAATATGGTTTGATTCTTATTTACAATCTTACCGTGATATATACACGAAAAGAAGTAAGCGATTTGTTCTTCTAAAACCCGACCTTTATGAGCGAATCCAAAATGCTTTAACTTCAAAGAATCATTTATTTTCACCATTTCTGAAAACTTGAATGGACTACGTTTATGGTGAGATACTTTTTGTATGTATCGGGCCAAGTCGTGTTGTTCAGGACTTCTCTTATCTTGATGTGTCAGTGCATTAGAATCATTTAATTTCTTAAATCGGTCTACCGCCTCATCTTTTGTAATTTCAACAGCAACACAAGCGTTGAATGGGTACTTCAAAAACTTCTCTACCAAATCAGAGGGAAGTGATGAATAATGAAGTTCACTAACATCGTGCCCATCAACAATAGAACCTTTTGGTAGTTTGACACAATCATCAGCAATAGCAAGTTCGGTCTTCATTCTTTGTTGAGCATCCAATGATTCAACCCGGCCATCGGTGAACCAAAATTCGGCTTGCCCAATTGGTTCACCCTTGAGTATTGATAGAAATAAATTACGTTGCCACATATCACCAGGAGCACCCTTAACATCAGAGAATAAATACTCTCGTTGAATAGTGTCGTTAAATGTAATGTGATTCCGTTTAAGGATTAAATCCTCCATAGTGAACCAAGTATTAAAATACCTCTCACTTACTTGTGATGTTTTGTTTTGCAGTAATGCCCCTGCAAACGGGTTCTTTTCGTAATTTTCCATAATTACCTTTTAATTTGATTAAACAATCAGGTGTTATAGAGTACCCACTCTTTTTATTATAATACTAATATACGAAACATTTTCGTAATTGCCAAACTTTTTACCAAAAACTTACTTGATTTTCTGGCTCGTAAGTTTCGTGTCGTTCTGCTGCTGGTAAGATATCCTTGATATCCTTTGGTGGAGTTTCACAAGGGTGTTTGAGAGATTTCAGTAACTTCTTCTTCTCTGACTTGTTGGTTGGTAGAATCTGAATGTACCTTAACTTGGACATTTCTTTCCTTCTCCAGAACTCTTTGTATCCCTCTTTACCAATCTCGGTTTTGAGGTGTTCCAAGTTGTGACTACCCCATCGTGAGAATACAGTCCGTGAATGGATGTATTGTCCGTGTTCACCTTCCAAACAAATACCATAGTTCGGCATCAATTGGATTTTGTTGGTGTCTTGGAATAACCAATTTGTAGCACGATAGATACCACCCAAATGACCTTGGAATGGGTCTGAATATGATAGTAACATTTTGATGTTGGGAGCGTGTTCCCTCATCCACTTAAATGTTTGTCCTAAAGCGTATGATTCGATATTTGACCCATATCCATCGTGAATGAACAATCGTGTCAACTCCAAACATTGGTCGTTACCCAACCCATCGATAATAGAGGTTACAGCCGACCTTCCTACTGGAAATCCGTAGACTGCGACACCAATCAGTTGTTCATCATTCCCAAGAATGTCTTTCTCATCAGTTTTGTAGAAGATACCCAATGCATACCTACACATAGTCCATGCGTGAGAATAGTGATACTTCACAATCATATCCTTTGCAATGGCTTTGTTGATTTCACGAATGGATACTCGTGAGGTGTCTACATATGTCTTATTTTCCTCTTTCAATCGGGTCT
>Ga0208917_1000340_pt1 | contig 24294 bp, 28 predicted proteins | sample DEB08_DNA_10_FD_185500 | JGI IMG/M metagenome (GOLD analysis project Ga0208917, IMG submission 185500) | Aqueous microbial communities from the Delaware River and Bay under freshwater to marine salinity gradient to study organic matter... | ecosystem: Environmental > Aquatic > Marine > Coastal ...
CGAAGTAAATGAGGTTATGCAATTCTTTCAAATTGCTAATGCTCTTGGGCCTGGTGGTGTTGCTGAAGTTAAACCAGATGCTATTGCAGCATTCGTTGGAGATAAACTAGGTATACCTTCAGAACTTAGAACTTCACCAGAAGAGAAACAACAAATTATACAACAGAGTATGCAGATGTTATCTGCTCAAGGTATGATGCAAGGAGGTGGACCAGCTCCAGGACAAGCTGCACAACCAACACAACAAGAACCGGTAGAGGCTGTAGAAGAACAACTTAGATCATGAAACAAGGCTGGGATGGAATAGAATTCTTAGATGTAAAACCTAAGAATGAAAATAAAGACACAGAATTAGAAACTAACAAAGCATTTGCTAGAACTTTTGAAACTGAAGAAGGAAAGAAAGTTTTAGAGTTTCTAATTAATAAAACTTTACAACAACCAACATGGATCCCTGGTGGTGATAATAGTTATGGTTATGCTAGAGAAGGGCAAAACAGTATCATTAGAGAAATCCAAACTAGAATAGGAAGGACAAAACAATGAGTAATGAAAATATAGAAGAAAATAAAAATGAAGGATTAATGGCAAACACTTCCCCACAAGTAGAGCAAGAGGCTCCTAACCCGGAAGAAACAGTTATACCTCATTTAGAAGATGACAATAAAGATCAAACAGTAGAAGAGGCTAAAGCTGAACAAGAAACAAAAGTTTTAGAAAAACCAGAATACATTGAAGATAAATTTTGGGATCCTAAGTCTGGTGCTAAGATTGAAGAGTTAAGTCATTCTTATAAAGAATTACAAAAACAATTTTCTATGGGTAAACACAAAGCTCCTTCTGAGTATGATTTATCTGTAATGGAAGATGTTGATATTGAGAATGATGTCCTAGCTAAAGAATTTTTAGATTGGGCAAAAGAGAATAAACCAACTCAAGGTGCTTTTGATAAACTTGTAAACACATTTAAGACATTATCTCAACAACAAGCACAAGAAGAAAGTATTAATCCAGATGAAGAGGCTAAAGCTCTTGGTCCAAATGCAGATCAAATTATTAGTGGTATTAAAACTTGGGGACAAGGATTAGTAGCCAAAGGTGTATGGTCTGATCAAGACTTTGAAGAGTTTAAAGTATTTGCTGCAACAGCTAATGGTATTAATGCATTAAATAAAGTAAGAAAATATTATGGTGAACAAACAATTCCAACTGCACCAGTAGATGTAGATGGAGCTGCAAGTAAACAAGAACTATATGAAATGGTAGCAGATCCTAAATACAAATCAGATCCAGCATATAGAAGAAAAGTTGAAGAACAGTTTGCTAGAGCTTTTCCAGGTAAAGTTAATACTGGAGATATTTAATTTAGGTACTTGATAATTTTATAAAATTCGACTATTCTTATAGCCGAAGATAACCAAATTTATAAATGGCCTTCTGGCTGGTGAGCAAAGACACCATTTTTGTCAGCCGGGCTTTACCCCGACAACTGCAAGTTAAGTAAAACTAATGTGTTAAAAACAAGGAGATAAAAGTATGGCACAATCAATAACAAATGCTTTTGTAACTTTGTTCGATGCCGAGGTAAAACAAGCATATCAAGGAGAGAGTTCTCTTCTTAATTGCGTAAGGCTAAGACAAGGTGTACAAGGCAACACTTACAAATTCCCTAAATTAGGGAAAGGAAGTGCAACTGCTCGTATCCCTCAGACAGATGTAACACCTCTAAATGTAACTTACTCTCAAGTAACTGCATCTATGAGTGACTACAATGCTGCTGAGTATTCGGACATCTTCCATCAAGCAAAAGTAAACTTTGATGAAAGACAAGAATTGGTACAAGTAGTATCTAAAGCAATCGGTAGAAGAATGGATCAACTTATCATTGATGGGTTAGATGCAGCATCTTCACCTTCAACTGTAGCAAAAACAGTCGTGACTTCTGGATCAGCAGCAGCCTCTAACTTAAATGTTGGTAAGCTAATTGCTGCTAAGAAAGCTCTTGACGCAAAGAATGTCCCGTTTGACGACAGACATATCGTTGTTCATGCTAATAACCTATCTGGGTTACTTGGTGATGAGAGAGCAATTTCTGGTGATTTCGCAACTGTGAAGGCTTTGGTTTCTGGTGAGATCAATACTTTCTTAGGTTTCCGTTTCTATATTTTAGGAGACAGAGACGAAGGAGGTCTACCATTATCAACTAATGACAGAACTTGTTATGCGTTCCACAGATCATCAATCGGTATGGCTGTTAACATGGCACAGAAAACTGAAATTAACTATGTTCCGGAGAAAACTTCGTTCCTAGTTAACTCAATGTTCTCTGCTGGTGCAGTAGCTATTGATGACGAAGGTATCGTTAAAATAACTTGTGATGAAAGCTAATAGAGGAGAATAATTATGGCTTATACTAAAGACAACTTACAACCAATCGGTGGTCAAGCTAAAGCTGGTAATGCTCCTCAAATGTGGAGTTACACAGCACCTGGTACTGATGCGATTGCTGACATTAATACTGAAGGGTACTTCAATAGTGCCTCTGATGTTTTAAAAGTTGGTGATTTAATTCATGTATGGGATAGCTCTGTACCAACTTCTACTTTAGTTACTGTTTTAAGTAACGCAAGTGGAGTTGTTGATGTATCTGATGGAACAGCTCTATCAGTTGCAGACGCAGACTAATAACTAATACTGGGGAGGCCCTTCGGGGCCTCTTCACAAATTAGAGGATTTAAATGGCAAGTGGAGATACAAATGTTTCAATCTGTAACCAAGCATTAATATTACTGGGTTCAGATACAATTTCGTCTTTTAGTGATGCAAGTAATGATGCATCAACTATCTGTAATAACATCTATGATACAGTTAAGAGACAAGCACTATCTTTATATCCCTGGTCCTTTGCTTTAACAAAAGTACAACTTTCTAGATCTTCAACTATACCTATTAATGAATGGTCATACCAATATGATTTACCATCTACTTCTGTATCTGGTACACCATTACAAGTTTATAATTCAAGCTCTACAAGAATATTACCAATTCAAAATTACGAAATTTTATATACTGGCTCTGGTCCAACTATAGCTACTAATGAAGAAACTATTTATGTTGATTATATAACTTCTGCAATTACAGAAGGAGTAATGCCCTCATATTTTGTTCAGCTACTCGTTTATATGATGGCATGGCATCTAGCAGAACCAGTAACAGATCAAATAACTAAATCTGATTATTGGAGAAAAGTAGCTGTGGGTACGGAAAGCGAAAATGGAAGGGGTGGGTATTTTCGACAAGCAACTAATATTGACGGAAGAGGAAAACCAAATTACGCAATAGTGGATTTCCCATTAACAGATGTTAGAGACTAATGAGCAGAGCTGTAACAATTCAATCAAACTTCACAACTGGAGAACTAGATCCATTATTAAATTCTAGGATTGATATTAATCAATATTATAATGCTCTTGATAAAGCTCGTAATGTTTTAATCCAACCACAAGGTGGTGCTGTTCGTAGACCAGGGTTAGAATATATTAGTACAATACCTTCTGCTGCCAATCCTCAAAATGGAGTAAGATTGGTTCCATTTGAATTTTCAACTACTCAAAGTTACATGATGTTATTTGTTAATAATAGAATGTATGTTTATAAAGATAAAGAATTAGTAACTAATATTAATGGATCTGGTAATGATTATTTAACTACTACAATTCAAAGCTCATACTTAGCTACTTTAGATTATGCTCAGTCTGCTGATACATTAATTGTAGTGCATGAAGATATGCAGCCAGTAGAAATTACTAGAGGTGCAAGTGATAGCTCTTGGACAATTACAAATATTACTTTTGATTACACACCTCAGTATGCATTTACTATTACGACAACTGCTGGAGGTCATTCACTAACACCTAGTGAAGTAGATGGTAATATTACTCTTAGTGCTGGTGGTGGATCTTTTTCTGCTAGTGATGTTGGTCAGTATGTTGAGACTAATGATGGATTAGGTAGAGCAAGAATTACTCGTTATGTTTCATCAAGTGAAGTAGAGGCTATTGTTGAAATACCTTTTTTTAATACGGATGCTATTGCATCTGGATCTTGGTTTATTGAAAGTGGATATGAAGATGCCTGGAGCTCATCTAAAGGATGGCCAAGAACTGTAACCTTTCACCAGGGTAGATTATATTTTGGTGGATCTAAGTCTAGACCTAATACAATCTTTGCATCTAGAGTTGCAAGGTTTTTTGATTTTAATCCTGGAGAAACTTTAGATGATGATGCTATTGATGCTACTCTATCAACTGATAGTGTTAATGCTATAACTGGATTGTTTGCTGGTAGAGACTTACAGATCTTTACTAAAGGAGGTGAATTTTTTATTTCTCAGGCATCACTAGATCCTATTACTCCAAACAACTTAGTTGTAAGTACAGCAACAAGAAGAGGGGCCAAAGAAGGTATTAAACCTATTGGTGCTGAGAGTGGTACTTTATTTATTCAAAGAGCTGGTAAAGCATTAAGAGAATTTTTATTTAGTGATGTGGAGTTATCTTATATCTCTAATAATATTTCTTTATTATCTTCTCACTTATTAAGATCTCCATCTGACATGGCTCTTAGAAAAGCAACATCTACTGATGATGGTGACTTATTAATGATTGTTAATGGCAGCGATGGATCTCTTGCAACTTATTCTATTTTAAGAGGACAAAATGTTATTGCTCCATCTTTATCAACTGTTGATGGTGAGTTTGTAAAAGTAGCTGTTGATGTTGATCAAATTTATTTTGTAATAAAAAGAACTATAAATGGATCTACTGTTTATTATGTAGAGGCATTCAATGATGATAATACAACAGACAGTAATGTTTTATTAACGGGTGCATCTTTACCTGGATCAACAACTGTAACTGGTTTAGATCATTTAGAAGGTGAAACTGTAAAAGTTATTGCTGATGATCTTATGCAATCTGATAAGACTGTATCTTCCGGGCAAATCACTTTAGATAGTGTCCCAACATCTTATGTAGAAATAGGATTAGACTTTACTACAGAGATTAAAACTTTACCGGTGGAATTAAAATTATCTAGTGGTAATGTATTAGCACAGAAAAAAAGAATAGTAGAGGCAACAGCAAATATGTACTTGACACAAAATTTAACATTGAATGGAAGTGATTTTAGTTTTACTGCTGGTGATTTCTATACTGGATTAAAAAGAAGAAAACCAATTTTAGGTTATGACAGACGAGGACAGATGACATTCTCCCAATCTCAGCCCTTGTTTTTTACTTTATTGGGAGTTGAATTTAAAGTGAGTGTAGGACAATGAACCCTTGGGCAATAGTAGCTGTAGTATCATCTATAGGTAAAGCATATGCAACATACCAACAAGGTATGGCTACAAAAGCATACTACGATGCTAAAGCTGATGAGGCTCTATTAAAATACAAATCAAAAGAAATAGAGGCAAAAGAACAAGGTGTTAAAGTTTTACAAGAAACTAATGAAAGTATATCTGAGATGATTGCTAAAGCTGCTGCAAGTGGAATTATGCCAATGGAAGGTTCTGCTGCTACTGCTCAGATTGCATCATTAAGAGTTGGATCTGAAGAATTTTCTATTGCATTAATTAATCAAGAGCTAATGCAAAACTTAGGATTAATAGAATTTGGTAATTTAAAAAATGCTGGTAAACAAGCTAAGAAAGCTGGGATCATGGGAGCTATCTTTGGCCTGGGTACTGATATAGGAACTATAGGACAAGCTGGTGGTTTTGAAACTAAACCCGATGTTATTGATACTTCTAAAGATATTCCTATGGGACAAGGAGAACCATTCTAATGGCTAAGAGACAAGTATTCAAAGGAATTAATGCACAGTATTTTTCACCTACTGTTTCTCTAGGACAAGAGCAGCAAGTCCAGGCTAGTGGTTATTCTAATCTTGCACAAAACATAGATCGAACTTTAAGATTTGCTATTGGTAAAGTAGAAAAAGAAAGTGAGATTGCTGCATACGAATATGCTGCGTCTAATCCTTTAACTGTAAGTCAATACTTAAATGCAGATCCAACAGAAAGATCTAAGTTACTTCCTAAAGGAACTAATAAATACAAATCAGTTTTAAGAAATGCTCAAGTTAATTTCATGGCTACTGATATGGCTATGTCAGCATCTAAAGCTATTTCTGATCTTGAGATGGAGGCTACTACATTTGAAATGCCATCTGAACAATTTGAAACTAGATTAAATGCTATTGTTAATGGATACACTCAAGCATTCTTAGATATAGATGCAGAAGGAGCTATTACAGTTAAAGCTAAGTTAGCGACTATGGCTCACTCTTCTTACAATAGTTATTTAAGTAATAGTATTAAAAGAGCAAAAGAAATTAAAACTGCTGTAGTTACAAACTATGCCCAAGAAAGTATTAATGAAATTGCTAAAGATGTTAATGGGTACATGGGTAAGATTAAAATATATCATGACTTTGATGATGAAGAAAAAACAATAAGTATTGATGATCATCTTAAACAAAAGAAACAAATTAAGATGAATGAATTAATTATTAAAGGTTATAAAGATATTGATACCTGGAGCACCAAATGGGATGCAGAAGTTATTAAACAAAAACAAAATGTATTAAGTACATACTACGATACTCCAGATGTCCAGGAGACAGCTACTCAAGCAATCGATATGTATGATGAGGCAGAGAAAGGTACCTTTGGTGGTAATACAAATCTTCAAGAAATTTATGCAAGTCTCCCACAAAATGAGAAAGAGGCATACTTAGAAAAAGTAGAAAGCTGGGCTAAAGAAGTTAGAGATAATATTAAAGCAAAAGAAGATGCAAGAGTAGCAGATGCAACTGGAATTATTAAAGACACAAGAGTTAAATACTATGAGGCAAAACTAGATGGTGATTATGTTGCTGCTAAACAACACTTAGATGCAATGAAAAATGTTGATAAAGATGAATATGAAAAACTAATTAAAGACTTTGATACTTCTATTGACGATGGTGCATTCACAGATGCAGATGAGTATGACAGATTAGAGACATTATTAATTAGAGATCAATTAACAGATATAGATGTTGATGATGCTTATTCAAAAAGAAAAATTACATCTAAACAAAGAAGTGAATTTAAATTAGCAATCGACAAAAGAAAGACAGCTACATTTACTAAAGCTGATGCTTACATGAAAAAAGCTATTGGTTATGAAGATACTAGAATTAGTATTGGTGATAGTGATGAAAAGAATATGGCATTTGAACGATACAGAATTAAATCAAATGAACTTTATGATTATATGATTAATAACCCAGGTATTTCATCTGGTGAATTAATGGCTAAAGCAAAAGAGATTGTTGCTGATCGACAAGTAGATGCAGACATAACAGTTAAGATTAATACATTAAGAACTAAAATTTCTTCTAATAACAAAGCATATGGTGGTTTCTCATTAATGAATAATGAATTTTTAAAATATATGAGAGCTCACGATGAGACTATAAAAACCATGAATGACTTCTCTACTAACTATTTTGGATCTGCTGAGAATATGGATAAATTAATTGATGTTTTAAGATCTATACAAAAAATTCCAGAAGGTGGATCTATTAAAGTAGATGTTCCAGATAAATGGTTTGATGAAGAAGTTAAAAGACCTTTTAATATTAGTGATGATAATTTAGATATAATTATTGCTGATGTTAAAGCATTAAAAGAATTGTACAATCAACAAGGTGGTAATTAATGGCTAGTGAGTTAGATCAACAATTTTTAGATTACTATAAAAAAAAGAATGATGATAGAGATTATAATCTAACTAATACTGGTTATGAGCCTACTGAAAAATATTGGTATGAAAAAGCATACGATATAATTAAACCAGGTGGTACAATGGATGTCTATGGTAAAGACATTGGTAAAGGTGTTGTAAGAGGTGGAGCTAAATTAGTAGAAGGTATTACAAGTCTTGCTGCTGCTGGTGCAGAGAAATTTATATTAGGACCAGAGAGTATGAAACTCTTAGATCCAGAAGGTGATGGCATTGTAAGAGACATTGGAGAATTTTTTAAGAATGAAGTTTATCCTAGAATTGGTGAAGTAGAAACTATACCTGGAGGATTAGCAGAAGGTATTACACAATTCTTAACTCCAGGAGTTGGATACTACAAATTATTTAATGGATTTATAAAATTAAAAGGTGTTTGGCCTTTTGTAAATAAAGCATTAAATGCTACTTTATCAGAGGTAGCTACTGTAGGAACTGCTCAAGTACCTGGTGATCCTAATTTTGTAGGATTTATTGCTGATTTTTTAGATGTAGATACTAAAACAGCTAATAGTATTAGTGGAGAAATATTTAATTATTTAGCTACTCCAGCAGATGTAAGTCAAGGTTACGATGCTGATACAGTCTTTGATGAAAAATTAAAAGGTATAATTGCTGATGCTCCATTAGGTCCATTAACTGAAATATTACTTCCAATGCTTGGAACTTTAATTAAAGGATCTAAAAAAATATTTAAAGGTAATGACAAAGCAATCCAAGAAATAAATAACAAAATGAATTTCTCTGCTGGTGCAGCTATGAACCCAGATGGTCCTTTAGCAAAACAAATTGATGAAGGTTCATTTAAATACGAACCAGAATTAGAAGGAGTTGATGCTTATAACTCTTTATCAATTATGGATAGTGTTACTCCAGTTATAAAAGGATCTGGTAAAAATGAAAAAGTAAAAATTGATGACATCTTAAATCATTTTGATCAAGCTCCTAAACTAGATATTAATAATCCAGATGACTTTGCTAAAATGGTTAACCAGGGTGTAGAAGAAGTTAATTATCAATTAAAGCAAGAGATTACTGGAGCTGGGTGGTATGACAAAGATATGAAGATTGCCATGGAAAAACTAGATGAGATTAATCCTAAGTTTAAAGGTAATAAGGATATTAAAGACTTTGTTGTATTTTTAACTGCTATTTCATCTCCAGGAGTTAATGTAGGATCTGATTTTAAAGTAGCAGCAAACATTGCAGATATTTATTTAGATACTGGTAAGATCCCAACAACTAATCCATTAAGTAAACAGACAGAAAAAGATGTCCTGGTTAAAATGGGTAAAGCAAAAGTTGGTGATGAAAAAGGATGGACACAAAGATCTCACTTAAAAGGGCAACTAGAATTTGTACAAAAATATATTGATCAAAATGGATTAGCTAATTTTATAGATTTCTTAGATACTCCAACAACAAGAAGAGAATTAAATACATTAAGAAAAGAATATGGAATGAAACCTATCTCTGGAGCTCTAGATAAAGAGATCTATGGTGCTGATATGTTTGGTCCTAAAGTTTCTAAATTTATGCAAAGTCTAATGGGTACTTCTGATGAGAGTGTACCAGATATTTGGTTTACTAGAGGGTTTAATAGAAAGTCTGGTAATGTTTACACAATTAAAAAAGATGGTGTAAAAGCAAGTGCTGATCAACCTAGAAATTTAAGTGAAAGAAAAATAATGGATAATTATATAGAACAGATAAGAAATACCTTACAAAATGAATATGGTATCACATTAAATAATCGTGACACACAAGCTGTTCTATGGTATTTTGAACAAGGATTATACACAAAAATAGGAGTTAAGAGTGAACCAAAAAGTTACGCAGACGCAGCCAAATCAATCATTGACCGAAAAACCAATGACATCAACGGAGGCATTCCACAGAGCAAGACTGGTAATGTCGAAAATCCGAAGAGCAATGGAGAACAAGTCAATGAACCAGGAGGAGCCATCTAATGATACCAAAGGATCTTCCGAACAAATCGATAGGTGAGCAGACAGAGAGTACACCTAATCTAGATTTTCTAGAAAAGAAAGAAGGTACTCTTGCTGACACAGAGGCAAATAATTTTCCAATAACTACAGAGAGTGATAACCTTGATGCAGAGGGTAATGCTCTATCTAAAGAAGAATTAAATCAAATAGAAAACGAAAGTCTACAAGAGAAAGAAGATAGAACTTTATATGCTGCTAACTTCTTTAAACTTCCTAAAAAGAAAACAATGACAGATGTACCTTATGGTACAACTAAAAACGAAAGATTAGATAAACAAAAAGAAATCTTAAATAAGATTGAAGGTGATGTAGAAATAGATCCATCTACTGGATCAATTATATTAAAAGAATTTGAAGAAGGTGAAGTCAAGTATGTAGATGACTTACTAGAAAAGTTTAACCTAGGTACACTTACTGAGGCTAAAAAAAATACTTCAACTAAATTTATATTCAAAGAATTAGATACAGATGCAAATGGTGTTTATAGTCCTGGAGCATTTTCTGATCTTGTCTTTAAAATGTTTGGAGACAAAATACAAAAAGCTAAAGGTGGTAAGATCTCTGTAGATACAGTTTTATCTCAAGCTGCTGAGTTAGGTAGATCAGATGTTTATTTAAAAGTATTTAATAAGAAACCTGGTGAGGCATTACCATTAGCCTATAGTGTTAGAGCTCTTGTTGAGACTAAATTACTTTACACACAATTAAGAAAGATTGCAGAGAAGGGAGCTACGGGTGCAGCTACCGAGGCAGACAAAGTAGAATTTTATAAAGTCCTAAGATTATACGGACATATGTTATCTCAAAGTGCAGCAGATATTTCTGAAGGTGCAAGAAAAATGAGGATGACACAAGAGATAACTAAAGTAAATCCAGAGTTAGGTATTAGTATTGAAGGTGCTAAATCTGTAACTGATTGGTTATCTAAAAATATGAATGCAGATTTTAGTGCAGAAGGTTTCCAACAAATCTCTTCTCACTTCTTAATGTTAAGACCAGACCAGGCATCTAAGTTTGCTAAACAATCACTTGCATCTAAATGGGTAGATGGATGGGTAGAGATCTGGGTTAACTCTAGATTGATGTCACCTATTACTCACATTGTTAATACTGTTGGTAACATTGGATTTAACTCATTAAGATTATTTGAATACACAACTGCTGCTGCATTAAACAAGGTTCCATTTTTAGGTAGCCCAGATGGAGTACAGTTTAATGAAGTATTGTCTATGATTAAAGCATTGAAGTATGGAACAAAACTTGGCCTGGACAATGCTGTTGAAGGTTTTAAACAAGGAGCTCCAACAACTAAATTAGATTTACCTCCAAGAAATTCTATTGGTAAACAATTAGCTGGTAAGTATGAAGATACTTTTTTAGGTACTATGTTTGAATACATTGGTACTGCTGCAAGGGTACCTGGAAGATTACTTGTAGCTGAAGATGAATTTATGAAGGGTATTTTATTCCAAGTAGAGTTAGAAAGAATTGCTACTCAAAGAATGAACCAAGCTATTAATAATGGTTTATCCAAGACTGATGCAGAGCAAATTTATATTAAAACAATTTCAGATCCAGATGTGTCTGTAATTAATGATGTTAAAGCAAGTATGTTAGAAGGTACATTCCAACAAGACTTGCCTCCTGGTGTATTTAAAAACATACAAGGTTTTATGAATGAACCAGCTATTAAAATGTTTGTACCATTCTACAAAACTGTAACTAACATATTTTTAGAAAGCTCTAAAAGAAATCCATTCTTAGCTGGATTAATGCCATCTGTAAGAAGAGATTTGTCTGGTGCTAATGGACCAGCAAAAAGACAACTGGCTGCATCTAAAATAATTACGGGTGCTGGTTTAATGTATACCTTTGGTAATTTTGCATATGGAGCTGCTGATGGATCCTCTAATTACATTATAACTGGTAGAGCTCCAGGTAATAAAAAAGAGAGAGATGCATTCTTTAGAAATGGTTATCAAGCATATTCAATAGGGATTAGACAAGACGATGGAAACTTTAAATTTTTTAGTTATGCAAGATTTGAACCTATCTCAACATTCTTAGCAATGGCTGCTGATATGGGTTATGCAATGTCAAGACCAGATCAATATGGCTATGAGCAAGATGAAAATTACCAAGCATTATTCTCTGCTGGTACGACTTGGTTATACAACTACATGGGTGAGCAACCATTCGTATCTGGTATTGCAGATATATCAAAAGCATTTAATGGTTTGGGTGGTGATGATGAAACAAAATTTATAAATGGTATGAGTGCGATTGTTGGTCAAGTTATGGATGCAACATACGGAGTAGCTGTTAACCCAACGGGTACATTCTCTAATTATTTAATTAGAATGCAAGATCCTAAAATTTACGACACGATGATTTCACCAGATCAAGCAGATGCTGGTATCTTTGGTTTGGGTGCTAGAGAAGATGGTGGAGACATTCCATTATTAGTAAGAGAGTTTTATAAAAATTTAAATAAGATCCACAGACAAAGTCCATTCTTTAATCCAGATTTAAAACCAGCATTAAATTTATGGGGTGAAGAAATGGTAGGACCAGAGCAAGGTATAATTAATCCTATTAAGATTTTACATAAGCAAGGATACAATCAAATTGATGATTGGTTACAAACTCATGGCCTAGGTATGTCAATGCCATCTAAAAAATTTAAAAGATACATTGCTATGGATGGTGAACAATACCACACTCTAATTACTTTAATGAACAAAGAATATAATGGCAAAACTATGTTATCTGAAATGCAAGAGAAAATGAATAGTACAACATGGTTAAAATACCAGAATGCACCTGGTGGTCCATTGCTTGGTAAACAATTAGATATGCTTGAGGGTGTGAAACAAAAATATATTGAGAAAGCTAATAAGGAGCTTGTTCTTCTTTATCCTCAATTAGAAACAGCTATCATGAATATTGATGCAAAAATAGAAAGGACTGGTAGCAAATAATGGCAACATTTGATATTAACGAAGTAGCAAGACGAGCTCAGTATACATCTACTGGCCAGGCTGGTCCTTATGCTTTTAACTTCCAGGTCAATGCTGCATCTGAATTACAAGTATATAAAAACGATGCATTACAAACTGATAGTGTTAATTATAACGCAACACTAAATGCAGATGGTACTGGATCTATTACATTTATAGATAACTCTGGAATTGGTGGAGATGATTACACACCAGCTAATGGAGATCTAATTACTATTATTGGTGATCAACCATTATCTAGAACAACAGTATTTCAAGTTGGCCAGGCGAACAATCCAGTAACACTAGAAACAGAATTTGATAATGTTGTTATTAGACAACAACAGATTAAAGAAATAACTGACAGAGCTTTACAATTAAAACCAAGCACACCTAGAACAGTAACTGGATCTGGAACATCTGGTCCTATCTATTGGCCTTACGATGCTACACCAGCTAACAATGCATCAAGAGTTATTTCATATGACAGTAATGGTACTGGATTAGAGCTTGGACCAACAACTGCAAACTTAAATACATTAGCATCAATTACATCTGATATTTCTACAGTAGCTGGTATTTCATCTGAAATACAAACAGTAGCTGCTGACGAAACCGATATTGGGGTTGTGGCAACAAATATAAATTCAGTCAATACAGTAGCAACTAACATTAATGATGTAATCAAAGTAGCCGATGATTTGAACGAGGCTGTCTCTGAAGTTGAAACAGTTGCGAATGATTTAAATGAGGCTGTATCTGAGATTGATACTGTTGGAACGAACATTGGAGTAATTCAAACAGTTGGTGATAGTACAAACATTGCAAACATTACAACAGTCGCTGGTGAGATTTCACCTACTAATAATATTTCTACTTTAGCAAATATCTCTGCTGATATTACAACACTTGCTAATACAAGTGGCTTAACAACTTTAGCTAACAATGCAGCAGATATTTCAACTGTAGCTGGGATCCAGGCTGATGTAACGGCTGTCGCAAATATTGATGCTGCTGTTAGTGCTGTGAATTCAAATTCTGCTAACATCAATGCTGTTAATGCTAACTCGACAAATATTAACACAGTCGCTACAGACTTATCTGGATCTAATACAATAGGAACAGTAGCTGCTGATTTATCTGGATCTAATAATATTGGAACAGTTGCATCAAATCTTTCTAATGTAAATAATTTTGCTGAGACTTATCGTATCTCTGCAAGTCAGCCTACAACAAGTTTGGACATCGGGGATTTATGGTTCGACACAGCAAATTCGGTCATGAAAGTCTACTCGTCATCCGGTTGGATTACTGCTGCGTCTGCCGTGAATGGGACTGCTGCTCGGTTTAAGTATACTGCTACTGCATCACAGACAACATTTACTGGAGCTGATGATAATACAAATACCTTGGCCTACGATAGTGGGTTCATGGATGTGTACCTAAACGGAGTGAAGTTAGTTTCGGGTGCATCCAATGACTATGTCGCTACCAACGGGACCAGCATTATATTAAATTCTGGAGCTGCTGCGAATGATATTTTAGAGGCCATTGCCTACGGAACATTTGAATTAACAAACTTCTCTATTAATGATGCTAATGATGTACAGACAACTGGTTTAGCAACTAATGATTTACTAAGATACGATGGAACAAATTTTGTACCAAAAAGTTTTGATGAGATTACACCAACACAAACAAGTAATGCTGGTAAGTTCTTAACTACTGATGGAACTAACTCATCCTGGGGTACAGTTAATACAAATTTGGTAGCAGATACTACTCCACAATTAGGTGGTGACTTGGATGGTAACGGAAACACAATAGACTTAACTGGTAATACTGAAAGTTTTGGATTACCAAGAGGTACAACTGCACAAGAACCAACAGCATCTACAGCAGAAGGTCATATTAGATACAACAATGATGATGATACAGTTTACTTTTCTAATGGTTCTAATTGGTTAAAAATTGCATCTGCTGTTCCTACATTAACAAATGTTACTGGAACAATTTATGAAACTTTACAATCAACATTAACTCTAACTGGCACAAACTTTTTAGCTAGTAATTTAATAGTTACTTTTACAAGAAGTGGTACTGACTATAATCAAACTGTTACTCCAACTTCTGACACATCTGCATCGGTAACAACACCATCGGGTTTAAATAGTGTTACAGCAAGTGGTGATGTTATAAGTATTAAAGTAACCAATAGTGATTTTGCATCAAGTAATACTCAAACTGTTACTGTTTTTGGATTGCCTTCTGGTGGATCAATATCTAATAATGGTAATTATCGTGTTCACGCATTTACATCTTCTGGAACATTGACTGTTCCTTCTGGTTTTTCAACATCATCTTATTACTTAGTAACTGCTGGAGGTGGTGGTGCTGGTAACTCTTACTTTAATGCCACAAGAGGTGGTGGTGGTGGTGGAGCTGGAGGAGTTATTTATAACACATCTTACACTCTTGCTACTGGATCATACACAATAACTATTGGTGCTGGAGGCTCTGGTGGTGCCAATGAAAATTTAGGATCGGATGGATCTAACACTACTGCTTTTTCACAAACTGCTATTGGTGGTGGTGGAGGAGCAATTTTCTCTAATACAGCAGGTACAGGTTATGATGGTAGACCTGGTGGTTCTGGTGGAGGAGGCCGAGGATCTGGAACTGTAGGGGGTGCTGGTACAACTGGACAAGGTAATGCTGGAGGTCAAGGAGGAGATCAAACCGGAGGTGGTGGAGGTGGAGGAGGTAAATCTCAAACTGGATTTGATACTCATCAAGTTGCTGGTGATGTTCCATCTGCTCATGATGGTGGTGATGGCACAGATTACTCGTCTATTTTTGGAACAAGTTTAGGTGAAAGTGGATACTTCGGTGGAGGAGGTGCTGGTTCTAGTGGTGAAGATACAGGCATGACAAATAATTTAACTGGTGCTGCTGGAGGCCTTGGAGGAGGTGGAAACTCTGAAGGTGTTAATGGTGGTACATTTGAAAATGGAGATGCTAATACTGGAGGTGGAGGAGGTGCCGGTCATGGTAGCACATCTTCTGGATCTGGTGGATCTGGTATAGTATTAATTGCTTATGACACAACAGCTTTATAGAAAGGATAAATAATGGCTCATTATGCAAAAGTAAAAAATGGTAAAGTAGTTAATGTAATAGTTGCTGAACCAGAATTTTTTGCAACTTTTATTGATGACACACCAGGAGAATGGGTTCAAACATCTTACAATACAGTTGGAGGTGTACATAAATTAGGAGGAACACCATTAAGAAAAAACTTTGCTGGTGTTGGTTATACTTACGATAAAACAAGAGATGCATTTATTCCACAAAAACCTTTTGCATCTTGGGTACTCAATGAAACAACTTGTTTATGGGAACCTCCTATTGTAAAACCAACTACAGGGAACTATGAATGGAATGAAGAATTATATCAAAGTGATAATACCCAGGGATGGGTGGAGGTAACGAATGACTAAAGCGAGAGATATTGCTGACTTTAAATTTGAAAACATTACCGATACTGGTACTGAAGGAACTAGAATTGCTAAGGGTACTACAGCTCAAAGAGGTACTACGCAAGGTCAAATTAGATTTAATACTGATTTAGGATTAGCTGAATACTATGATGGTACTGCTTTTAAAATTGTTGATACACCACCTTCTATTGTAAGTGTAGATAAAACAAATATTGAAAGTAGCACTTTACCAACAAACTTGGTTATTACTGGAACGAGTTTTAATAGTGCATCTGTAAAATTTATTGGTGCTGACGGAACAGAATATTCAAGTCCAAGTGTGACTACTAATTCATCAACTCAAATCACAGCCCAGGTACCAGCAACTGTAACAAGTGATAATGAACCTTTTGATGTTAAAGTAATAAATGCATCTAGTCTTGCTAATACTTTAGAAGATGCTTTTAATATAGATGCCTCACCAGAATTTTCAGTAGCTAGTGGTTCTTTAGGAACATTAGAAGATATTGACAGAGCTGCATCAAATTTAACTGCTGTTACAGCAACAGATGATGAGGGAGACAGTATTACTTTCTCTGTAACTTCTGGAACAATTCCAACTGGATTAACTTTGAATTCTGATGGTACTTGGTCTGGAACAGCAAATGCAGAAACTTCAACTACAACTTATACATTTACAGTTACAGCAAGTGATGGAACAAACACCTCAACAAGACAATACACAATCACAGTTGAGCAACCAATAGCAACTGGTGGTACTACTCAAACTTATAATATTGGTGGAACAGATTATGTTTCTCACACTTTCTTATCTAGTGGAACATTTACATTAAACTCTAATAAAACAGTTGATGTATTATTAGTAGGTGGTGGAGGAGCTGGTGCTGCACATACAACAGTCTCATCTACTGGAGGTGGAGGTGGAGGAGCCGGAGGTTTTAGAACTATTCAAATGTCTTTAACTGCTGGTTCATTTGCTGCAACAGTCGGAGGAGGTGGAAGTGCTGGTACTTCTGCTGATCCTGGTGGAGTGTTATCTTCAAATGGAGGTAATACTACATTTAATTCTTACTCAGCTCAAGGTGGTGGTAGAGGTGATGCTCGAACTGGTCAAAATGGAAGTAGAGTAGGAGATGGAGGTTCTGGAGGTGGTGCTGGATATGATTACCCAACTATAGTTGGATCTGGAAATACTCCATCAACAAGTCCATCACAAGGTAATAATGGAGGGCAAGGTTTTGGAGTTTCACCAAACAGTCCAAGTGAATACCCTAGTCTAACTGGATTTGCTGGAGGTGGTGGAGGAGGAGCCTCTGCTACTGGTGGAAATTGGAGAAATGACGGAACCAATGTTGGTGGTGGTAACGGAGGTGCTGGTTCTCAAAATAATTATAGAACTGGAAGTAATCAATACTATGCTGCTGGAGGTGGGGGTGGCTCTGGAGGTGGTAATGGTACCTTTAATAATGTAGGAGGTACTGGTGGATCTAGCATTGGTGGTAATGGTGCTGGAGATACAACTGCTCCTACAAGTCCAACTCAAAATACTGGATCTGGTGGAGGAGGATGTGGTGGAGCAACTAACTTATATAATCCTACAGCCGGTGCAGATGGAATTATAGTAATAAGGTATGCTGTGTAATGCAAAAGATTTCCAGAAAAAAAACTACAATTCATAGACCTACAGTAACTTCCATTACATTAAAACATATCAATGAAAAACTAGAACACATTCACAAAGACTTAGAACAAAATACAAAAGACATTACAGAATTAAAGCAGCAAGTAGCCATGGGTAAAGGTGGTCTTAGAGTGATCTTCTATGTGGGTGCTTTAATTACAGCTATTATTGGTATTTTAAAATTATTAAAATTTAGTTAGGAGAATACAATGATCCAGGGATTGACAGCTCTGTTACCTATTCTCAACAAAGCTGTTGAGTTGGTTCCAGATAAAAACAAAATTGCAAAACACAAAGCAGATTTAGAAAAAGAATTATTAAAAGCTCTTGTCGATGTAGACAAAGAACAAGCAAAAATAAATAGAGAAGATGCAAAGGCTATTGGCAAGTTGTCCTGGGTACAAAGATTATGGAGGCCCACACTTGCATGGATCTGTGTCCTGGCATTTGGTTTTCAATTCTTAGTCATACCTATTACTACTTGGTATGGAGCTATAACAAACAATCCAATAAACTTACCTACCTTGCCTAGCGATGTATTGATGACTACATTGTTTGCCTTGTTAGGATTAACCGGAGCTAGATCTTTTGAGAAGTTAAAGAAAATAGATAAGAAATGAATTTTAAGTGGGACCTAAAAAAACAAATTGATGAAAAGAAAAAAGAGGCATCAGCAAAAGCACAACTTCGTAAAAGAAGTCTTGACAGTATTGCTAGGCCCAAAGCTAAAAAGAATATTACATCTAAAGATCCGAGGCTCCAGGGTATATGAAACTATCAGACAAAACATCCGTAGCCTTACCTATAAGAAATTTAATTGCGATTGCCGGGGCTGTAGCGATAGGTGTCTGGGCCTATTTTGGCATTATTGAAAGACTTAATTTATTAGAGACTGCTGACAAACTACAGCAGCAAGATCTCCTAGAGGCATCAGCTCAGAAACCTATAGACCAAGAACAATTTTTATTATTAGAATTTATGTCTGGTAGATTAGATAAACATCAAAAATTATTAGATCAAAATATTCACACCGGTGTCATGCTTGAGATGTTTGAAAAAGAAATAGAGAAACTTAAAAAAGATGTAGAGAAATTGAAAGACCAAACAAGAGATATAAAATTTAGTAACGGGAATGGAGCTCACTAATGATGGTCAAAGCTGTAATAAGTTTATGTCTTTGGATGGGTGGAGATCTTATAGAGCATACTTATAAAGATAGTATTTCAGACTGTCTCAAGACAAAAAGAGAAATAGTTAGATATGGATATGAAGGTAATAACTACACTTGTGATTTTGTAGAGGCAGAAATTTATGTAGATGAGTTTGGTAAAACAAGAATAAATAAAATAATCGGAAAGGCTAATTAATGAAACAAAGAAACACAACAGACACAATAGTAATACATTGTGCTGATACTCCAGAGGATATGGATATTGGTGCAGAGACAATTCGTAAATGGCACACAGAAGAAAGAAAATTTGATGACATAGGTTATCATTGGGTGATAACTAGATCTGGAAAGTTGGAACCCGGAAGAGATCTAAGAATGCAAGGAGCTCATGCTGTAGCTGTGAATGCATCAAGCATTGGGATCTGTCTTGTCGGTAGAGGAGATAATTTTACAGAGCAACAATTTATTACCTTGCATAATCTAATTAATACAACTAAAGATATGTATGGAGATGATTTGAAAATTATCGGCCATTGTGATGTTGAACCTAACAAACCAAACTGTCCTGGGTTCGATGTAGAGCAATGGGTTAAAGATGAATTTTATGGCTAAAGGTTATTCTAGTGTTCTTGTAATATCTGACCTACACGCACCCTGGCAACATCCAGATGCTCTGGACTTTCTTGCTGCTATTAAGAAAAAAATTAAACCGGACTTTGTTTTGAATGTGGGGGATGAATGCGATGCCCACGCATTGTCTATGTGGGAAAGCGATCCGGATCTTCCATCAGCCGGTGATGAATTAAAGATGGCAAGAAAAGTTATGCATGACCTGGAAAAAATATTTCCAAAGATGACACTCCTACATTCTAATCACTCATCATTAATATACAGAAGAGCTCTGAAACATGGAATGCCTAGAGCTTACTTAAAACATTACAATGAATTTTTACAAGTAGGTAAAGGATGGGAATGGGTAGACGATATTAAATTTAAATTATCAGATGGTACAGAAGTTTTTGCCTCGCATGGTTTAGCAGCCGATGGCCTCAAGCTAAGTCTCCAGTATGGATGCCATACAATCCAGGGACACTTCCATTCAAAAGCAGCAATACAATACTTTAGTAATCCATCACAGTTAGTGTGGTCCCTCCAGGTAGGATGTCTTACAAAGCAGTCCAGCCTCGCCTTCCAATATGCCCGTAACTTTAGAATGAGATTTATTATTTCTACTGGAGCTGTCATTGATGGACAGCCAGTAATATTTCCAATGCAAATGGACAAGCATGGAAGATGGACCGGTAAGATTGTGTAATGGCTAAACAAAAGTTTACTCATTTTATACCAAGAGAAAAACCAAAGAAGAGAAGAGGGGTTCACAAGAAATCAAAAAACAAAAGTGAAAAGTTGAGCTCTAAAAAATCAAGATACAAAGGACAAGGTCGTGTATGATTGATAGACTTATTTATAAATTCTTTGCCTGGATAGATGATTGTTTTAAAAAAGTAGATGATGTTTTAACATTTGATTGGCCCAACTGTAAGAAGAGAAACAAGAAGAAATGAAATCAGTTACTATCGATAACCAAAAATATTTTTTCTTAAAATTAACTTGGGTTGATATTGTAGGTCTGAGTACACTCGAAGGTGATACAGAATTTAACAAACTTAAATGTGCTACAATAATTACTGAGGCATATCTCTATGATGTCTTTGAAGAGAACGGAAAAGAATATGTCCGAACCTTCTCATCCTACTCTTTAGATCCAGATCCAGGCTATGGAGACAGAAATGTATATCCATTAGAAGTCTTTGATAAACAGTCTCAAAAGGCCATCAGAGAGGCCCATAGAGCTATGTTAAAGGGTTAATCCGATACATCTGTCATCAAATAATTAAAGTCTCTGTATGAGCTTTATATTGGATTTAAACGGAAAGTGTTTTATTTGTTCTCTAAGCTGGTGTTTTTTCTATAGGAACTTCATTACAAAAGTAATTTAGGTACAGTTTTTTTTCAGAAAATTCTTTTGAATATTTTTGATTGAGCTCTATTGTTATATTGGCACCACCAATGGCACACTCTGACCAACTCTTATACTCAACTGGATAGAGCATAGTATTATTACATAACCCAGTTATAGCTGAGCAGAGTGTATATGCCAAAATGAACTTCATTAATTACCAGTAGTATTCTCTTCTGGTTTTTTTAGCAACTCTATTTCTATTTTTTCTTTGTGTTTTTCAATCCAGTATTCCTCATATGGTCTGATATTAATTGTAGCTGTCTTATGCATAACTTCTAAATCAATATCATCTGCTGAATAAAACTTCTGATGAGGATGACCTTCACTATCGTGTTGATCAAATGTAATTACAACTACATCATTCTCCCCATCAAATGCCTTAATCAATTCTTTTACAAACCATTTACTAAAACGAGATTTATAAACCTTAGCCATCTTTCAATACCTCAATTCCTCTTGGTCTAGCTGGATGCACTTTGATGTAACCATCTCTCTCAAGCAGCCTTAACATTCTATGCACATTACTGTGAACACACTTCTTATGTTTAGCTATCTCTCTTAGAGTTGGTGGTACTCTATGTTTTTTTATATGATCAGTTATGAAATCAAAGATCTCAAGTTGTTTCTTAGTCAGCATTAGTGTCATTTGATATACCTCCTAATTTCTTTTTTTCATCAACGATATAATGCATAAGCATATCCCATTGACCTTTATCTAGATCCATTAACTTTTCGAATGCTGCTTTGTTTTCTTTTTCTAAAGCAATTAAGTCATGGACTTTTTCTGCATCAGTCATCTCTTTATTCTGAAGAGTTTGTTTTACAGAAGTTTTGATACTGTTAACCCAGACTGTCATCTTTCTTTTTTGATCAGCCATAACTTTTTCGTTATGAGTATTTGAGTTACCATCATCATCTTCACTTGGTAATCCGTAGATTGCCTGGAGTGAATATCTTTTTGCATAAGTAATAGCAGATCCAAGGGCCTGGCTATCATCGTATCTATTATTCTTTGGAACCACCGGGTACCTTGAAGTTATAACTGTATCACTATCTTTATGCATTAGACTGGTCCTTACATACATTGTAGGAACTACAGCTCCCTCTAGTACATCCTTCTCAAAGTCTATGCATTGAGTAAATGCCAATCCATACTTAGCACCTTCATTCGCAGCAGCTATTACATCTTCTAGTGATGCGTAGTTAGATTTAAAGAATGGATTTTTACTAGATTTAATTGCTGCGTTAGCCTCACTCTGAAATTGTGAGAGAGCATCAACAACTGATTTAGTGTTGTGTTGGTTCTTCATCGTCATCTTCTCCTTCGTCTCTTTCGTTTCTTGTTGTGTCATTTTTTATGTCCTCCTTTATGACATTGATTGTTAATACTTTGTTTTGTAATTGCATGAACTCAAATGCTGTTTGGCCCATGACTTCAATGATCTCTTCCAGGAACTGCTGCTCAATATCAAAACCAGTTTTCTGTAAAATTTTTTCTCGCAACATTTTAGCTGTGAGTTTACGAGCTGTGATATAAGCATTGAACCATTGGAAATCATCTTGCATCCTTTATACTAAACCTCCTCATGACAATAGGATCAGCACCAGGTACTTCTACCATCTTGGTTTTTTTTCTACTCATAGTCTTATGATTAATTATAAAACCATTAAAAGAAACTACCTCATGATCCTTCATGATAGATTTTATAGCCTTAGATGCCTCATCTTTATTTTCTTTAGCATCCTTATAAGTTTTATCTGCGTTGATATATTCCTCAATCAATTCAGATAACATATTGTTACCATCCATATTTACTGGATCTAGATTTCCATTACCTTTGTAGATCTTGGATGCCTCTTCAGTAGTCTCTGGTGGATACCAATAGTCTTTACCTTCTAAGATCCCATCAAATCTATTCCAGAAATCTGTAGCTGCATTAATGATGTCATTACACATCTCAGTATTTCTTTGATAAACAAACCATTGCAACTCCCATCCTTTAACTAATCTAACTAGGATGCCCCAGGTAGATCCAGTACAAAGCATCTGCTGTTGTAATTGATAAATGTTTAATGGGTATACGGGATCATCGGCAGATCCAGAGTAATTCTTGATTTCAACTGGACCACTATCTGAAAGAACCATTGTTGATTTGTTGTGATCAGTCAATTCAATCTTACCACTTTTAATAGTTAAAAGATTATCTAAAGAACTGCCGAGTTTCCCATTGTCTAATGAGTACAAGTTGGCCTTCTCCGGAACAGAGATTTTAAATTTGGCCTTCTGATCGATTGCTATGGATTGTAACTCATCGACAAACATTTGAGTTATGACTGGTTCCAATGCTTGTCCAGCCTTAACCTTTGGATTGTTAGCTAAGTCATTCTTAGCCTCCTTCCCTTGATACTCATTTAGAGCATCTTCCAAAACCTCGTTAGGAGTTTTGAAACCTTTTATGCCAGGGATCAAAGATCCAACTGTACTGGCACCTAATTCTTTTCTTTTGTAAGAAGTTTTTCTACCACTATCTTTCATATTAAAATCCTCCTGGTACATAATAATAATAACAACTGTCGACCATGACACAGCCAACTACTACTGCTGCTATCAAAGCTGCAAGACAAAATAAAAATGCAATCATCTCTACAACACCTATTAAGATTTCTTTAATACTCATTTTGTAAACACATTGTTTATCTTCTGTGTTCACTTTAGTCATGAACTGTTGCTTGAATACATGAACAATACTAGACCACATATTATACCTCCACTCTTTCTAGGACATTTTTAACTGTTGTAGGGTACCAAACTTTGTCCTGGTAAGTTTTAACACCACGATCATTCAAGGCATTAGCTAAACCAGACAATGTACTGATGCCCGTAGCTCTAATGCCAGAAATAATTTCTGAAATATTTTTTGCGTACTGATTTGCATTAGCCTTAGAAGTTTCATGACCTCTAACTCTAACTACATCTAAGTTAGTACGATTGCCTAACAATTTACCTTCTGCTTTTAATCTTGTTAATGCAGCCTTGGTACGATTTGAAATATTAATT
>Ga0208917_1000343_pt1 | contig 24104 bp, 23 predicted proteins | sample DEB08_DNA_10_FD_185500 | JGI IMG/M metagenome (GOLD analysis project Ga0208917, IMG submission 185500) | Aqueous microbial communities from the Delaware River and Bay under freshwater to marine salinity gradient to study organic matter... | ecosystem: Environmental > Aquatic > Marine > Coastal ...
CAAAACCAATAAAATTTTTATTGCCTTCTAAAATTAAAGACATGATGGATTTAATGCCAACAAATTTTCCAAAAAAATCTTTACCAATTAAAGAAATATATAAAGTATCTGGTAAAAAGAAAATTGCACGGGTTGCACTTTTAACTGGTTGTGTGCAAAAAGAAATTTCACCTCAAATTAATGAGGCAACTATTCGATTATTAAATCGTCATGGTGTAGAAGTCATTGTCCCAAAAAAAATTAGATGTTGTGGATCTCTTAATCATCATCTTGGAAAAGAGGATGATGCGCATCAAGATTTTAGAAACAATATTAATATTTGGTACGAAGAACACAAAAAAGGTAATTTGGATGCAATATTATCTAATACTTCTGGATGTGGAACAACCATGAAAGATTATGGGTTTATATTTAGAGATGATAAGGAGTTAAACAAAAAGGCTAAGGTAATTTCAGAACTAACAAGAGATATTTCAGAATATATATTTGAGAGTTTAAAGTTAAATATTAAATCTAAGAACAAGAAATATAAAGTTGCTTATCATTCAGCCTGCTCTATGCAGCATGGCCAAAAAGTTCACACTCAACCTATTTCATTGCTTGAAAAAACAAAAAATGAAATATTAGAAATTCCAGAGGGTCATATTTGCTGTGGTTCAGCAGGTACTTATAATATTCTTCAGTCAAAAATTGCAAAACAGCTTTTGACAAAGAAAGTAAATAATATTGAGAGTTTAAATCCCGATTTTATTTCGACAGGAAATATTGGTTGTATTACACAAATTTCTCATGGTACTAAGGTTCCAATACTTCATACAATTGAAGTTTTAGATTGGTACACTGGTGGACCTAAGCCAACCGCTCTAACGTAAGGAATTTATGAAAAAAATATTAATTACAAGAAGATTGCTAAAAGAAAGTGAAGATAAAGCATCCAAGATGTTTGATGCTAATTTGAATTCTAATGATGAACTATATTCCCAATCAAGATTAATTGAATTAAGTCAAGGATGTGATGCTGTGCTGACCTCTCTTACTGATAAAATGGATGCGGATACAATTAATAAATTACCTGAAACTATTAAAGTTATTTCAAATTTTGCAGTTGGATTTGGAAATATTGATCTTGAGGCTGCAAAAAAAAGAGGAATAGCAGTTACTAACACTCCAGAAGTATTATCGGATGCTACGGCCGAGATTGGGATTTTATTAATACTAGGTGCATGCAGAAGAGCATCTGAAGGAATTGAGGCCGCAAGAGAAAGTAATTGGAAATGGTCGTCAGATTATTTAATTGGAAAACAGCTAACAGGAACAAGACTTGGAATCTTAGGAATGGGTCGTATAGGACAAAAAATTGCAAATATCGCAAGATCGCTTGGAATGATTATACATTATCATAATCGATCAAAGCTCTCTGAAGACAAAGAACAAGGTGCCGTTTATCATGATAATTTAAAAAGCCTTTTTTCAGTTTCGGATGTGTTGTCGATTTGTTGTCCTGCAACAAAAGAAACTGAGAACATGATTAATAAAGAAACAGTAGAATACTTCCCAAAAGGAGCGGTAATCACCAATGTTGCAAGAGGTGACATTGTTGATGATGAAGCTTTAATAGATGCATTAAATAGAAGAAAAATTTATGCAGCTGGACTAGATGTATATAAAAATGAGCCTAATTTAAATCCTGGATATTTAAAAAACAAATCTGTTTTTATTTTGCCTCATCTTGGTAGCGCAACTAAAGATACCAGAATTGCTATGGCTAACTTAGCTATAGATAATATTAATGAGTTTTTTGAAACTGGAAACTGTAAAAATAAAGTAAATTAAATTTTACAAAAAATCTTAATGAATAAGCCTATTTTAGCACAGTCAAAAGCTATAAGTATTTTTTTTGTTTTTGCTTTAGGTTATTTTATTTCAACTTTATTAAGAGCAATAAATGCAACCATATCTCCAGAATTAGTCTCTGAATTTAATTTAAGTGCTGGGGAGCTTGGTCTTCTAGGTGGAGGATATTTTTTAGGTTTTGCGAGTGTTCAAATTCCATTGGGTTATTTGTTAGACTCTAAAGGGCCAAGAAAAATAGTTTCATATTTTTTATCACTAACAATAGTAGGATTACTATTATTTGCGTATGCACAAAATTTTTCAATGCTTTTAGTTTCAAGAATATTAATTGGTATTGGTGTTGGTGCATGTTTAATGGGTCCATTAACAGCGTATAGAGTCTGGTATCAAGACGAAACTCAACAAAGAGCAAATTCATGGATGCTAATGGTTGGCGCAATAGGAATGCTATCATCTAGTTTACCAGTACAATATTTTATTCCTGCTATTGGATGGCGAGGAGTTTTTATTTTTTTAACTGGCCTTACTTTAGTTTGTATAATTTTAGTTATAATTTTTATTCCTAAATGGCAGTCAGAAGTAAAATTAAAAAAAGTAAGCTATAGTGAATTAAAAATTGTTTGGCAAAATTCGTTTTTTAGAAGCCTTGTACCTATGGGCTTCTTTAATTATGGGGGCCTTTTTGCTATCCAAACACTTTGGGCAGGACCATGGATGACTAGAGTGTCTGGTTATACTGCAGATGAAAGTGCAAAAGGATTATTTTTAATTTATTTTTGTTTACTTATTTCTTTTTTAGTATGGGGATATTTTGTACCAAGATTTTCAAAAAATATTAAGGATGCAGTTAAGTTATTAAGGTGGGGCGCACCTTTAAATTTAATAGTATTGTCTTTAATTATTTATTTGGGCTCTAGTGCGGGAGCATCTCATTGGGCTTTATTTGCAGTTAGTTCAATTTTTTTATCACTAACCCAACCTGCTGTAGGAATGGCATTCTCAATTTCAAATGCTGGTAAAGCTCTAACATCATTTAATTTATTGTTGTTTGTAGGTGCATTTTTTATTCAGTGGGTAATTGGTATAATTATTGACTTTGGCATTAGTATTGGAATGAATGAAATTAATTCATTTAGATTATCAATGTTTTTTGTATTTTTAACTTCTTTATTGTCGTATTTTTATTTTTTGAAAAAAAGTAATAGTTTTAATCATTGATGTGTTTGTAGACCGTTGTTCTAGACACACCAAGTTTTCTAGCAGTAGCAGCGATATTTTTTGTTTTTAAAAAAGTAGCTCTTATTAAAATACATCTCTGTTTTTTTATTTTAGTATCTTTGCAATTATTACATGCATATGACTTATCTAAATTTAAAAAATCCTTATTTTGATTGAAATTTTTATTTTGAGTTAAGAAAACTGATGATCCCAAATAATCACTAATTTTAATTACTTTTCCATTAAGTAAATCTTGAGCGATTAATGAAAATGAACTTGTAAATATGTTGTTAAAATTTTGATTTTTTAAATCTACTAAACCATGCAGCATAATTTTTGCATTTGAGTTAGAACCCACGATATTGCCATCACCATTAACAGCTAATAGACCTACACTTGTTGTCGATAAATACTCTTGTCTTGGATGAAAAGATAATATTAATTCATTTGCAAATTGATTTATGAACAACTTAGTTTCAATACTTCTTGTGGCTAAATTTACTAAAGCAAGAGTGTGTTGTTCCCTAGATCTTGCATCTGTAGATGCATCTATTATTCCAACTGTATTTCCATCATAATCAATGATTGGACTTGCAAAACACGATAACTGTTCATGATTTACAAAAAAATGTTCTTTACCTGAGACAATAGTAGATTTTTTTAATTTGGTAGCTAATCCCAGACCATTGGTGCCACAAATCTTTTCAGACCAAATAGATCCTGGTATTACAGATTTACCAACATCTTCTTTTAAACAAGATTTATCAAAAATTGTATCTAACACTAATCCTTCTTCATTAGAAAACGCTACCATAAAATTAGTACCAGCGACCTGTGAATATAAAAGCTCAAGCTCTGGTATGATTATTTTTCTTAAAGCCTCTTTTTTTTGTCTTGCCTCTTTTAATTCTTGAGGCGAGATGACAATTTTTTTTGGATTAGAAAAAGGATTTAGACCAGAAGAAACACATCTTGCCCAACTATCGGAGATTTCATCACTCATCTTCTCCGAGAGCATATCTCTTTTTTTAAGAATGAATTTTATCTCATTATTTACGTTTAAAGGAACGTTCATAAATGTTTATCTTAATTACATAAAAGTGTGATGACAACCAACCTGAGGTTGTATATGTAAATAAACTGAACACTTAGTCACCATATTGACTCCCAACTGAACAGAGATTTAAATAAGCTGATCAAATAAACTAAAGGGAGATAAGCTAAATGAAAGCACAGGTTTTACACAAATACGATCCTGAAATGAAAGAAAAAGTATGGGTCACAGGCGAAGAGATGCCAAATCCAAAATTAGAAAAATCATCAGATGTAATAGTTAAGATCGGAGCAGCAGGTGTTTGCAGAACTGACCTTCATATAATTGAAGGCGTTTGGAAACATATTCAAGATCCAGATGGAAAATTATTACCATGTGTTATGGGACATGAAAATGCAGGATGGGTTGAGGAAGTTGGAAAAGATGTAACAACTTTCAAAAAAGGTGATCCAGTAATTTTACACCCTTTAATCTCAGGAACAGATGGAACATGTTTAGATTGTAGAAGAGGAAATGATATGCATGCTGAGGCCGGTGCTTTTCCTGGTCTAAGTATTAAAGAAGGTGGGTATGCAGAGTTATTAAAAACAAGTGTTAGAAATTTAATAAAATTACCAACTGTTCTAACACCCAAAGATGTTGCGCCGTTTTCAGATGCAGGACTTACAGCTTATAGAGTTGTAAAAAAAGCATCTAGACATTTATTGCCTGGACAAAACTGTGTGATTATAGGTGCTGGTGGTTTGGGCCATATCGCAATTCAATGTTTAAGAGCAATGTGTGCAGCAAATATTATTATCGTTGAAAAATCTAAAACAGCTTTAGATCATGCTATGCCATTAGGTGGTGATGAGGGTGTGATAATTGACGGTAATGAGGTTGAAAAAGTGTTGGAACTAACAAAAGGCAAGGGAGCTGAGGCTGTAATAGATTTTGTTGGGGAAAAAGGATCAACATCAATGGGATTAAAAATGACAGGAGGCGGAGGAAGTTATTATATCGTTGGTTACGGCGAAGAAATAAAAAGCCTTGCAGTTGATTTAATCATTGCTGAAAAAAGTATAATTGGAAATTTAGTGGGAACGTGGTCTGAGTTATATGAACTAATGGAATTAGCTAACAAAGGTTTAGTTAAATTATCCATGCAAGAATATAAATTAGACGATGCTAATAAAGCACTTCATGATCTTAACGAAGGTAAAGTTAAGGGACGAGCTGTTTTAGTTCCATAATAAAAAAAGGAGAGAGGTAATAATGAAAATAATAAAAACTTGCTTAACGGCTGTAATATCAAGTTTAATGATATTTAGCCCAATGGCATATGCTGATAAGTGGAGTGATCAGTTTCCACATATCAAAGCTACAGGAGATATTCCAGGTGATTGTTCTTACGAAGAAATTTCTAAGAAAAATTATAAAGGAAAAACTCTTAAAATAAATACGCATGCAGTTCCAGTAATCGGACAGCCTACAGCTCTTCATGCTGAACAGTTTGCAAAACTAACAGGAGCAACAGTTGATGTAACTCATACACCAGCAGGTGATTTATATGCAAAAGCTATGGTTCCTTTTAAAGCTGGTCAAGCTCCATACGATATCGTTTTTGGTTTTTCTAACTTTATTAATGACTGGAGACAATACTTAGCGCCAGTTCCTAAAAAATATATCAATACAGTTGAGATGAAAGATGTAACTAAATCTCATGTTGGTGTTTCTTCTTGGGATGGAACTATGTACCAATACCCAGTTGATGGCGACAGACATTATCTAAAATACAGAAAAGACGTAATAGATAATCCTGAAATGCAAAAAAAATACAAAGCAGATACTGGTAAAGAGTTAAGAGTTCCAAGAACATGGAAAGAGTACGGCGAAATGGCTAAGTATTTCAACGATTGGGACTGGGATGGAGATGGAGAAAAAGAATACGGTTCAGCTGAAGTTATGAAAAAAGATGACTTAATGTTTGCAGCTTTTTTCAGTAGATCAGTAGCGTATGCTAAAAATCCAAGAACTCCAGGTGGTTTCTTTTTTGATTTGGAAACTATGAAACCAAATATCAACAATCCAGGTTTTGTTGAAGCTTTAGGTGATTGGGTTGAGGCTACTAAGTACGTTCCTCCAGGAGGAATTAACTTTGGACTAGGTGATGAAATTGGATCATTTGGTGGTGGTCAAACTTTATTTAGTTTTTCGTGGGATGATGCTTTTATTGCAGCAATGCAAGATGATAGTCCTATAAAAAATAAAGTAGGAACAGCTCCACTTCCAGGCGCAGATAAAGTTTGGAATAGAGTAACTGGTAAATGGGAAAACCAATATAACCAAGCACCATACATTGTGTGGGGTTGGGCAGTTGGAGTTGCTAAGAAGAGCAAAGTACAAGAAATGGCATTTGACTATCTATGTTTTTTCTCTAACGGAGCAAACCACCAAGCTGACTTAGCTATTGGTAACTTTGGTGTTAACCCGTTTAAAAACTCTGACTTTGATCCAAAACTTTATATAGATACTATGGGCTGGGATCCAGAGATTGCTAACAGTTACACTAAAACACTTAAAGATATGGAAAAAAGTAAAAACAGAGTTTTCCCTTTAAGAGTAAGAGGTGTATTTGAGTTCACTAGTGCAGTTGCCACAGGAACTTCAAAAGCACTTGCAGGACAATTATCTCCGCAAGAAGCTTTAGATGAAGTTGCTAAAGAATGGGAAGCAATTGTTAACAGAGTAGGTAAGAAAAACGTTCAAGAAGACTACGCTGTTGGTGTTAAAATGGAAGATAACAAGTTATAAATATAACTTAATTATTATGTGGCCACTTTTTAATTGTGGCCACATTTAATAAATAATAAAACTCAATTTCGTAATAATGAACTTTAAACATAAATACGTTTTTTTATTTCCAGGATTATTTGTTTTAATTGGAATACTAATATTTCCAATAATTTTTGTAGTACGTTTGAGTTTATCGGGATGGAATAGTTATAATGGTCTAAATTTTATAGGCCTTGAAAACTATATTAGATTATTTACAGACGACCCAAGATTCTGGCAATCATTTTTAAGATTAAGTTTTTTATCTGTTACTACAGTTATTCTTCAGTATGTGATTGGATTTACTTTAGCTCACATGGTTTGGAAGGATATTAAGTTTCAAAGATTTTTTAGAGTATTGTTTCTAATCCCAATGATGACCACACCAGTGATCATGACTGTTATTTGGAGAACTTTTTTCCATGAGTCTTTAGGTCCCGTAAACGACATTTTATCAAATTTTGGAATGTCCCCCAAATGGCTTACAGACCCTGCATTGGCAAAAATTACTGTTATTATTGTTGAAGTTTGGCAATGGACACCATTTATGTTTTTGTTGTTATTGGCGGGTCTTTTGTCACTTCCCAAAGAGCCATTTCTGGCAGCAGCTATTGATGGTGCTAGCTCAATAAGAAAGTTTATTTATGTGACATTTCCTTTGATGGCACCAATTTCAATTGGAGCAATTATTATTAGATTAATTGAAGCCTCAAAAATAATGGATACAGTTTATGTTTTGACCTCAGGAGGCCCAGGTACCTCGACTGAAACTTCTAGTTTTTATATTTTTATTAAGGGATTAAGAGAGTTTCAGATGGGTTATGCAGCCTCAATGTCATTCACTTATTTAATTATTATGATCATAAGCTTAACTTTTATTGCAAAAGGATTAACTAAATTATTACTTAAAGATTAGATATGGGAAAATTATACAAATTTTTAAAATATTCTTTCATAACAATTTGGACAGTTTTTGTAGTAGCACCTTTTCTTTGGGCCCTTACAACTTCTTTTAAAGATTTTAATTCAGTGAATGGAGGTGCAACCTATATTCCTTGGGTTGATTTTGAACCTAAATTAGAAGGTTGGAAGGTCCTAATTAAATCTCCTGCAAATGGTGGGGTTGATATTATTGAACCTTATTTTAATAGTTTGTTTGTAACCTGCACTGCGAGTCTTATTAGTATAGTGCTTGGTACTCTTTCTGCTTATGCGCTTTCTAGATTTACATTTAAGGCTGGTTTTGTAAAAAATAATGACATTACATTTTTCTTTATTTCGCAAAGAATTATGCCACCAATTGTTTTATCAATTCCATTTTTTTTATTCTTAGGTGCAATTGATCTATTAGATAGTTTAATTGGATTAATAGTTGTTTATATCGTTTTACTAATGCCAATTGCAGTTTGGATTATGGTCGATTTTTTTAATAAAGTTCCAAGAGAAATTGACGAAACAGCATTAATTGATGGATGTAATCCTTATCAAGCATTTTTTAAAGTAGTTTTACCTAATTCAGTACCAGGCTTAATTGTTGCTGGAATGTTTTGTATTATATTTGGCTGGATTGATTTTTTCTTTGCATTCATATTAACTTTTACTGAAGTACAGTTATTACCAGTAAAAATTGTAGCTTTAAATTCATCCATTACACCCTGGTGGAGTTTATCTGCTTCTGCTTTAGTGTCAGTAGCTCCATTAATAATAGTTGCATTTATTGTAGAAAGATATTTGTCAAAAGGAAATTTGTCAGGAGCTATTAAGTGATGAATTTAATTGCTGAGAATTTATCATATAAACCAGATGAACAATTTCATTTAAACGAAGTATCCTTTAATTTCAAAAAAGGAAATATTTATACTATCCTTGGAAGAACTTTATCGGGTAAAACAACATTATTGAAAACTATAGCTGGGTTATTGACCCCAGATAAAGGTGAAATGCAATTTGAAGATAGGGATTTTCTAAAAGTTCCGGTCTGGGAAAGAAATATAGCAATGGTTTATCAGCAATTTATTAATTATCCTCATCTTAATGTTTTTGAGAACGTCGCTTTCCCGCTTAAACAAAGGAAAATAGATAATCACGAAATAAATGATGTAGTTTTAAAATCTCTCAAATCAGTTGGTCTAGAGGGTTACGAAAAAAGAAAAATTCAAGAATTATCAGGTGGTCAACAGCAAAGAGTTTCTCTAGCGAGATCCTTAGTAAAGAATGCAAAGATTTTACTTCTAGATGAGCCATTGGTGAATTTAGATTATAAATTAAGAGAACAGTTAAGAGAAGAATTTAAAAATATTTTTTCACAAGGTCTATCGGAAGAGAGCATTGTTATATTTTCAACAACAGATCCAAGAGAAGCTATGGAGCTTAATGGTGAAGTAATTGTTCTTGATGAGGGAAAAGTTTTACAAGTTGGACCTGCAAAAGAAATTTTTGAAAACCCAAAGACATTAAAAGTTGCAGAAATTTCTAATGATCCTCCAATGAATATTTTAAAAACCAATATAGATTCTAACAAAATTAAATTTGAAGGAATAGAAATAGATATTCCAAATCATTTATCTAACATAAAAGATAAAAATTTTAATTTAGGTATTAGAGCTTCTGATATTGAATTAAGTGATAAAGGTTTTGAATTCGAAGTAGAATTAGCTGAAATTAGCGGTTCAGAAACTTTGCTTCATCTTGCAAGAGGGAGTGCAAAAATTATAACTTCAATAGAAGAAGTTATGAATTTTAATATTCATGACAAGGTAAAAATTGATTTTAATATAAATAAACTTTATGCATTTGAAGAAAATGGAATATTAGCTTCCTCACCATTTGGAGGCTCATATGTCTAAAATTGATTTAAATAATATTTCTCATTCATATAATCCAAATGATCCAAATCCTGTTTATGCATTAAATCCATTTTCTATGACTTGGGAAAATGGAAAAAGATATGCAATTCTAGGACCTTCAGGATGTGGAAAAACAACGATGTTAAATATTGTATCTGGTTTAGTTAGACCTTCTGCGGGAAACATATTGTTTGATGATAAAGATGTGACAGATCTTAAGACTGAGGACAGAAACATAGCACAAGTATTTCAGTTTCCAGTAATTTACAACACAATGACAGTTTATGAAAATTTAGCCTTTCCTTTAAAATGTAGAGATTTTTCAAAAGATAAAATTGATGAAAGAGTTAAATCTGTTGCTGATACTTTAAGTTTAGAGTCTTTTTTAAATTCACCTGCGAAAAAATTAACTGCAGACCAAAAACAATTAATATCTCTTGGAAGGGGATTAGTTAGAGAAGATGTAGCGGCGGTTTTAATGGATGAACCCTTAACTGTAATTGATCCAGATTTAAAATTTAGATTAAGAAGAAAGCTAAAAGAGATCAATGAGGAATTTAAAACAACTTTGGTTTATGTTACTCACGATCAAAACGAAGCAATGACTTTTGCTGATAATATAATTGTTATGAGTGAAGGTGAGGTTGTTCAGACTGGAACTCCTAAAGATCTTTTTGAAAGACCAAATACAACCTTTGTTGGTTATTTTATAGGCTCACCTGCTATGAATTTATTTGAAACAGAAGTAGTTTCTCAATCTGAAGTGAAAATTGGGTCTGTAAAAATTAAAACAAGCACTGATCTTTCTAAGATAAAAAATAAAAAAATTAAACTTGGTATTAGATCAGAATTTATTGACGTTATTGAAAAAGAAGGTGAGAACACTGTAAAAGCCAAAGTTAAAAAGATCGAAGATTTTGGAAACTTTAAATTACTAACAGCAGTTGCAGAAAATTTTATAATTAAATCTAAAATAGATCGTGAAAAACCAATTTCAGAGGGTGAAATAAATCTTCATATACCCTCTGAAAAATGTTGTGTTTATGAAAATGAAAAACTTATTTAATTCAAAAAGGAATTAAATAATTCTTTCTATAAACCAATATAACCCAACAAAAGCTATCACGAGCGACATAGGTTTTGTTATTTTTGTGTCATACCATTTTTGTTTCCCATAAGGTAATGCTAGCAATAGATAAGCAATTAAAATGACAGCGACTTGCCCCAACTCTACTCCAACATTAAAAGATATTAGGCTTGTTACAAATAGTTCATCAGGGATACCAATTTCAGTTAGGACCCCTGCAAAACCCAATCCATGAAGAAGACCAAATATAAAAATAACAAATGGCCTTGCTTTGTTCAGTTTGTTTGTGAATAAATTTTCAAAGGCCACATAAGCAATTGAAATAGCAATTATAGGCTCAACAATCTCGGGTGAAATATTTACAATATTTAATACCCCGAGAAATAATGTAATAGAGTGTGCAATTGTAAAGAAGGTTACTTGAAAAAATAGCGGTTTAAATTTTGTAGATAATAAAAATAAAGCCAATACAAAAAGTATGTGGTCTAAGCCTTTGGGCAAAATATGTTCAAATCCAATAATAATATAGTCAGTTACTGTTTTAAATGTACTTGATTGATCTTCATTAATATTAAAATTTGATGACAGATTATTTTTTGTAATTATTTCAGTATGAAGCTCACTTTGATTATTTGAATTAACACGTAATATTACTGATCCAAAATTTTCATCCCAATAAAATTGATATTCACCTTCTTGTAAGTTCTTAAAACTTAATTCAATGGTACTATCTCTGATAATCTCTATATCTCCAATTTCAGGAATTATAATTTGTTCAATAGTTCCAACATACTTATTCGAGGAATTAGTTAGATAAATTGTATCATCTAAATTATCAAATTTTTCATTAAATTTTTCTAGTAAAGCATTAGAACTTAATTTTCTATACTCATCATATAGGTCAGACTGATCAGACTCTTTGGTATTTGAGTGATTAGGATCAATTCCTACAATGATAGCCTCTAGATTTATTTTTAAATTAAGTTTTGCATTAGTTGTTTTTTCATTTTTTGTTATATCTAAATTTGCTATGTTTGGTCTAAGCTCATGTGCAAAAACCAAACTTATAAAAGACAAATAAACAATGATTGCTTTTAAGAATATATTTTTAAAAAAATGCATAATATTTTTTTTTCTAATAATTTTTTTATGTTTTTTTCAAAACAAAGAAGTAGTAGCACATGAATTATGGCTCGAAAAGAATTCAAATTTAGAGGACAAAACATTAATAGATATTATGATAGGTCAAAACTTTAAGGGAACTCCTTTTGGTTTTTCAAACAATGAAAAAGAAAAATTATTTTTAGATAATAATAATATTATAAAAGATATAGAACAAAGAGATGGTGATTTTCCAGCAATACAGACAAAGCTTAATAATAATTACTTTAATGTTATAAATTATGAATCAAAATATAGTTTTTTAACATATGACAATATAGAAATATTTGAAGATTTTGTTAAAGAACAAAACTTTTTAGATATTTTATCTAGTTACAACTCAAGCAAGCTACCAACAGAAAACTATAAAAGATTTTCAAAAATTTTAATTTCAAATTCTAATGATTTCTTTCAACAAACATCAAAACTAGATTTTGAATTAATTGCACTGAATTCACCCTTTGATAAAAAAAATGAATTCTTTGAATTCAAATTGATGGATAAAGGAAAACCACTTGGTAATTTTCAGATAACAATTTTTAGTAAAACTAGGGAAAATTTTACTCAAGAAATTATTAAAACGAAGCCAAATGGAGAAGGAAAAATAAGGGTTTTTGATGATAGAGTTTATTTATTGAGCGCTGTTAAAATTTTTAAACCTAATTTTATTCAAAATTTAAAGTTAAAGTCTGATTGGGTGTCACACTGGGCAAGCTTAACATTTTTTCCATCGTACAATTAAAGGTTGAATAATTAGATTAAACCTCAGTCTTTTCTTTGTTTTTATGTGACTTTTTAATCCTTAATATCTTTAGACTCTATATAACGATTATGGTTATATGCCCGCTGGTTAATTAACTAAATATAAATAGGAGAAATAATGATTAAAGAAAAAAAATCATTGAAGAATACAACTTCTTCAAGACGTAAGTTCTTTAAGACTGCTGCTAAAGCTGGTGCTGTAGCTGCAGCGACAGTTGCAATGCCAAACATCGCAACTGCTGGTTCTCATGCTAAAGTATTAAAGATGCAAGCAGCTTGGCCAAGTGGAGCTAACATCTTTTTTGAAATGGCTGCGGACTACTGCAAAATGGTAGAAGACATGTCTGGTGGTTCACTTAAGATTGATCTTCAACCGGTTGGTGCAGTTGTAAAAACTTCAGAAATTGGACAAGCGGTAAGTTCAGGTGTAGTTGATATGGGTCACTGGGTGACTGCATATTGGTATGGTAAAAATGCAGCTGCATCTTTATTCGGAACTGGTCCTTCATACGGTATGTCATCTCAAGAAGTTATGGGATGGATGGAATACGGTGGAGGTAGACAACTATATGATGAAACTCTTGCAAAAGTTGGTTTCGATTATGTTGGTTTCTTCCATATGCCTATGCCAGCACAGCCTTTTGGTTGGTTCAAAAAGAACGTAACTAAAGTATCTGATGTAAAAGGTATGAAGTACAGAACAGTTGGTCTTGCTACTAACGTTCTTACTGCAATGGGAATGGTCGTTAGACAATTACCAGGTGGTGAAATTCAACCAGCTATGAAAACTGGTTTGATTGATGCTGCTGAGTTTAACAACCCAACTTCAGACTCTCAGTTTGGTATGCAAGATGTTTCTAAGCATTATCACTTAGGAAGCTTCCACCAATCTCAAGAGATGTTTGAAATACCTGTTAACAAAGGTACGTACAACAGTTTATCACCAGCACATCAAGCAATTTTGAAAAATGCTGCTTATGCTGCTAACAGTGATAACTACTTTAAAGCTCTAGTAAGATACTCAGATGATCTTTCTAAGTTAATGAATGAGCACAAAGTAAATGTATATCAAACTTCTGATGCAATCTTAGCAGAACAACTAAAAGGTTGGGATGCTGTGATTAAGGACTTTAATGACAAAGATCCTTTCTTCAAAAAGATTGTAGACTCTCAAAAAGCATACGCTAAGAAAGTAATGAAGTACTTGCTGATGAATCAGCCGAATTACAGATTAGCTTATGAAAATGAGTTTGGACCTATTGATAAAGTAAAAATCTAATAGAGTTATAACATTTTTAAGAGGGGGCTTCGGCCCCCTTTTAGTTTGAATATTTTAAGTAATTCACTATTAATTAGAAACATTAATGAGATCATTTATTAAATTTGCAGATAATCTTAGCACCTCAATGGGAAAAGCTTTTTCATGGTGTATCGTAATTTTAATGGGTGGAACTTGTTATGAAGTTTTTATGGCATACGTTTTAAATGCCCCAACACTATGGAATTTTGATTTTAGTTTACAAATGTATGGAGCGATTTTCATGATGGCAGGAGCTTACACTCTTTCAACAGAAGCTCATGTTAGAGGAGATGTTATTTACAGATTGTTTAAACCAAGAACTCAAGGTTGGATTGATTTAATTTTATATTTTATTTTCTTTTTTCCAGGCGTATTAGCACTTGCATTTTATGGTTTTGATTATGCTGCTTTAGCTTGGAAAATTAAAGAAACAAGTTGGAATAGCCCAGCTCAAATTCAAATTTATATGGCAAAATCTTTAATCCCATTATCTGGAATTTTATTAACTATCCAAGGTATCAGCGAAGTATTTAGATCAATAATTTGTATACAAACTGGTCAATGGCCAGCAAGATTAGTTGTTGCCGAAGAAACTGAAAAAATTTTAATGAGAGCAGCAGAAGAGGGAGGAGAACCAAAAGATGTTATTTAGTTTAACAAATCCTGAAATAGCCATCTTCATGATGGGATTATTTTTATTTGCTGTGTTACTAGGATTCCCAATTGCTTTTACTTTGATGGCAATGGGTCTTGGTTTTGGTTACTACGCTTATTTTGATCCAACAAAAATGGAGCACCTATTTGATAATAGGATTTTCCAACTCTTTGTACAAAATACATATACAGTCATGGATAATAACGTCCTGACCGCCGTCCCACTCTTTTTGTTTATGGGGTATCTAGTTGAAAGAGCGGGAATCGTTGCAAAACTATTTTTTGCTATTCGATTAGCATCTCATAAACTTCCAGCATCTATGGCAGTTGCTGCATTAGTTACTTGTACATTATTTTCAACAGCTACCGGTATTATTGGAGCTGTTGTAACCTTAATGGGTCTTTTGGCATGGCCTGCAATGGTCAAAGCTGGTTATGATAAAAAATTTGCATCTGGAATTATATGTGCTGGAGGATGTCTTGGAATTTTAATTCCACCAAGCATTATGTTAATTGTGTATTCTGTAATCGCACAGTTATCGCCTTTAAGATTATTTGCAGCAGCTATTTTTCCAGGATTAATGTTGGCAAGTTTATATATTGGTTATGCAATTTTTAGAGCATGGTTAAACCCTTCAATTGCTCCAAAACCAAGAGCAGAAGAAATTCCACCAACAGCGGTAATTATGAAAGAAGTATTTGTTTCATTCTTGCCTCTATTTTCTTTAATAATATTAGTTCTTGGAACAATATTGGCAGGTATTGCAACACCAGCAGAAGCCGCAGCTGTGGGTGCATTTGGTGCGATAGTTCTATCTTATTTTTATAAAACTTTAAAATGGAAGAATTTTAAAGAGTCAGTATTTCTAACTGCAAAGACAACAGCCATGATAATGTGGCTGTTTATTGGATCTTGGACATTTGCCTCTGTATTTTCTTATCTTGGGGGTCATGAAGTATTTGAACATTTCTTTAAATCACTTGATCTTGAGCCTTGGCAGTTTTTAATAATTACTCAAATAATTATTTTCTTATTAGGTTGGCCATTAGAATGGACAGAGATATTAATTATATTTGTACCAATCTTTTTACCTCTTGTTGAATTTTTTGGAGTTAACCCATATTTCTTTGCGATGTTAATTGCTCTAAACTTACAGACTTCTTTTTTAACTCCACCAATGGCGATGTCCGCTTATTACTTAAAAGGGGTGCAGTCTAAAAATGTAGAGTTGATGGAAATTTTTAGAGGTATAATGCCGTTTTTAGGAATAGTTATATTAGCAATGGTATTGATGTATATTTTCCCAGGTATCGCATTGTGGTTACCTGAAACTTTGTTTGCAAATTAATTTTATTTATAGATGAGTGATATCTTTTCCTTAAGTGTTGAAGATCTTGCAGCAAAAATAAGAGATGCACAAATCACTTCCGTTGAAGTCTGTGAGCAATACATAGAGAGAATTAAAAAATTTGATAAAGACATTAAAGCATGGGCTCATTTTGACAAAAAACTTTTACTAGAAAAAGCAACAGAGGCTGATAATCATAGAAGAGCAGGGAAGCCTTTAGGACCACTACACGGTATTCCAGTTGCGGTAAAAGATATTGTTGGAACAATTGATATGCCCACTGAATGTGGAACTCCAATTAGAAAAGGAAAATCATATTCTCAAAATGCAGAAATAGTTGATTTATTACATTCGGCAGGAGCTATAGTAATGGGCAAAACAACTACCTCAGAGCTTGCTTTTTTGGGTCCATCAAAAACAACAAACCCACATGATTACAGTAGAACTCCAGGGGGGTCTTCGAGTGGTTCAGCGGCAGCAGTTGCATCTTATATGGCACCAATTTCAATTGGATCTCAAACTGGAGGCTCAATAATTAGACCAGCCTCTTATTGTGGTGTAGTTGGTTATAAGCCATCTTATGGATTAATTTCTAGAAATGGAGTTTTAAGAACATCTTTCAATCTTGATCATATGGGCGTATTTGGAAGAAAAGTAGAGGATGTGGCTTTATTAGCAAAAGTTTTAATTAAGAAAGATCCTTATGATCCTGCAACCATATATTATTCAGCAGACAACATGTTGTCAGAAACAAAAAAAGGACCGTTGTTTGAGCCTAAATTTATTTTCTATAAAACTGAGCACTGGCAATTAATCGAAAAAAAATCAAGAGATGCTTTTGAGTATTTTATAAAATCTTTTAAAAATATAGAAACTTTCGATACTCCTTCGTATTTTAAGGACATCCATAAATATCATCAAATTATTCATGAAACTGATTTAGCAAATAATTTTTCTCATTATTATAAAAAATATAAAAAGAAATTGTCTAAGTATATGCAAACTGCAATTGCAAATGGTAATAAACACTCAGCCAAAGATTATGCTGAAGCAATTGATTTTATGAAAAGAAGTTATGAATCCTACCAGGAAGTATTTGAAGATTATCATGGTGTATTGTCACCATCTAGTCCGGGTGTAGCACCAAAAGGTCTTAAAAGCACTGGTACGGCAGAATTTAATAAAGTTTGGTCATATTTAGGAACACCATGTATTTCTCTTCCTTTACTTGAGGGCGAAAATAAATTACCATTAGGAGTTCAATTAATTGGTGATCGTTATGATGATCATAGATTTTTAGGTGTTGCCAGATGGCTAGAAAAGGAGTGTGAAGAATAAATGAATAAAATTACTACAATTGTTGGTTTGTCTTTTGCTATATTTTTTCTTGTAGGTTTGGCTACTACTTTGACTAAATCCATGATGATTGGACCTTTAGATGTATTGCCCGTTTATCTTTTAATGGGTGTTGCAATCATTATGATGATCTACGAAGCTTTTTTTGATAAAAGCTAAGATCTCCTAAGTTGACAGATTTAAAAAAAAATTCCTGGTCATTTCTTTTATTATTTATTCAGCCAATTTTTATGGCAAGTAATTTAGTTGTTGCTAGAGGAGGCGTGGAATTTGTTCCTCCAATTTCATTAGCATTTTGGCGGTGGACTATTGTATTCCTTATATTACTTCCATTCACATATTTATCTTTAAAAAGAAATTATAAAATTATTCAAAAAGAATATAAAAAATTATTTTTTTTAGGAGCAATGGGATGTGGTGTATGTGGGGCATTCCCTTTTCTAGCTGGACAAACAACAACTGTAGCAAACATGGGAATAATTTATACCTCTTCACCTATATTTATTATTTTGATTTCTGCATTATTTTTTAAAGAAAAAATAACTCTAACTAAAGTTATTGGATTAGTGGCGTGTTTGATTGGAGTTTTTGCAATAATTATTAAGGGTGATTTAGAATTATTAATTAATCTAAAATTTACCATAGGTGATTTATGGATGCTTGCTGCTGCTATTGGCTGGGCGCTATATTCAATTTATTTATTTTATTGGAAAACAGAATTGGAAATTTTCCAAAGATTCACTCTGGTTGCTTTCTTTGGCGCGGTAAGTTTATTTCCATTTTATATTGGTGAAGAAATATATTTTCAAAGAACAGTATTTAATAACGAGTTTTATTTATGGACTATATTTGCTGCTGTTTCACCAGGAATTATAGCATTTACATTGTATACGTTAGCTCAAAAACAATTGGGCGCCTCCTTGACTGGATTTACGCTCTATATTTTTACAGTTTATGCGGCAATTTATGGGTACATTCTTTTTGATGAACAGTTAGAAAATTATCATTATCTGGGAACAGTACTTGTATTTTTTGGAGTGTATTTAGCCAAAAAGAAAGATGATAAGAAAACTTAAAAAAAATATTTTGCAGTTATTAATAATAATAGCATTAGTTTATTTTACCGTAGTAGTTTCAATTTATTTTTATCAAAGAAACCTCTTGTATCATCCAAATGAAAATAATTATTCTGGAGATAAATTAACAGTTGATGTTGAAAATGTTAAAATTCAAACATCAGATAATCTCAGTTTAAACGGCTGGTTTCATAAAAAAGACTTACAAAATTTTAAAACGCTAGTTTTTTTTCATGGAAATGCAGGAACTTTAGATAATAGAATATACAAGCTCAATCATTTCAAAGATATTGATATTAATTTCTTAATAATTGCCTGGAGAGGATTTTCTGGTAACAAAGGAAAACCAACTGAAGAAGCACTTTATATTGATGGTCGTAGTGCAGTTGAATGGATTATTAATAAAGGCGTTAGAGAAGAAAATATAATATTGTATGGTGAGTCTTTAGGCACAGGAATTGCAACTGAAATTGCACAAAGTAAAAATTACGCAGGTTTAATTTTAGAAACTCCATTTACTTCAATGGTAGCTGCTGCAAAAAATTTTTATCCATACTTACCCGTGAGCCTTTTGTTAAAAGACAGATATGAAAATGAAAAAAAAATAAAGAATATAAATATTCCAATTATGGTTTTACATGGAAAAAAAGATACAATTGTTCCATTTTCAATGGGGAAAAAAATTTTTGAAATAGCTAAAGAGCCAAAATATTCTTATTTTACAGAATACGACAATCATATGATGGAATATGATGAACAGCTAATTACTGCTCTAAAAAGATTTTTTATAAGTTTAAATTAAGCCACAATCTAAACAAATATTATTCTAATTTTCATTTTAAATTATTAAAATGAAAAAATTTATTATTTTAATATTTTTATTAATCAATATTCCCTCGCTTATTTCAGCTAAAGATTATGAATTTAAAGCAGAGGATTTGTTTCACTTAGATCAGATGAATTCTCATAACCAAGACTTTGCTTTATATTTTAAATCTAGAGAAAAATCAGTTTTAGCAAGAGGGGAAACAGCAAATTATATTAATGATTATCCTAAAGATCTTTATATCTATGATTACAAATCAAAAAAATCATCTCCTTTAATTTCTTATGAATGGTTTCCAGCACAAGCTAGGTACTATTTAGAGGAATATGATTTTCCAGTTTTTCCAGATGATTTTGCATATTATCTACTTAAAGATAATCAAACATTAATTATGATTAGTGCAGTTAAAAGTTTACAAGCTAATTTTAAATTCGATATAGCTAAAAGAAAGTTGGAACTTTATCCATCAAATGGAAAATTTGATTTTATAATTTCTTCATTTGCTAAAAATTGTGGTCATTCTAATTTTGAAGACAACTACAAGTGCAGTTTACATAAACCATTAATTTCTAGTAATTTAATTAATTAGTTTGAATAAATGTATTTGCAAATATTTCAGCATTAAATACTTGTAAATCATCTTCTTTTTCTCCTAAACCAAGAGCTATAATTGGAAGTTTATATTTTTTAGCAACAGCTAGTAAAATCCCACCTTTTGCTGTGCCGTCTAGTTTAGTCATTACTATGCCAGTGATTGGAATTATTTTATTAAATTCTTCAACTTGATTGATTACGTTTTGCCCTGAAGTGGCATCAAGAACTAGAATAACATCATGAGGAGCATCAGGATCAATTTTTTTTGTAACATTTGCAATTTTTTTATACTCCTCCATTAAATTTTTTTTATTTTGCAATCTCCCAGCGGTATCAATTAAAACTTGGTTAAAATTATTTTTTAACGCATCATCAATTGCTTTATAGGCAACAGAAGCAGGATCAGAACCTTGAGAAGATTTTGTAATATCAACCTCAATTTTTTTTGCCCACATCTCTAGTTGCTCAATTGCAGCTGCTCTAAATGTATCTGATGCTGCAAGCATAACTTTATTACCATTAGATTTTAGTATTTTGCTTATCTTTCCAATAGTTGTAGTTTTACCCACCCCATTAACACCAGAGACTAAAGTCGCATTTAGTTTTTCTTTTTTATTAAAAAAATTATTATTTTCTAAAGGTTTCATTAAATTGACAATGTAGTCTTTAAGAATCAAATTTATTTCGTCCTTTAAATCTTTATTGGGATCAATTTTTTTTTCAGAAATGATAGATTTTATTTCTGCTGATGCAGCAACACCTACATCAGATTGAATTAGAAAATCCTCAATATCATTTAAACTTTTGTCATCTAATTCTTTTTTTACGATAATTTCTTTTAAACCACTTTTAAAAGCAGCTGCACTTTTTTGAAAACCAATTTTAAATTTATCAAATATTCCCATTACAACTTAATATCTATTTTTTTTATATCAGATACGGGACCTTTCATTTTGATAAAATTATCTTGATCAATTGATATTGTTAAATTTCCTGTTTTAAATTCTATATCAACTTGGTTAGACGAAATGTTATGTATTAATCCTGCAAATGCAGTAGCACAAGCAGCTGTCCCACAAGCTTTAGTTAAGCCAGCTCCACGTTCCCATACTTTAACTTTTATTAATTTTTCATTTATTACTTGTCCAATAGTTACGTTACATCTTTCAGGAAATAGTTCATGATTTTCTATAGTTGGTCCAATTTTTTCAATATTAAATTTTTCTAAATCACTTACAAAAAAAATAATATGTGGATTGCCAACACTGATTGCTGTGCCGCCTATATGTGATTTATTATCGTTATCTAGAATTTCAATTTGTAAATTTTTTGTATTTACATTTTTGGCAAGTGGTATTTCATTCCAATTAGTTTTTCCAAATCCAATTCCTGTTTCAACTAGATTATCACCGATTATATCTGATTTAAGTTCTCCTTCAGAGGTTACTAAGGAAATATTTTTTTTCCCATTTTCTTTTGATAAAAGATCGGCAACACATCTCGTGCCATTTCCGCATGCACCCGAGGTACTTCCATCTGAATTAAAGAAATCTATTTTAGCATCTGACTTTTCATGAGTATTTATGAATATCAACTGATCACAACCAATAAATTTTCTGTCACAAATTTTTAGAATTTGTTCATTGTTTAAGATTATTGGTTTTGATCTATTATCTATGATAACAAAATCATTACCTAAACCATCCATTTTGTACGCACTAAATTCCATATCTAGTTATTTAACTTATTTATTGACTTTTTGTACCTCTATTATAGTTTGCAGCAGTTTCCGCAAAAACGTTAAATTTGCGGTGTCTTTGGAAACAAAGAGATCGACACTAGTCAGCGAGGGTTCGCCCACTAGTGCGGTTACTGCTGTGTGTAATAAATATGTTTGAAAATTTAACAAATAAATTTGAAGAAATTTTTTCTTCTTTAAAGAAAGCACCATCTCTTGATGAAAATCAAGTGGATGAAGGTTTAAGAGGAATTAGGCAAGCTTTATTAGAGGCTGATGTTTCCCTTGATGTAGCCAAAGCATTTATTGAAAAAGTTAAACCAAAAGCTCTGGGTCAAGAAATTATAAGATCTACTTCACCAGGCGATATGGTTGTTAAAATCGTTTATGACGAGCTTGTAAGCCTGCTAGGAGATAGCAATGCAGATATAAATTTAAATGCAGTACCACCAGTGCCAATGATGTTAGTTGGACTTCAGGGTTCAGGAAAAACCACTACTACAGCCAAATTAGCTAAATTTTTAGAGTCCACAAAAAAGAAAAAAGTGATGATGGTAAGTTTAGATATATACAGGCCAGCAGCACAAGAGCAGTTAAGATCTCTAGGGGAACAAAACAATATTTTAACTTTACCTATAATTGAAGGCCAACAACCAACAGATATTTGTCAAAGAGCTATAAGTGCCGCAAATTTAAATGGAGCAGAGGTAATTCTTTTTGATACTGCCGGCAGAACTCAAATTGACCTTCAAATGATGAGTGAAATCAAACAAATTGAAAAAATAATTAATCCTGCTGAAACAATTCTAGTTGCCGACTCATTAACAGGTCAAGTTGCAGCCTCAGTTGCAAAAGAATTTAAGAATACAGTAAATCTATCAGGAATTATCCTAACAAGAGCAGATGGTGATGCAAGAGGTGGTGCTGCAGTAAGTATGAAATATATTTCCGAGGTTCCAATAAAATTTTTAGGAATTGGCGAAAAGATAGATAATTTTGAAGTGTTCCATCCAGAGAGGATAGCAAACAGAATTCTTGGAATGGGAGATATTGTTTCTCTTGTAGAAAAAGCTGCTCAAGACTTGGGAGAAGAAAACATCAAACAAGCGGAGGAAAATTTAAAAAAAGGCCAATTTTCAATGGAAGATTATTTAACTCAGCTAAGACAAATGAAAAAAATGGGAGGCATTGAGGGAATAATGTCATTCTTACCTGGTGTGTCAAAAATAAAATCCCAAATGGATTCTGCTGGAATTGATGAAAGCATCATTACAAAAAATGAAGCAATTATTTTATCAATGACAAAAAGAGAAAGAGAGAACCCAAAAATAATAGATGGTTCAAGAAAAAAAAGAATTGCTAATGGCTCTGGTACAGATCCAGCCACTATCAATAAATTGCTAAAGCAATTTAAAATGATGTCTGAAATGATGAAAAAGATGTCTAAAGGAAATCTGAAAGGTATGTCTGATAAAGGAATACCACCAGAGCTATTTAATCAATTAAAATAAGGAGAGACAATGTTAAAACTAAGACTATCAAGAGGGGGAACAAAAAAAAGACCAGTTTATAAAGTGGTTGTTGCAGATAGTAGATTTGCAAGAGATGGAAGATTTATAGAAAAAGTTGGTTTTTTTAACCCTTTATTACCTAAAGAAAAAAAAGAAAGAGTTGGGCTTGAGGCTGAAAGAATTAAATACTGGTTAGGCCAAGGCGCACAACCAACTACTAGAGTGGCAAGAATTTTGGGTGAAAATGATATAATCCCTATGCCTGCAAATGGAAACAATCCAAATAAAGCTGTTCCAAAAAAAGATAGAAAAAAAGAAGGTGAAGAAGCAGCACCAGCAGCAGAAGCTCCTAAAGCAGAAGCAGCACCAGCAGCAGAAGCTCCTAAAGCAGAAGCAGCACCAGCAGCAGAAGCAGCACCAGCAGCAGCACCAGCAGCAGAAGCTCCTAAAGAGGAAGGAAAATAGTTTTAAATTTTGTCATGTGGCAGTCTCAAATTTTTACACTGTATCCCGAGTTTTTCCCTGGTCCTTTAAATAAAGGGCTATACGGAAGAGCGCTTGAAAATAAATTGTGGGATTTAAAAGTAAATAATATTAGGGACGCCGCAACTGATAAACATAAGACAGTTGACGATACACCCTATGGAGGTGGCTCAGGTATGCTTTTAAAAGCAGATGTTCTTGCAAATTCCTTAGATCAAAACAAAATTGATGGAGAGAGAATTTTTTATTTATCTCCTAGAGGAAAAAAATTTGATCAACAATTTGCCCTTGAACTATCTAAAGAAAAATCAATAGCTCTAATTTGTGGTCATTTTGAAGGAGTAGATGAAAGAGTTTTATCTACCCGAAATATTGAAGAAATAAGTATTGGCGACTATGTTTTGTCAGGAGGCGAAACAGC
>Ga0208917_1000347_pt1 | contig 23972 bp, 25 predicted proteins | sample DEB08_DNA_10_FD_185500 | JGI IMG/M metagenome (GOLD analysis project Ga0208917, IMG submission 185500) | Aqueous microbial communities from the Delaware River and Bay under freshwater to marine salinity gradient to study organic matter... | ecosystem: Environmental > Aquatic > Marine > Coastal ...
ATGTTAGATGAAGGTGTAGCACCAGAGCAAGCACGTATGGTATTGCCACAGTCGATGATGACTGAGTGGTACTGGTCAGGTAGCTTGGATGCATTCGCTGACATGTGCAACCTACGCTGTAAGCCTGACACACAAGCAGAGACACGTGAGGTAGCAGATAAGATTAGTGCAGAGATGGCTAAGCTGTTTCCTGTATCGTGGGAGGCGTTATCAAATGAGTGATGACATAGGAAAGATTGGTGTCGAAACTGTAGAGGAACACGAGGATGGTAGTGCAACTTATCAGTTTCACATGGATGCACATGCTCGTGGGTTACTGGCAGAGGAAGGGCTGAAGCTAGTACTCTACTGTGCCGCTGCTGGTTTAGACATACAGGTAGTGTATGACTTTATCCAAGATCATATTGAATATGAGAAAGAGGAATACAAGTTTGGAGACTTAAATGAGTAAGCTACCAGAAGGGCGCAAGCCACTACCTAATGAGTGGTTCATTGATAGAGCTAAGATTATTCAACCAGACAAACCAAAGAAAGAAAAGAAGTGTGTAGGCTGTGGTGGCCCAGCGCACAAAGATGACTGGTGCAGCTTCTGCTTGGAGGAGGAATAGTGGTAGATACACATTTCATTTACGGTATGCTAGTCATGTATGGACTAGGTGCTATACTATTGCTGTACATTACAGATGCAGCAGAGGAAGACAGACCTAACGCACATATATGGTTGGCACTTACGTGGCCTTTCATTACTGTGCTGACTGTGATTGAAGACCTAGTGTTAGGCGCAAGAGGAGACTATGACGATGAGTGAGACAGCGTTACTACGCACTCTGTTAGACAAAGAGTTCTATGACAACCACAAGGGCATACGTTGTCCTGATGAGTTGTTCACTAAAGACATGCGTAAGATCAAGCAATCCCTAGATCAAGCAATGGAAGTGTACGACAAGTCAGTCACACCTGCTGAGCTAGAGTCATTGTTCTTTACAGCTAATCGTACTATGACTACAGCAAACAAGGAGACATACAAGCAGCTGTTCAAGAAGATTGAGAACGAGCAGCCTATGCATCAAGAGATAGCTACTGAGGTTATGTCTCGTTTGTTTCAACAACACGTAGGTGAGAAGGTAGCTAACCTTGGCTTCAAGTATGTCAACGGTGAAGAGAACAACCTTGAGTCATTACGTACTTTGCTTGATGACTACAAGGATAACTTCACACCTAACCTCAACATCAAGTTCGAGGACATTGAGCTAGACACTGTGCTTGAGGGTATCCAGATTGAGAGTCAGTGGAAGATGAACATACCTAGCCTGCGACAACGTGTCGAGGGCATCAGTGGTGGTCACTTAGTGATGGTGGGTGCACGTCCTAACACAGGTAAGACTACGTTCCACGCATCTCTTATCGCTGCGCCTGGGGGCTTTGCTCATCAGGGTGCTAAATGTCTTGTGCTTACTAACGAAGAGAAGTATGTACGTGTAGCTGCACGTTACGTACAGGCATCGTCAGGTATGACTATCAAGCAGATCGTAGAGAACAAAGCTCTAGCGTTGAAGCGATACAACGAAGTCAAGAAGAACGTACAGATGAAGGACAGTACAGGCAAGGACATGAACTGGGTTGAGGCTGTAGTGAAGAGCTACCGTCCTGACATTGTAGTACTGGACATGGGTGACAAGTTCGCCAATCGTACTGGTGATAAGTCAGACATCTACTTGAAGGATGCAGCTATCCACGCACGTAACATCGCTAAGCTGTACGATTGTGCAGTGATCTGGATGTCGCAGCTGAGTGCTGTAGCTGAGGGTGTAGTACAACCTGACATGTCAATGATGGAGGGCAGTAAGACAGGCAAGGCTGCTGAGGCTGATCTGATGGTACTGATCTCTAAGAACAGACAAGTTGAGGGTGTTGACTCAGATGAAGACTTGACAAGGTACTTAACTATTGCTAAGAACAAGCTCGACGGTGGATGGCACGGACGCATTACGTGTGAACTAGACGGTGACATCGCACAGTACAGCGCATAAAGAGGAGAGCTAGAGTGAGGACAGTACTAGACGTAGAGAACAACTCTCTTGTACGAGAGGGTAAAAAGATAATGGACCCTTGGGAGCCAAGCAACCATCTTGTGCAGGTAGGTACAATTAACGTGGATAACCCTGATGAGATGCACTTGCTTACGTTTGATCACCAAGAGAAGAAGGACACGACAGGAGGTGCTGCGTTCGTACTGCAAGCTGTACTGGACGAGACAACCTTGTTGATACTACACAACGCACGTCACGATATGCCGTGGCTATGGGAGTCAGGCTTCCGCTATGATGGGCCAATCTATGACACAATGATCGGTGAGTATCTGCTACTGCGTGGCGTGAAGCGTAACATCAGCTTAGCTCACTGTGCAGAAGAGCGTCAGCTACCTTCACGTAAACTAGACGTACTCAAGGAGTACTACAAGAAAGGCTACAACACAGATGAGATACCACTGGCTGAACTACTAGAGTATCTTATTGGTGACTTATACGTCACACGTGAGTTGTTCCTAGCACAAGAGCACGACTTCTCTCAGCCAGAGAGCCAATCAATGATACGTGTACGTGACATCAGCATGAAGGTGTGCATGACATTGTGTCGCATGTATCAGCGTGGGTTCAAGGTAGACCGTGATGCACTTGAGGAAGTTCGTGTTGAGTTTGAGCAGGAGAAAGCAGAGCTAGAGACACGCATCAACACAAAGGTACGTGAGCTTATGGGTGACACACCTATCAACATGTCATCACCAGAGCAGAAGTCTCAAGTTATCTACAGCATGAAGCCTAACGATAAGAAGGAGTGGGCTGAGCTATTCGAGTATGTCAATACGGCTGACGAGTATCGCTCTACTGTCAACGCTAACACACAGCGTGTGATGAAGACTAAGGCTTACACATGCCCTACATGTAATGGCACAGGTAACACGTACAAGATCAAGAAAGATGGTACACGTTACGCTAAGCCTAACAAGTGCAAGGACTGTGAAGCACGTGGCTACAAACTAGAAGAGACTAACCAAGTAGCAGGGCTTAAGTTCTTCCCGCCTAACAAAGAATGGGTCAGCGATGCAGGCTTCACTACATCTAAGTCTAACTTGGATCTGCTTATCGCTACAGCTAGATCAAAAGGTATGGATGAGGCTGAAGCATTCTTGTCTGACATTCGTAGGTTAAACGCTATCAAGAGCTACTTGAATAACTTTGTGGGTGGTATCGACTTGTTCACTAAGCCTGATGGTTTCTTACATGTGGATCTATCACAGACTACTGCAGCTACAGGCCGCTTTAGTGGGCGTAACCCTAACATGCAGAACATGCCACGAGGTAACACATTCCCTATCAAGAAAGTATTTGTGTCACGCTTCGATGGTGGCTACGTAATGGAGGCAGACTTTGCACAACTTGAGTTCCGCACGGCTGCGTTCCTTGCACAGGACAAGACAGCAATGGAAGAGATCGCTACAGGGTTCGACGTACACAGCTACACCGCCAAGGTTATCACTGATGCTGGTCAGCCAACGACACGCCAGGAAGCTAAGGAACACACCTTCGCACCCCTCTTTGGCGCAACTGGTTTCGGAAGACCCAAAGCTGTGGCTGCGTACTACGAACACTTCACACAGAAGTACACAGGTGTAGCCAAGTGGCACAAGAAGTTAGCCAAGGAAGCAGTCAACCTACTAAAGATTACTAACGTAAGTGGTAGGCAGTATGCATTCCCTGACTGCCACCGCAGAGAGAATGGTAGCGTGAGTCACATGACTAACATCAAGAACTATCCAGTGCAGGGGTTTGCTACTGGCGATGTTGTACCTGTTGTATTGATGGAGATTGAGGAGAGGTTGAAGCCTTTGAAGTCTTGCCTAGTCAATACCGTACATGACTCAGCTGTTATAGATATTCACCCAGACGAGAAGGAGTATGTAATTGCAATGATAAATACACTCAACGATGATCTCAATCGTATCATCGAAGAAGCCTACGGAGTAGAGATGAATGTGCCTCTGTTATTAGAAGCAAAGATTGGTCCGAATTGGCTTGACACTAAGGACGTTTAGTGTTATAACTACGACTCTTTGAAACTGTGTAAATGTGAAAGGATACACAATGAGTAATACACAAATCGCTTTGGCAACTGATGGTAAGTCTATCGCAGAGATGATGGGCTTGGCTGAGAACTCAAGTGGTAAGCGTTCAATGCTGCCTCGCTTCAGTCAGATCCATAGTCCAATCAAAGGCCAGATCGAAGTCAACGGCAAGACAGTTAAAGTAGATGCTGTTCCTGCAGGTTCGTACAAACTAACCCAGTCAGACGACAAGGTAGTGTACGCTACAAACCCTAAGATCCGCATCTTCGCCCAGCGCCAGCAGTGGACACGGTGGGACTCTCAAGCTAACGAGATGATCAAGACTGTTCTAGTTAACAACTTGAATGGTGACTTGAAAGACAATGCAGGTGGGTTCAACGCAGGCCGCCCATCAGGTTACGTTGAAGACTTCAAGTCTCTACCTAAAGAGACACAGGAGTTAATGCGTAGCACTAAGCGCACTAAGGTAGTGTTTGGTACTGTCGTCATGCAAGGTGCTATGGATGAGCAAGGTAATCCTATTGAGGATACAGCTTTGACTAGTCAAGAGATTCCATTTGTTATGGACGTTAAGAGCCGTGGCTCAATCAAGGCTATTGATGATTCACTTAAGGCAATCTCTCGCAAGAACGCACTGCCTATCCAGTACCACATGACGATGGGTGCAGAGCTACACGAGATGCCTAACGGTAGTGAGTACGCTACGTTCACTCTTGATCTAGCTGACAAGCATGAACTGGATGAGTCAGACAAAGATATCTTGGACAGCTTTATGGACTGGATCGCAGGCATGAATGGCTACATCAATGACCTACACGAAGAGCGTAGTGGTGGTACTATGTCAGCTAAGGCTGAGGCTGTGATCAATGATATCGTAGACGTTGAGGTTGCAGCAGAATGAACCACACAGCTGAGCTAGCCTTACACACATTCCTACAGAAAGCACTTGCAGGTGAGACTACAGTTGATGAAGCTGTGATTGAGCAGGTAGGTAAAGACGTAGCGGATGCAGTGCGTAAGCAGTTCAGCAGCGGTCCACGTGACAAGTTTAAACTACGGATGTCCAACCTTGGACGTCCGACTTGTCAGCTGTGGTTCGAGAAGAATGACCCTGAGGATAAGACACCATTCCCTCCACAGTTCCTAGTGAATATGATGCTAGGCGATATTGTTGAGGCGGTATTCAAAGGGCTTCTTCGTGCTGCTGATGTAGAGTTTACGGATAACGAAAAGGTTGTACTCACTTTGTCTGATGGCACAGAGATCAGTGGTGAGTACGACATGGTTCTTGATGGTAAGGTAGATGACGTTAAGTCTGCGTCACCTTGGTCTTACCAGAATAAGTTCAAGGACTTTGAGACCTTAGCTAAAGGTGATAGCTTTGGTTATGTAAGCCAGTTAGTTGGTTACGCTAAAGCTGCAGACAAAGAAGTCGGTGGTTGGTGGGTAGTCAACAAAGCTAATGGGGAGTTCAAATATGTTGACGCTTCTGGTGTTGATGTCGATGCGGAACTACATAAGATCGAAGAGACAGTCGAGTACATACAATCAGACAAACCGTTTGAGCGTTGCTTCGAGGCTATCCCTGAGACATACTTCAAGAAGCCTAGCGGTAACTTGAAGCTGAACGCAACGTGTGGCTTCTGTGCTTACAAACATAAGTGTTGGCCTAACCTACAGACACTACCCTCTCGTGTGTCTAAGGCGGCTGATAAACCGATGATCGACTACGTATTCATAGGAGATGAAAGTGCCAGCGAAGAGACATAACTCTCGTAGATATCGTAGCGGCTTAGAAAAGACTGTAGCTGAGTTCTTGAAAGTTAATCAAAAGAGATTACGTTATGAGGACTTAAAGATTGAGTGGAAGGATCTCAGGTACAGGACTTACACACCAGACTTTGTGTTAGATAATGGCATCGTAATTGAAACCAAGGGCATCTTCGATAACGAAGACAGACGTAAGCATATAGCTGTACGAGAACAACACCCTGAGTTAGATATACGGTTTGTCTTCAGTAACGCTAACGCTAAGTTATACAAAGGAGCTAAGTCTACTTATGCTGCTTGGTGTGAGAAGCATGGCTTCTTGTACTCGCACAGGACTATACCTCTTGAGTGGCTGCAAGAAGAAGGTACACCACTCAGGACTAGCTTGATAGAACTTAAGGAGGAAAAGCATGGGTGAGATAGGCAAAGACGAGTTCGCAGTAGTACTCAAGCCAACAGGATTAGTTGACGGACAATACACTACTGTGTCTGTCTACTTGATGACACACGACGATAGCACACTAGATGAGAGCAACTTCAATCGGTTGTTTCATGCGGGTAGTTTGATGGCTACGTTCCTTGAACTTGTAGAAGAGCACCCAGCGCTTATGCGATTAGCTATAGAGAAGAGGGATGAGATAGCACAATCAGACTTCTTAGACACAGACATGCTAACACCTTTCAGTAAAACTTATGGGAGTGCCTGACCGTGAATAAAAAGTTTAGTGTAACTTTTGTTCTAGAAGTAGATGAGGACAACAACATACTGTCCTCTTTAGAAGAAGCACATGTTGATGATGTGTTTGATTTAGTAAAGGATATCTTCTACGATGTGGATGATGTCGAAGTAGATAACTTAAATGTTAAGGAGAGACTATGAGTACATTAAGTGATGGTGACTTAGAAGCCTGGGAATACTACAGTGAGACATATAGCAAGAAAGAGATGGGTTTAAATGCGTACCAAAAAGCAGCAGCCAAGACTGCCATTTACAAAGCCGAGCATTCTATTCTGTATCCTGCGCTGGGCTTGGCAGGTGAAGCAGGGGAAGTCGCAAACAAAGTAAAGAAGATGCTGCGTGATGGTAACTTTGACCGTCAAGCTATTGCAGCTGAAGTAGGTGACGTGTTGTGGTACATTGCTGCACTATCACGAGATTTAAACTTAGACATGCATGACCTTGCTATGAAAAATCTAGAGAAGTTATATGGACGCAAGGCACGAGGTACACTTTCAGGTTCAGGAGACAACAGATGAAGATTAGGCGTTTTTACTTTACGAAAGAAAGTGAATGGTCTCGAAATGTCCGTAGAGAGGACAAGGATGGGCCTTGGTGTCGTTATGAAGATGTAGAGAAACTACTGGAACGCATCGAAGAACTGGAAAAAGGAAAAACAGATGAATAACTTTTTACCAACAGACTACCAAGCATTTATTCACAAGTCACGCTACGCTAAGTACTTCGATGGGTATGGGCGTGAGTCTTGGGATGACACAGTAGCACGTTACGCTACCAATGTAATCGCTGACAAGGTTGACGCAGAGACACGCTTCGAGATTGAGCAAGCTATCCTTGGCTTAGAGATCATGCCATCTATGAGAGCTATGATGACTGCAGGCCCAGCACTAGATCGTGATAACACAGCAGGGTACAACTGTTCATATCTCCCCGTAGATGACCCTAAGAGCTTCGACGAAGCGATGTACATCCTCCTCTGCGGTACTGGTGTCGGCTTCTCTGTTGAACGACAGTACGTATCTAAGCTTCCCGAAGTGCCTGTCCTCTATGATAGTGACACTACCGTTGTCGTTAAAGATAGTAAGGAAGGGTGGGCTAAGGCTTTCCGTCAAGTGTTGGCACTCCTATGGGCTGGTGAGATTCCTAAATGGGACGTGTCTAAGGTACGCCCTGCAGGTGCACGACTAAAGACATTCGGTGGACGTGCCAGTGGCCCAGCGCCTTTAGTTGAACTGTTTAACTTTGCTGTGTCTACATTCAAGAACGCACAAGGACGTAAGCTATCTTCACTAGAGTGTCACGACTTGATGTGCTTCATTGGTCAGATCGTTGTGGTTGGTGGTGTACGCCGCAGTGCTATGATCTCTTTGTCTAACTTGAGTGATGATCGTATGCGTCACGCTAAGTCAGGACAATGGTGGGAAACTGCAGCGCACCGTGCATTGGCTAACAACAGCGTCAGCTACACGGAGAAGCCTGACGTAGAGACATTCATGCGTGAGTGGACTGCGCTAGTAGAAAGTAAATCAGGTGAACGTGGAGTGTTTAACCGTGAAGCATCTAAGAAACAGGCAGCTAAGTTTGGTAGACGTAATCCTGACTTTGACTTCGGGACTAACCCGTGTAGTGAGATCATCTTGCGCCCTTATCAGTTCTGTAATCTTACAGAGTGTGTTGTCCGTGCTACGGATAGCATCGACGATCTTATTCGCAAGGTACGATTGGCTACAATCCTTGGGACCATCCAGTCAACCTACACAAAGTTCCCATACCTACGTAAAGTCTGGCAGAACAACACAGAAGAAGAACGACTGCTAGGTGTCTCCTTGACAGGGATTATGGATAACCCTCTGATGACATCTCAGAATGCAGGATTGGAGAAGACCCTTGAACGTCTACGTGAAGTGGCTGTTGATACTAATACTGAGTGGGCTAATAAACTTGGTATTCCTGTATCTGCTTCTATTACATGTGTTAAACCTAGCGGCACAGTATCTCAGCTTGTTGATTCTGCATCTGGTATCCATGCCCGACATTCAGACTATTATATCCGCACTGTACGAGGCGATAACAAAGACCCTCTCACTCAGTTTATGAAGGATCAAGGTATTCCATATGAGCCTTGCGTCTTCAAGGGTGACACTACTACAGTGTTCAGCTTCCCTCAGAAGTCCCCAGACAATGCGGTAACACGTAATGACATGACTGCTATCGAACAGCTAGAGACATGGCTAACGTATCAGCGTCATTGGTGTGAGCATAAACCATCGGTGACTATATCAGTCCGTGAATCGGAATGGCTAGACGTGGGTGCGTTTGTCTACAAGCACTTCGATGAAATGTCAGGTGTGTCATTTTTGCCACACTCAGATCATACTTATCAGCAAGCACCATATCAGGATTGCACAAAGGATGAGTATGAGGTATTGCTAGCTAAGATGCCAGAGCGTATCGACTGGGCTAAGCTGTCTGAGTATGAACAAGAAGACAACACTGTAGCTATGCAGACGATGGCTTGCTCTGGTGACTCGTGCGAAATCGTAGACCTAACATAGGGTCTACACCATCGCCCTGCGTAAAGGTCTGTCGCATACGTGATGATGGGTACTGCGCAGGGTGCATGAGGACCATAGATGAAATACGTGATTGGATGATAATGTCCGACTACGAGCAGAAGAAACTTTTGTTTGAACTTAAATGGAGACAAGATGTACACAATCATCAGTCGTAACCAGTGTAACTTTTGTGATCAAGCTAAGGCACTACTAGAAGGGGCTAACAAAGAGTACGTAGAGTACAACATACAAGAAGAGACTAGTGCATGGCTGCTGTATGTGCTTAAGCATTCAAGCATTACAACAGTACCACAAGTGTTCAGTGAGAACGGTAGTTACATTGGTGGGTATAGTGAACTAAAAGAATGGTTGGAGAGTAATGCAGCTAGACCTCTTTAAAGAACCTGTAGTGTCTAACCTTAACCCTGAGCTACGTCTATGCAAGAAGTGTGGCGAAGAGAAATCACTAGATGAGTTCAACGCTATATACTACAGGAAGAATGGTGAAGCTACAAAAGGTTACAGGTGTGCAGCCTGTCAGAAAGAACACTCTCGTACAGTAAGCACACTAAAGAAGATGCACCCTAAGCCTGTTGATAATGTGTGTGAATCATGCGGTGATGTAGCAGAGAAGATTTGTTTAGATCATAGCCACAAGACAGGAGAGTTTAGGGGGTGGCTCTGTGAGGGGTGTAACCACAGTGCAGGTAAGTCTAATGATGATCCTGTTAAGTTAGAAAAGCTAGCGGAGTATTTACGTGAACGATCCAGTTAACAAACCAGTGCACTACAACCAAGCAGGTATAGAGTGCATCGAAGCTATTGAAGCTATGACAGAGAACATGTCAGGCGCTATAGCACCACACGCAGCTAACGTACTGAAGTACATGTGGCGGTGTGAATACAAGAATGGTCTAGAGGATATTGATAAAGCTATCTGGTATCTAACTAGGCTACGTCAGCGCTGGGTAGAAACACATAAATAGGTGTTGACACTGTGTTTTACTTATGGTAGAATACACGCACATGCCAAACAACGGAGTAGTTATGTGGCTTTCAGTATAGAAGAAGAAGCTAAGCGTTTCATTGAACATAAGCGTGTACAGTTTATTCAAGGGCTAGACGATGCAGCGTCTGACTTGATACATTACATAGATGATAACTTACACAATGCTGATGAGAAAGACTACGCTATCAAGGCTCTAAAGGAAGCTGTGTTGTGGTCTCGAAGTTGTGCAACCAAACATGGCATAAAGTAGAACTAGAAAGGGGGGCTTAGTTGCCCCCCTCTTTTTATTATCTCAAACCTAATAGTTTCTGTTGTTTCTTTTCAACCTCTTTGTCTAGCTCTATGTAGCCGACAAGGAGTTGTATCTGTTCCGTGTCTAGCTTCGACGGATCTTGATCAAAGCCCATATCTTTTAAGTACTGAGCTAGGTCTTTCTTATTAACGAAGCTACCTTCCCCTAACTTAAATAATAATGATGTACGTGTATCCTCAGGGTTAAACGAGTTCTCAAGTAAAGAGCGTATCTCTTTTTTAGCCTCACTGATTACACGAGAGATCATATCCTTCTTACCGCTTGCAGAGGCAGACTTCCAAGCATATGTGTCAAGTAGCTCAGCTGCTTTGTAGTTAAGGATAGGCGTAATCATACTGTTGACATCGTTGAGTGGTTCTGCAATAGATGAACGAATATTAGTACGCCACTGTGCTAGGCCAGCTTGGTTAAACATTTCTTGTATAGGACTCTGTGCTAGCTCTTCACGGAAACCAAAGATACGCCCAATAGGAAGACGATCCTTGCTTGATGTGAGCGCACGTTCTTTCTGCTCAGGCTTAGTGTACAGCTGCATAGCGCTTAGTAGCTCATCAGTGTAACGTACAGAGTTGTTCAACCACTCACTACCTTGACGACGATCAGGTGACACATACTCGTCACCCTTCATTAGTGAAGCTGTGATGTTCACTGGATCAAGTGGACGAGAGTAGCCTGACAAATACATAGCTGCAGACTTTTGTACAACCTCAGTAAGGACACGCTTAGTTTCAATGTCATCAGATGTAGCAATGTCGATAAGCATGTCGTATGAAGCTTGGATACTATCGCCTAGCTGACGTGTAAGTTGTTGTGGTCCAAACGTAGCCGCTACCTCTTCAATAGTCGCACGAGGTATCTCACCATCACGTACAACGTAAGCAGCCATACGACCAATAGCTTTGTAGAAGCTGTAAGGGAAGTCATATTGTCTGTTACGTATAGTACCATCTGAACTGCGCTCTTGGAAGATGCCAAGCCCTTCCTCTAAGTAGTCCTTCTCATACGTATAAGCTGCGCCAATAAAGCTTAGACCTACAGCAGACTTAGTTAGCAGTTCCATAGGGTCACGTGTAGTACCAGCCAGATACTTATGCACTAAGCTGATGCCTGTGTGGTCCATCATGTGGCCTAGTGTGTTATTAAAGAACTGTCCAAACGGAACCATCGCACCAACCACAGGGTACTTACGAATATCCTCGACAATCTTAGCAGCAAACTGTAGTGTACCCTTTGTGCCACCATAAGGCTTAGCGAACACAGCACGTAAAGCATCATCAGCTGACTCACTAACAATCTGTGCGTACTTGTCACCCTGCATATTCTTCCACAAGTTAGGGTCACGAATAAACTCAGAGTAAGTTACACCATATTCAGCACGAATACGTTTATCTACAGAGTACATGAACTCTTGTGTCTTAGTGAGCATGTCTTGTGCTTTAACGCCGTAGATAGTTTGCAGTCCATCCATAGCTTTACTGAATAGACCCTCATTCTGAGATAGCTTCTCAGCGTCAGTAACGCCAATCTCTTTAGCCATCTTACCAAAGTCTTGGAAGCCAATGTCTTTAGCTACTTCTTCTAGCTCAATACCACCAGACAAGTAGCGGAACATCTTCTTCTGTGCTTCAGGGTTATACGCAGCAAAGTCCATAAATGCTTCGTATGTCATGTGTGTGTCCAGAAGGTTACGCATCTTCTGTTTCTGCAACGTGAACATCAACCCTGCACGTTTAGCATACTTAGCTGCACCTTCTTTGTTGAACATAGCAGTCTGTAAGATAGCGTTACCACCATACAAAGTGCCACGTACAATGTCAGACATACTTTGCATAGAGCTAGCAGTCTGCCAACCAATCAAGTTGAGCGCTGTAGTACCAGGGTGTGTAACAAGCATACGAATAAGGTTACGCTGCAAGAAGCTAGTCTTAGCTGCAAAAGCCTCACGCACTCGTGTAGACACAGGCGGTAGTTCTGCCTTGAGTAGTTCAGGTAGTACCTCATCATCAGCTACCTTAGGTATGTAACGCAATGTACGTGCAGCTTGTGACAAGATGTTAAGCTGTTGACCTGCTACGCTGAACTCTTTAGCATCCATATCTAAGGCTTGCAGTAGAGACTTACCTTTGTAGTCAGGCACAGCTTTACCTAAGGTGTTACGGAAGACATCATCTAACTGATCTTGTACATTCTGAGGCATCTCACGAATAAGATCATGCATCCAGTTAGAGAAGTTGTCATCGTCTGTACGCTTAGTCCAGTTACGTACACCATTCTCAGCTAAGATATCAGCAACACCCTTGAAGCCTAGCTTCTCGTCACCCAAGTAGAAAGCTTTACGTATTTGTGTTTCTTTAGATACACGCTGTCCGTTGCCTAACAAACGCAGTAATCCACCACGTTCTACTTTATCAGCAAAGTCTTCCATATTCTTCTTAAAGTCAGGTAGACTATCTTGGAAGCCACGTAAGTCTAGCTTCTCCTTAACTGACTTAGTTACATCCCCAGCTATCTCACGAGCACGAGCTAGGTCTGTGTTAGCTCTATCAAAGTAGAACGCAGCTAGCATATCTGAGTCAGCATCAAAGCTACGTCCTAACATAGACAAGCCCATAGATAAGCCTGTACCAAACGCACCACCGACTGCAGCCACAGAGCCTTGTACTAAGTCGTACTCACTCTGTAGTCCTACCTCTTGCATAGCTTGCTGATACACAGCATCCATAGACACACCAGCTACAGTGTCAGTCGCACCTGTGTACAGCGCTTCCTTTACAGCCAGACCTTTAGAGGCTTTCTTAAACGCTTCACTACGTAAGGTCTCACCTATAAGCTTACGCTCTACTTGCTTGGCTGCTTGCTTAGCGCTTTGAGTCAAGCCTTGCTTCTGAATAATCTTAGCTACTTCACGCTTAACACCTTCTTTGGCTAGCTGTGCTGCAGCCTTAGAGCCGCCGCCTGTAATAAGCTTACCTACACCAAGAGATACAACGTTAACTGGATCAACAATAAGCGCTCTACCGTAGTCGTACACAGCGTCCAGCTTCTCCATGCCAGACGTACCCTCAGCAAAGGCACCCTTCATAGAGTCAAACGTCTGGTAAGCTGCAGCAGCCTCAGCTTTCTGTGCTTCTGTGGCACCATTAAGATATGATAGTTCACCTACAGTAACGACAGACTGACCAAAGTTAAACTTACGCATGTGGTTAACGTAGGCATCAGCTATCTCTTGACGATCAAACTTATCCTCAGTCATACCAAACTTAGACTTCATGTAAGGCGCATACTTTTGGAACACGTCATCACGAGTAAGGTCACGCACACCTTCAGGGTCTAAGTAGGAATCTACTTGTTGTTCTACTTTCGGACGGTCCGAAGATACGTCTTCAGCAGTACCAAGAAAGGCATCTAAAGGGCTTACTGTCTTTTGTTTTTCTTCTTTCTCAGGTGTAATAGGATCACCCAAGAACATATCTAAGTTAGCCATAGCTCTACCTTATCGTTTATTCAGTGCGTCACGTAAGTCGAATAGAGAGTCCAGTAGTTTTCCTCTTGATGTTGTTTTAGGTAGTTTACGTGTAGCTTTGATCAAACGTGTTATATCAGCTGGTTTCATAGTACCAGAAGATATTTTCTTTTCAAAGTCCTTGAATGTTTTAGATCCTGAACCGTGGGCAGTTTCAATGTTATTCATTAATTCTGGATCAGCAAAGGTAGCAAGATCACCTACGTTTACTTTACGTGTGTCCTTATCAGGAGACATCAAGCCTGAAGGTCTAGCACTAGTGTCTACTGCAGAGATAGAAGGTACAGTTGCATCAGGCTCAGTACGAGTATCACCTAGTGGTGCTCTTGTTCTGGTCTGTGCGTCAGGCTCTCTATTACGAGGTGGACGTACATCATCAGTAGTATCACGTAGTCCTAGATCACGGAAGCCTACAGTACCTACTGCACGAGGATCATACTCAGGCTCTTCACTAGTATAGAAGTTCCAGATGTCATCAAGTTTTTCTACTAAGGTTTTACCTGAGATAGGGCCACGATATAGTTCGTCTGTAGATGTGTCGATCTCTTGGTTTAACTCTAGTGTCGTCTTGAGGTCTTCAATATCTTTAGGGCTAGGGGTCTCACCTTTATTGTTTAGCTGCTGCACGACACGTGTTACTTCCCTGTCAACTTTAGCTTCCTCTACTACATCATCTGCTAAAGTGTCTATCACAATACGAGGTAGTGGTTGCGGGAAGCTCTTCTCATCTTGCAAGAACTGTCGTGCATCATCACGAATACGTTCTTCCATATCCGCTTTTTCCTGAGTATTGACACGGTTCTCATACCAAGCAAGAATCTCTTCTTGAGTATATGATTTAGGAGCTTCTGTAGGCACAGTTGCAGTCAATTTACGCCAAGCATCCATACCTTGTTCGCCAAGTTTCTCTACATGATCTGGCAGTCTCTGTAATGCAGCGTCTAACTCGTTAGTCTCATCACGGAAGCCTGGAGCACCAGTCATATCACCTAAGTCTGTAGTTCCAGTAGAACCTCCATAGTATTTAGGGTCTAAGAAGAACAGCGGATCAGCAAACTTTTCTGCTAAGGTAAGGTCTGATCTAACTCCACGGAAGTTTTTAATGTAGTCCATCACAGACGGTACATCTTCAGACTCAAACTTCTTAAGTTCTTCTTGTAGGTCTTCAGGAAGAGGTTCATTAGCTAGAATACTATTAAACATTAGAGCGCCACCATCTTCATTTATGAAGGTGTCAAACTCTGCTTGTAAATCTTCTGGCAGAGACTCTTTAAGAGAAGTAGCTGCTTGTTGTACCTCTTGAGTCATAGCAACAGAGACATCATCACGCTTACGGAACCCAGGAGCACCAGACATGTCGCCTAAGTCTGTAGTTTTAGGTGCAGCTTTAGCTTCAACTGCCTCAGGTAACTTAAGAACGGAGCGAGGTGGGTTATTACCTATCTGCAATGTATCACCTAATTTGACTGTACCACTCTTAAGTAGATCCATTGCCTCTGCTTCAGTTTCTACTACGTGTGCAGTTACAGTAGGGGGAGTAGTTGTATCTGCTGCTGCAGTAGTAGAACTAGTAGCAGCTAGATCATCACGTTCACGGAAACCAGGAGCACCAGACATATCTACTTTATCAGTTTCAGCTACTTCAGCTTCTTTATCAGTTTCAGCTACTTCAGCTACTTTAGCTTCATCTTCTTGATCTGCAAAATAGTCCGTAAATGCAGACGCAAACATGAGAAGATTAGTATTACCCTCAATATTACGAGGATCTTCATCATAAAGAGCCTTGGCATAATCGAATATACTAGTATCGTATTTATTTGCATAAGGTCCAATACCAGCAATACCTTGACCTTTAAAAGTTTCTAGCTCTTCTTTCTCTTTTACTATTTCTAATCTTCTATCTGCATCTGCTGTTTGCCATTCTGTATCTTTCTTAGCTAACTGCGCATCTACAGAAGACTCGAATTTATCAGTAATCATCAAAGCAATATTACGTTGTACCTGGGAAGACAATGGCTTAAGAGGTAAGTCTAAATCAAGAGGTGAACCTGGAGTAGGACCAGCACTGCCCATAATACGATAAACGTCACGGCCTGTGTAGCCATTGATGTACAGATCATCCATCACCTCGTCTTCCATCATACGAGAGTCAAGACCTAAGATAGAACCAAACAAGCTACGCTCACGCTTAACTGGGTTGTCAGAGCTTTTATACAGACCATAAGCACGTTTAACTACAGTGTTAAGATCTTCGTCAGGGTTCTCAGCTACATAATCTTTGGCTTTCTTTACGAGGCTAGACTTTTCATCAGCTGTAAGATCAGTACGTGAATCAATAGTAGCTTTAAGCTGAGCCAGTCCTTGCACACCGCTTGTGTCTACTACATAGCGTACATCGTCTTTAGAGATACCGTTAGTGATTAGGTAGTTAGCTACACCCAGCGCAGCATTAGCTTTACCTTCACGATCAGCTACTGCACGTGTACCGTAAGTTTGTAGATACTCTTGACGCTTAGCTGCACGGTCACGATAGTACTTACGATCTTCTTCAATTAGCTCTGAGAACTTAGTCCCAAAACCTGCCATAAAACCTGCTGCCATGCTACTAACCTCTCGCCATTAAGCCACGTTGTTGCATCTGTGGCATCTCTTGTTCTGCTTCTACATCCATCATCTCTGGCGCTGGGCCTTCAATAGGTTCTTCCTCACTATTAGCCATCATATCAGCAGTCTGACGCATAAGCTCAGTGCCTGCGTCTTCCTCTTTGATGTCTCTTAGTTTACGGCGTAGTAGAGCTACAGTCTCTTGCTCTTCTTTAAGCTCTACTTCAGCTTGGTCAGGCTCATCACCCATCTTGTAGTCGATACCTGCTTCTTCAGCAATACTGATAAGCTCTTCGTTGATAACATTACCAATGATAAGGCTTACATCTATAGAGTGAATACCTTCCATCTGTGCTGTAGTAAGTGCAGTCTGTGTAATAGCGTTAACAGGTACACCTAGCTGTAACATCTCTACGATATTATCTAGTGCCTCAGGCTCAGTTAAACCATCTAAGTGAAACTTAATAGCTTCACGAGGGTCAACAATCTCAGGAGGTCTTTCCCAAGGGTAGTTCTTTGGTGAGTCTGTAAGCGACTGCCCAGGGATAGGAGCGTTAAGTAGATCTGCCATTGGTACTCTCTTTGTTATTATTGATAGTAGCTCTTAAGGCTACCTAGTGTGATTGGTCCTGTCTTATTGTTGCTACGCCAGTTAGGGTTTGCAGCCCATGCATCATCTGATTGTGTATATACGACAGTAGAGTCAGGCTTACCTTTAAGACGTTTAGCTAAGCTTGGTGCGGCTTGCATTAGAGCTAGAGGTACGCTACCATCATAGTCCCAGCGCTCTAGGTACTTATCGTAAGCTTCTACCTGTTGAGTAGGTGTCATGTTAGTTATGTTAGCGTAGTCAATACCAGCTTCAGTTGCAGGGTCTTCACCAAACTGGAACAAACCTTTGTAGCCTAAGCTGTTAGTAGTATTCCAAGACCAGTCTTTGTTTTCACCATTAATAACAGCGTAGATCTCGTTAACTGTAATGCCGTACTTGTCAGCTAGCTTTCTTACTGCAGGTACAAACCCAGGGTCATTAGCTTCCTTAGCCATAGCTTCAGCGTTCTTAGTGAACTTAGATGTATAATCAGCTTCTGTCTCATCAGCATCTGTAGGATAACTAAACGTAGCATCAGCTGAGTCAATCATACGATCTGCTTGAGTTTGTACAGCCTCTTCAGTTGCAGCTAAGTCATCCTCTGCAGTAATCTGTACGTTCTCTTCAAAGAAGTCAGGCGTACTGGAGCTAGCTGGCTTACGCTCTTCTCTGATAGTTCTAATCATATCACCTAGATACGTAGGAAGCAGATCTACTGGGTCTGTAGGAATAGGAGCAGAAGCAGCTTTCTCTACTGCTTGAGCCATAAGACCTTTAGTTCTAATGTTAGTACTGCTAGCTGTAGGTACTGAGGTAGCTTTACCTACAATCACATCAGCTAGGCTCATCTCTTGTTCTGCCGCCATTAGTTATACCTTTAGGTGTTTATTAAAAGAAGTTAAAACCAGTTTTAGATCCGAGAGCCTTAGATGCTAGGTAATTAAGGCCACCCTTAAGAAGTGTAGCTGTCAATGAACCTTTACCCATCTCATCAGCTAAGTTAGCTTGGCTCTCTGATGACATCTTTTGTAATAGCGTAGATGACATACGGTCTGCAGCATTCTCAGCTGACGTAAACGCAAAGCTCATAATGTCACGCTCACGTTGCCAGTACGCATCTAAGTTAGTAGCTGTAAAGGCATTAAGAGTTTTAGCTGCAAGCATGTTACTCTCGTTAGCTGCAGCTGTGTTTAGTGTAGCTAAGTTCTGTCGCCACTGAGCATTAGCTTGTGCTACAACTAGACCATTCTGTGCGTTAAACAAGTCACGCTGCTGTTGTAGATCTGCATTGAACTCACGCAAGGCGTTAATGCTATTCACGTTAAACTGTGCCATAGCGTTCTGCTGAGTAGAGTTGAACTGTGATACTTGAGAACCCAGGTTAGCAAAGAACTGATCAGTCTGATTCTCACTTGTAGCGTTAAACTGTGCAGCTGCATTCTGTGCTGCTTGATCAGTAAACAATGCTTGGATATTCTGTTGTGCCTTAAACATAGCAGTCTGCTGTGCGTTAGACAAGTTAGCCATATCCATCTGCAAGAAGTTCTGAGCGTTCTGTACTGCAGTCTGCTGACGGTTGTTTAAGTTAGCCATGTCTAGCTGAGATAGTGCAGCTGCCTCAGCCATAACCATTGCTTGACGATTAGATAGATTGTTTAGATTTACTGTGTTAGCTGCACGAGCATTCTCTAAAGCTACCTGCTGTTCAGCTGTGAAGTTCATATTAGCTATATCACCAATACGTGCTGAGTTAGCTACACGTGCTTGGAACGCTTGGTCAAACTCCATGCCCATAAATGTAGCACGTTGTTGTGCAGCAAGCATAGCACGTTGCTGACGGTTTGTCAAGTTCTGTGACTCAAACTGAGCCATAATAGATGCATCAGCTTGTGCGATAGGTAGTGCAGCTTCCATTGCTGCTTGTACTACAGCTTGACCAGCAAGACTAGAAGCACCTAAACCACGTGCAGCTAGTGTTTGCATTGCTGTACGCATAGACCCAGCAGCCCATGCAGGTGTTTCACCGCCCTCAAAGTCAGCCATAAGTTTATCTAGTTGACCTGCTACAGTAGCTTGCTTAGTAGGTGTAGCTTGTGCAGCTTCAATTTGTTCAGTGAACTGTGCAGCTTTCTCAGCATCAGCCTCACCAGAGATAAGCTCACCCTGTTGTATCTCACGTTGAACAGGGTTGTTCATCATAATAGCTGTACCTTGAGCAGCTTCCATACCACTCACAGAGGTAGTAGCTTGCTGTGCAGCCTGTGCTTGTGCTTGCTGTGACACTTGACCTTGTGCAGCTTGAGTAGCGGCTGTTTCAGCTTGTACAGCATCTGCCACAGTAGTTGGAGCCACAGTAGCTGCCTGTGTAGGTGTAGGCGTAGCAGCTGTAGCAACAGTAGGTACAACAGAAGCAGGTGCTTGGGGTGCCATATATCCAGCTTGACCAGCTGTAGGAGAAACCATTTGTCCTGCTTCAGGTTGAATCATAGCTACGTCAGATTGGTATGGCTGCATAGTTTGACCAATTAGGTCTTGTGTTTGTTGACCTAGCTGTTGTGTGAAAGCTAAGCCAGTTGTATCTGTAGGAGTATTAATGGGGGTAGGTGCAGCTACACCGCCAACAGCATAACCTTTTTGTTGTACCATACCCCCACGATATAGAGCAACTCCTACGGCACGTGCTTTGGCTTTCAGAGCATCACTACTATTAAAGAAAGCCTTAAGAGGCGTACTAGACTTAGGGCCATTGTAGCCATTCATCTTAGCAATGGTGTATAAAGCCTCTGTTTGCTTACCTGTTTGAGTCATCTCTTCAGCCATTACACTGTACCTTATTAGTTATATTATTATAAACTTAAGCTGCCGCTTCTGCTTCTTCTTCTTCGGTAACTTCTACAGACTTAGCAAGCATATTTACAAATGCATCACGACCAATGCTTAGCTGATCTAAGTTAAAACGTGCACTAGACAGTTTACGATCTAGGTCATTAATGTGATTCAACATAGTCTGTTGGTCTTGTGTTAAGTCTTCAACGAAGTATTCTTTGTCGTTGATAGTAATAGGTGTCTTTTCATTTTTACCCATAACTTTCTCCTTTGTTTGTTATTGAGATTAGCACCAGAATTAGTGCTATATAATTATAGCTAATTTAGCTAAAATGTCAACTATGAATTAGCTGCAATAGCTGCATTAACCGCTGTCATATCTTCTGTAGTCCAGAAGTCTTTAGCAACCATTAGCTGTAGATGCTCTACGTTGCGTGACACAGTGTCAGCCCATTCAGCATCTTCCATGCCCTCTGGTTGTCCAGCGTTTAGCAAGTCAACAGAGTGACCCATTGCTGTGTAGTGTTGTGCGATTTCTTCCGCAGTTGGTGTATCAGTCATGTCTTTATCCTTTTCTGACTAATGTTAAGCGTTTTCTAGGGCAGTGATCCGTGCCTCTAGTTCTTTGATTGTAGCGACCAAGAGTGGCACTAGCTTGCTTTGGTCAATGCCTTGGTAAACAGGGTTGCCATCATCATCGACCTCGTTGTGTGTGCCTGTGATTGCTTCTGGTACGACTGATTGAACCTCGTGAGCAATAAAGCCATCAACAGTTGTGTCTGCGTCTGCAATAAAGTTGAACCGCTTAGGCTCTAGTTGCTTGAGGCGATCTGTTGCATTAGTTAGTTCAACTACGTTTTCTTTTAGGCGGTAGTCTGAAGAAGTGTTGTAAGCTACACTTGAAGTTCCGCTAGTGATGTTCCCTATATTTGTACTGTTGTACCAAAAGGCAAACATTGTTCCTGTTGCATTGTTTTTTCGTGCAAAGAAGTTATTGCCTGTAAGAGAACTTGTTACACCTAAAGTTTCACCACCGTTTTCTACCTGAGTGCCGTCAAGCGTCCAACTTACTGAGGTTTTGCCCAATAGGAAGTTGCCGTTACCGTCAATATGCAGCCTAGGATTACCATCCCCATCCGACAGCACGATGTTGTTGCTTGAGGTGCGGATGTCCAAGCCGCCTTGGTTGCCGTTGTAGCGGCCTAAGATGGTGTTGTTAGTACCAGTAGTAATAAATGTTCCAGATTGTTGACCTACAAAGGTATTATTTGATCCTGTTGTTGAACGCCCAGAGTACTCACCGACAAAAGTGCTAAGATTGCCTGTAGTGTAACTAAGCCCTGCGTCCTTGCCTACAAATACATTATATGCGCCTGTAGTATTACTATACCCTGCCTGATACCCAATGGCTGTGTTGTCTCTGGCGGTGGTGTTGTTGTAGAGAGCCATAAAGCCAACCCCAACATTATAACTACCTGTCGTATTAGAGTAGAAACTATCCTGCCCCAAACCAGTGTTTTGTGCGCCTGTAGTGTTTTGGTATAGAGAACGGTATCCTACCCCAGTGTTGTTGCTGGCGGTATTAGAGTAAAGCGCAAGACGACCGATCCCAACGTTAGCAGAGCCAGCACCACCAGCCCGCATCGCAGAAGAACCGATAGCGGTGTTTTCATTTCCTAACCCAGCTAAACCTGCGTACGTTCCAATTACAGTGTTGTGTACTGATGCCGTGGAAACTTTTAGTGCTTCGGCACCTATGGCAATATTTTCGTAACCAGTCGTGTTAGCTGAAAATGCTTGATAACCAATGGCAATATTTTGGTTCCCAGTCGTGTTCGCATATCCAGCCTGATACCCCAACCCCACAATCTGTGTACCAGTAGTATTACTGTAAAGAGACCGAAATCCTACTGCCGTGTTGTTGCTTGCAGTAGTGTTGTTGCTTAGTGCCTCCATACCCAAAGCTACGTTGTAACTGCCCGAAGTATTTGAGAAGAAAGCAAGGCCACCAAGTGCTAAGTTTTGTTCTCCAGTGGTAGTACTATACGCAGCCTGTCGGCCCATAACCGTATTGTAATTGGCTGTGCTATTGTAGAGAGCAGCAGACCCAACCACTGTATTGTAATTAGCCCCTGTCGCAGATGCTAATGCATCCGTTCCCAAAGCTGTGTTATTAGAACCGCTATTTATTGATGGTGCAGCACCATACCCCACCGCTGTGTTTGACCCCCCAGTTGTCATTGCAGTCAAAGCATTGGTTCCGATGGCGACAGAATAGCCATTAGCGCCGCTTGCAGTATCAAGCGCAGCATTACCTAATGCTACGTTATTAACACCGTTTGGATAGTTCCCATCCAGCTTGATCGTGCCGCCATCGACACTGACGTTACCAGCTACATCAAGCCCATCTAAGGTAAGTGTGCCAGCAATATCCTTGTCGGCACTATCGGCTAAGTCTCTTGCTCTGCTCATTAGTTCGCCTCCAATGCGTCTAGTCGTGTTTCAATAGAAGCCAATCGTTGCTCCGTAGCTGCGCCAATGAATGACAATAGCTGTGGATACCTGATGCCTTTTCTGTTTCGCTCTGTGGCACCCTCTGGGGCTTCTTCGGCTGTCTCGTAGGTGTCAGTGCGTGTGTAGGCTTCCTGTGCCTCTACGCCGTTCTCCTCGTCTGCCTCAACCGCTGGGACTTCTGTCTGTGTTTCCCACCAAGTTGTGCTGATGAAGAATGCATAGTCACCTGCATTCAGCCCTGCGTCAGTCATTGCTTGCTCTACTTCCTGAGCAATAACACCTGAGTGTGTTCGTGCTGCGTCACCCTTTTCTGCAACGCTGTCGTTCCACTTAAAGGTTTTGAATAGCTTGCTGATTGCCTTGGCTGCGGTGATCTCTGCATCTGTCAGTGATGCAATCTGTTGCTTTTCGTTTTGGTCAGATGTTTGGATTGTGCCGTTGGTTGCATAGATGTCGTCAAAGCGAAGCGAAGGTGTGCCTAGATCAGCAAAGTTATCACTGTTTGGATAAAATCTTGTAGTACTTAAATAAAACGCAACAGTTCCATTTAAAGCCAAACCTAAGTCATAACTATTTTCACTATTAAGAACTAAACCAGCGCCACCCCGTGATGAAATACTCCCCACAGTGGTGCCGTCTTTAACAAACCTGAGTATGCTACCATCCGAAGTAAGACGATTAAGCGACATAACTAGCCCGTTATCACAGGTGTGATAGACTAAACCAGCATTAGAACCCGCCCCAAAAGCGTGACCTGCTCCTGTATCTGTAAGACCTGTTTTTCCCGCTGCAAGTATATTTCCGCTGCTGTCGATGCGCATGCGTTCTGTGTTATCATAAGAAAAGACAGTTCCCAACCCAGCGTGGAAACGCAACCATTCGCCAGATGCACCCCTGTCAATAATGAATGCTTCATTTGTTACGCCGTTTTCGCCGGAGATAAACTTCCACGGTTGAGATGCGCCGCTGTGTGTTATCTCTAACATTTCGTTGCCAGCGGCAGTTCCTTGTAAATCTAGCTTTGCGCTAGGCGAACTCGTCCCAATACCAACGTTCCCGCTGCTGTCGATGCGCATGCGTTCTGTGTTGTTAGTGCTAAATGTTAAAGGCTGGTTTTCACGTTGCTCAATAGCAGCTTGACCAGTTGAACCAATACCAAGTTGGAAGCCTTCGCCATCAGAGCCAGAGCCAGTTGCACTATTTGTAATTTGTATTTTAGTTGAAACAGCAGATGGATCGTTAATGTGTAAGTGCCGTTTAGGCGAACTCGTCCCAATGCCAACATTGCCATCCACAGTCAGCCCATCGCTGGTCAAAGTACCCGTGATGTCCAGATTGCCTGTAAGAGTGCCGCCAGACAAAGGCAACGCATCCGCAATGCCAAAGTATTTAAAAGCAGTAACA
>Ga0208917_1000349_pt1 | contig 23855 bp, 32 predicted proteins | sample DEB08_DNA_10_FD_185500 | JGI IMG/M metagenome (GOLD analysis project Ga0208917, IMG submission 185500) | Aqueous microbial communities from the Delaware River and Bay under freshwater to marine salinity gradient to study organic matter... | ecosystem: Environmental > Aquatic > Marine > Coastal ...
GATTGCCGCCTTTCACCGCATTATAACATTGATCGATGAGAAAGATGACTGAGACTCCTCATCAGAAATTCAAGACCGAGCATCGAGCCTTATTAAATCGATGGCTGGAGGAGTCTGATATTGAGGATATGGACATGGCGAAGATTGCAATGGACGATCTAAACGAGTGGTTGGGAGAAGATGTATTGGAGTTCGAGAGCGAGATAGACCTTTCGGACGAAGATGAAGAGGAAGGGTAACCTCTACGAACAGCAGTTTTTCATCGAGGCACTCAAGAATGGCCTCGAAGTATTTACCCCATTAGGGGATTACCTCCCGCAGGACTGCATCGTAATGAACCAAGCTGGCCGAGCCTTTAAGGTGCAGGTCAAAGGCACAGGTGGTTTGATGAAAGAAGGCAGGGGTGGAATTGGCAGGTATATGGTTACTGCGGCCACCGGCTCCAAAGAGAAAGATCCAATCGATTGTACAAAAGTTGATGTAGTGGCGGCATATGTGGAACCTCGCAACTGCTGGTACTTGATCCCATGCCTGCAAGTGTCGGGCATTCGATTAACTTTATGCCCTCACAACCCGCAGAGCCGAGGGAAATATGAGAAGTTTTTAGAAAATTGGGAAGTTTTTAAAGTTTCCTGAATAATTGTCGTTTTCATCTGCTAAAATTGTCATTGGCGGGGTGTATCTACTCCGCAGAACAACGCAAGAGAGTGCGAACTCTTCAAACGCAGAGAAATTATGGCAGAAACAGTTATTAGCGAGGCTCCGGCTGAGACGGGAGCAGAAGACAATCAAGCGCAAGGCCCAATGAGCATGGAAGATTTGGCGGCATCCTTTGTTGACCAAGTCGAACAGGATCAGAAGGCATCTGACGATGAGGCTAAAGCGGAACAAACCGAGGGGTCCGAAGAGGCAGAAGCATCGGAAGAGGAAGATGTTCTTTCACAGTTTTCCGAAGAAGAGGAAGATACCGAAGAGGAAACCGAGCAAGACGATGAAGAATCTGACGAGGAGGACGAGTCTGAAGAAGAACCTCCCAAGGCAGTCGGGAAGCTCCTAAAGCAGGTTAATAAACTAACCGCACGGGCTAAGTCAGCAGAAGAAACTGCTGAAGCACTCAAGGCCGAGATTCAATCTCTTAAATCCAACAGCCAACCTACTGAGCAGGCAACCGGCCAACCTGAATTGGAAAATATTCAGACCTTTGAAGACTTGCAAAAGTTGCAGAAGGAAGCCCAAGCCGCCAAGAAGTTCGCCCTACAGAATATCGGGAAGTCATTCGTAGAAGTCGATGGCAAGGAATATAGCGATGATGATATCCGCAATATCCTTACTCAGGCAGACGAGTACCTTACTGAAAAAATTCCAGCACGGCAGAATTACTTACGGGAAAAAGCTCAATGGCAACAGGACACTATCGCCACACATCCCTGGCTCAACCAGGACGATGAAACGGCAGAGGCTCGGAAAGAATTATTCGGGGGATTAAAGCGCCAGTATGGCGACATCCTAAACAATCTACCAAACGGCGATTTTGTAGCCGCCACCCTTGTAAGAGGGATCGAGGCACTACAAGCGGAGAAAGCGGCCAAGACTGCACCAAAAAAGAAAGCAGTCGCCAAGCCAAAGACTCCACCACCAACGGATGGAGGCAACGCCAGCCCACCAATCGAAAACGCCAATATTCGGAAACAGAAACAGAAAGAAGCAATCAGGCGCAAAGGACCACTCTCGGCTAACGATCTAGCCGCATTTCTTAGCGACTAAACTTTAATTCTTAAAATTCAAAATTCTTATTTAAAATGGCATTAGCAACTTCCTATAATGTGGATGGAGTAAAAGGTGCAAGAGAGAACCTTGAGAACCTTCTCAAGACTGTCGAGCCTACCGAAACTCCTCTTTACTCAACTCTCTCCCAATCTGCCGCTCCTAAAGCGACTCTTAACGAATGGTTAGTCGATTCCCTTGCCGATCCTGAGATCGGAGGCGTAATCGATGGCGTTGATCTTGATCTTAGCACCGCTCAGAACTTGATCGATTCCCGCGCTCGTCTTGGCAATCGTGTTCAAACTTTCCGTGACTACTTTGCAGTCTCCCGTCAGGCTGAAATGGTCGAAGTGGCTCCTGGCGGATCGCTCTTCAATGCCAGCAAGGCGAAAAGTCTCATTCAGTTGAAAAGAAGTATCGAGACTGCTATCGGTTCAGGAAATGACCAGGTTGCAGGCACAGGTTCTGTAGGTTCTCTTTTATGTGGACTCGGAACTTGGTCAAATCCATCCGCAACTGGTAACACCTTTGACACTTCTTTAAAGCAACAGTTTCGTGCAGTAAGTGGTTCCCGCGTATCCTTGGCATCTTTAACCGAAGACGCACTTCGCGGACTTCTTCAGTCTGTGTACACCGCTTCCGGCGCTAAGAGCAACTTCAAGTTGTTTGCTGGTCCAGCCGTGATGAACAAGATCACCGACTACACTCGTGCGACTGTTACTAACAACCCAAGCTACCAGTTCACTCAAGATGTAAGTGGTAAGTCCTTGATTAGAAGTGTTTTAAGCTATGTGAGTGACTTCGGAACCATTGATATAATCCCTGATTTATTTCTTGGACGAGTAAACGGCACTCCATCCGGTACAGACACCGCTGAAGGCGTAGTCAATACCGACCGTGCTTATCTCATCCCTGACGATGACACCGTATCCTTAAAATTCCTGGAAGGTATCTCCGTAATGGAACTGCCCGACAACGGTGGTGGAAAACGGGCCTTCTCAGAGTGTATGGCCACTTTGCGCATTGGTAATCCACGCGCGCTAGGTTCCATAATTTAATTATTCATATCAGACAATTAGTAGTTGTTTGTTTGTTTCATGTGTATTCAAGGGGGCCGGCTTAGGGGTAGGCCGGCTCCCTTTTTTTTATAAGAATGAGTCTTAATATTATCATCCGAGGAGGGAAAAAAGGAAGGAGTTCGCAAGACGAAATTGCGTACTATCTCCGAAAAGCAAACGAGCAGGCCGCCGTTCGAGAGAAAGCAGGCTATGCCAAGCGCCAGGAGCAAGTACGCCAAGCCGCTAAATCCCTCGAGGGGGGCAAGGGCAACTTTCGTTTAAAACGAGTTACAGATATGACGACCTACCTTCGTCATGAGCAACAAAACCCAGGGTGCTGGGCAGATAAAGGATTCACTAAGGACTTCGAAAAAGCCAACCCCGAGTGCAAAGTTAAACACTAAAGATTTACATTATGGCAAATTACGCGACCGCAACCTATTCGGAATTAAAATCTAGGTTTCGTGCATTAGCTGGGCTTGATGCCTTACAGGCAACTGATGCGAGTTTCCTCAGAGATTTAGTAAATCGTGCGGCCCGTATAGCCCATGAGCGTTACCCTTGGCCACAATTTACAGTAGTAGGTGAAAGTGTCGCAGTAGTCACTAGCGATGCCAACACTTTAAGAATATATGGAACGAGTAACAAATTGGCTAATGATGCCAATGTAGTTTTTCGTATTCATAAAGAAGATCCGACCACAACTCGCTACCCTGATGAATATACATTTCTTACCGAGATGGACTCAGGTGGTTACCCATCTGTTAAAATCATTGAACCTACCGCATTAGACGGTGTAAATGTTTACATTACATACCGCAAAGATTTGCGGGGCGAAATAAACTCAGGATCAGCAACTACTGGCTATTATGGTGATGAAGCTGGGGACGAGCAAAATGTTCCAAACTTCTTTTTCGATTACCTAGCGCATTCCGCATATGCAGGATTTTTGCGGGGGGATGGACAGACCGAGAAGGCTTTTGCAGAAGAGCAGAACGCAGAAGCTATGCTCGCCCTGGAGATTGATTTAGTACGAGAGCAAAGTCGCCAATACAGAAACGACATTTTGCAATATCGCACACCCTCACAATTCAGAAGGCACAATATACAAGCAGGTGGGCAACCTATTAGCCCAAGTGTCGCTAATGTTCAATAATGGCAAGAACCACAACATTTGACTCGTTAAAAAAGCGCTTTCAAATGGCGGCTGGTTTGCCGACCTTAACAAGCGTAGACGAGTTTTTCTTTAAGGAGTCTGTAAACGCTAGGGCGCAAACTGCTTGGCATCGATGCAAATGGCCCGAGCTTCAAAAGATTGTGGAAAAAAGCGTGGCGGCCACATCCAACCCTGCGGCAGATAAGGCGGTACGAATCGACAACGATTTAGATGTGATGGAAATCCACCAGGTATGGACCAAGAATCCGTACACGGATCGCAATGCCATACTCTTAGATTTCAAATTACTAGATGGGTATTTAATTTTGCCAGCGGATAGCTCAATAGATTCGGTTTTTATCGTAGGCACAGCAGTTCGCCCAACCTATGGGCCTGATAGCCCTGACGAGCAGAACATCCCTGAGTTTTTAAGCAATTATATAACTGCCGGATGCTTGTCAGACTTTCTTCGTGGAGATGGCCAAACTGAACCCGCATCGAGGGAAGAAAACCGAGCGGAGGAATATTTATTTTTAGAAATAGATCGGGCAGAACGCCTGCAATCACAAAACAAAATCACAATCAATTCATATCCGAGCTACAGCTTCGGAGTATCAATTTTATCAACCACTTAACCACTTATAAAAATGGGTCTAGCCAGTATAAATGTCTTAAATTCAATGGGCGCAAATGGATGCGTCTATGTAAACGGAACCTCCGCAACGAATGGCAGTTTTGTCGCTGTCCAATTCACCGAACCATCAGTCATTGGTGCATTAACCGGTATCATGGATAACTCGGCAGACTTAATTGCTGATGGCACATCCTTTGGTGCAGGCCAGGTAATCTATGTTCCCTTCACCAGTATCACATTAACCAGCGGAGCCGCCATTCTGTATAAAGGTAGCGTCTAATGCCCGAACTTGGACTCAGACTTTCCATTGGGGAGGTAGATGCTGATAGCATTATCGGTCCACCCATCGGCGGACCACCCGCACCTGATGGCGTAATCCAAACAGAGGCGGAGGACTTTCTGCTCGTGGAAGCGGGGCAATTTTTAGCATTCGATTAAGAGGAAATAAATTATGGCGAATAAACGCATTTCAACACTTGACCCATTAACTACTCCAGCAGACGGGGACATTTTGCCGATCACCGATGTGGATGACCTTACAGGATCTGCACAGGGTACTACCAAAGGAGTAACCGTAAACAATTTAATGGGCCAAGCTCCCGTACAAAGCGTAAACACAGCAACAGGTGCAGTAGTATTAGATGCCGATGACATTGACGATACTTCAACCTCGCACAAGTTTGTCACCGCATCCGACATTACGAACCTTAGTAACCTGAGTGGTACGAATAGCGGTGACCAAGACTTGAGTGCATTAGCCACGCAAGTCTCTTTAGGTAATCACGAAGCACTTACATCAGCAGTACACGGTATCTCGGCATTTGGTGCGACTCTTGTAGATGATGCAGATGCCGCAACCGCACGGACGACCCTGGGTCTAGGCACAGCCGCCACTACCGCATCGACTGACTACGCAACATCTGCACAGGGGGCATTGGCAGACTCTGCCCAGCAACCACCCACGGAAGGAGCATTCGTAGACGGCGACAAGACAAAGTTGGATGGAATCGAAGCATCAGCAGATGTGACAGATGCGACCAATGTAGAAGCCGCTGGTGCATTGATGGACTCTGAGGTTACCAACCTTGCCCAAGTAAAAGCATTTGATTCAGCCGACTACGCAACTGCGGCACAAGGCACATTAGCAGATAGTGCTACTCAACCAGCAGACAATGTTTCCACACTCACCAATGACAGCGGATACATCACAGGAGTAACTGCTGGGGAACTTGGAGACTTTGACTTTGATGATAATCCGATATTTGGATTTGCGGCAAAAGTAGAGACTCCAACGATCACAGCAAATGCTTATACACTAGTAGCCGCAGATAACGGTAAAGTATTAGCCTTAGATAATGGAACTACAGCTATGACTCTCAATGTAAATACCGGGTTACCAGCCTCCTTTAATTGTAGCTTCATACAAAAGGGAGCGGGTCAAGTATCGTTCGCAGGTACAGCAACAGTTAACAACAGACAGTCCCACACTAAGATCAACGGTCAATACGGAGTAGCGAGCATTGTTGCTTACGCTACCGACACCTACATCTTAGCTGGCGACACCACTGCGTAACAGATGTTCGTACTTCCTACATTCGGGTTAGGCGTAGTAGCTAGTCCATTGTCTGTATTCGATCCCGACTTAACCTTCCCAACCATCCAAGTATTCGACACGGAAGCGGAGTTTATCAATCAAACGGACGCACCCAACTACACCATCGTCCACGCAAAAGACACCGATAAGTTGTATGTTTATGATGGAGCAAAATGGGTAGTTTACAATCAGGATTAATTAACAATATGAGTACATTAACTTCAACAACTTCAACAACTCGTCCGACTTTGGGAGCGGGTGATGTAGGTAAGTCCTACTTTGAAACAGACAGTAATAAGGTTCTTGTGTGGGACGGTACTGGATGGAACGAGTGGAATGCCGACTTAGTTTTAACTCCCGGTTTTAATAATAACTACAGTGTGACTCTTGCAGGTGATGACGACTATGTTGAGGTAGGAGATGTAAGCGGTCTTACTGGGACATCTTTCTCGATCAGTGCTTGGTTTTATTTAACAGGTACGCCTAGCAATGAATCTATATTTGGAGCAGGTAGTTCTTCCTCAGATAGAATTTGGTTGCAGGTAAGAAATACTAATACAATTAGATTTGGAAGTCTGGGTAGTAATAGCGATTTTACTTTACCAAGTGGTACATTTTCTTCGAATACTTGGTATCATGTTGTAGGCGTGATAAACGGAACAAACAAAGAAGTATTTCTCAACACCAATTCGCTCGGTACAGCCACAGTTTCAAATCTTTCAGGCACTAACGGCAACAATGTAAGAATAGGTGGTTTGTATAGTCCCGGTCCTTTTAGTACCTTAACTCCATACCAAGGTATATTAGACGAAGTGGCTGTTTTTAGTACTACTTTATCTTCAACTGATGTATCTAGCATTTATAACAGCGGTACACCCGATGATCTTACTATTTACTCACCTGTCGGTTGGTGGAGAATGGGAGATAATGACAGCGGATCAGGAACAACTGTAACAGACCAAGGCAGTGGGGGTAATAACGGTACTCTCACTAATGGGGCTGCATTCTCAACAACAGTAGCGTAAACTATGAGAACACACGCAATAATTGACGCATCAGAAGTTAGCTCTGTGGACTTCGATCAAGTACTTGAAACATCATCTGATACTCTTAGATATTCACTAGACGGTACTAAGACATTCGTTAAGTACGAAGGCACACAACCATTCTTTCTACTCGGTAAGACGGAGTACAATCAAGAAGAGATACTAAGCATCTTGAGTGGGCCTGAGTGGTCAAGCGAGATTATCTGATGGCTCCTAACAAGCAGTCAGAGGGCTTATCGGAATCCTCATCTGCCCGTGTAAATGTACAGTTCGCTATCAAGATTATTGTTGGCGTGGCTACTGCGGTGTGGTGCTGGTCTGAGCTTACTAACCGTATGGCGGCAATGGAACTCCAGGTTAGTCGGGTATCGCACGAGTCCACCCTCCTGGGCGACTTATCTGCTCGCATGATGCACCTAGAGAAGTTTGCGGAACAGGCAAAGGATGATCTCGATCATTTAGTGGAGATGCAAGACGCTCCAATCACCTCGGACTATCAGCAGTTTGAGCGATTAAAATACTTGGAGAAAGAAGTGGACCGCTTGAGGTTCAGACTAGATTGGTGAAATGGGCGAGATACTTCTTATGTTACTTACGGGGGGCGGCTCTACAGCTATGGGAGCGATGCTCAAAGGTGGGTTCGGAATGCTATTTGAGAGTCGCCGCCAAAAGCACGAGCTTGAACTTGCACGAGAAAGCCGTGCAAACGAAAATTTTCTTAAGCTCCAAGCTGAATTGGCTAAAGGAGGTAATAATGAGTTCCGGGATTTTTCTCGTAGAATTATTGCTTTTATGGGGATTGGCACTCTGTGTCTGTGCGTCCTGTTCTGCACCCTCTTCCCATCGGCAGAGTTCCTCTCCATCACCAACGCACATGGAGAAGGCAGAACGGAATGGCTCTTCGGCCTTATCAGCTACCCAGCCAGCCAAGACCCCATCACGCTATCGAGTGGCCACCTCGCCTATATGGGTCACACCGCCCTTATGGGAATCCTCGGATTTTATTTTGGGCCATCGCCTCACAGACGATAAATGAATATGATTGACCGCGTCTCAGTAGCTGGAATGAGTGGCACAGCCGCCACTTTTGGCTTATCCACAATCGACTCCTTCCTGGGCATTGCAGTAGGTGCGGTGACTCTCGTATATATGTCGATCAAGCTCTACCAAGAGATCCGCAAGAAATGAGCCGATACCGATCATATGGACAACTAGACGATCCATTCATTTCGGAAGGGGACACCTTCTTTCTGCGGATGAATGCGCGTCTGCGTCCGAACCAGCTAAAGCCTGGTGAGGTCGCCCTGTCCAAGAATGGCCGGATGAATGATGATGGTACATGGCAACCTCGCAAAGGATTATCAACTCTATTCGGATCAATCACATCGGGAGCCGATGCTGTGCGTTTACCTTATTTAATAACTGCCGGACAGCGCGATAATAGCGGAAATGTCTCCCTTGTGTTAAACGACACCCCAAGCCTGTCTTTTATACCTGGTGAAAACATAACCATCGAGGGGTTAGGCTACACAAATGCCACCGATCCCAATGGCACATTTGTCTTAGTCTCGGTCAACTTCACCACCAAAACGATCACTTACTCGGATGGATCTTCAGGAGAACAAGAAGCATTTACTATTGCTGGAAATAGTGTGGGAGCAACTTCTGTTGCAAGTATAGGCAACTCTATAGCGACCAAACTAAACTTTATCATCAATGATGATGGGGTAAATGCGGTGTATGGATCGGCAGTATATAGCGATGCGTCATCCAATAATGATGACTATATATTCTCGGCCACCAATAACCTATGCGTAATCATTCGTTTAAAAGACTCAGCACTTTTTAAATGCCGATACGAGGGAGGTGGAGAGACTGTAGATAACCCAGTAGGCATGGCACAGGGGTTTGATAAGATGTTTATCTTCCGATCCCGCAAGACCACTCTTTCAGCCTCCCCAAAACTTATTTATCGATCAGTCAGTTCAGCGTCTCAAAGTGGTCAGGTAATAACCGTAAATACCACAGCAGATCATGGCCGAGTAGTAGGTGACTTTGTCACCCTCACAAACTTCACAGGCTGGCCAACTTACGATCCTAACAACTGCTATCAGATAAAGACTGCACCCACCTCCACATCTTTCACGGTTGAGATGGCAAACTCGCAAACTGTTGCCAGCTACAATGTAAGTGGCGCACAGGTCGAATACTTTGAGGACTTTACTAGGGTAAGCAATGGCGCATATACTACGCCACAATACTTTACTGACACTACTGCCTCGGCAACCGATGGTGTGGTCACGATGGATATTGGGGCGGGGCATAACCTCCAAAAAGGTGACGAGGTTACCATCCGTGCTGGAGCATCCCCCTACGATTTATTCGTAAATCAAAAAGCTGTAGTCACTTCTGTGTCGGATGAGGATAGCGACAATGTGAATGATCGATTTACCTTCAACCTTGGGGTCGCAAATGTATCCCTCGGGGCATCACTCACCGTAAGTAAAGCATTAGCTATCGGCAAAGGTTACGAGCATATGCCAGCCGCTCCGTGGGGTGAATTTCACCAGCGTAGATTATGGGTTCCATATTGGTATACAGCAGATACTATCCCTGTGGACCGAGAAATTAGAGATGAGTTGGCGGCCTCGGATATCTTTGATGCAGATACATTCGACATTATCGGCAATCAGTTCCGAGCATCTGCTGGTAAGAGCGATTACCTGGTTGGCCTTCAGCCTTTCACCCAAGACAGTATTGTCGCATTTAACCGAAAATCCATCCACCTCCTCACAGGCGTGAGTGGATCTCTTTCCGATGTATCCACAAATGTGGTGACGAGCGAGATTGGTGCATCTGCCCGCAAATCAATCGTCCAGGTGGCCAACAAGATTTTATTTCTATCCGACCAAGGTATATACTCTGTGGAGTTTATGGATGAGTATAATCTGCGAGGAACAGGTACACCCATATCCGAAACTATACAGCCCTACATTGATCGCATAAATCAGGACTATGCTCACCTATCATGCGGTGTGTATTTTAATAACAGATATTGGTTGGCAGTTCCATTAGACTCTGCACCTGGTGCGGGTAACGGCAGAAAGCTAAACACCATTCTTATCTATAACTTTATCAATGGCGGGTTTGAAAGCATAGACTCGGTAAATTCTGTAGACTTTGCGATTCGTGAATTGATCGTAGCTCGTGAAGGCGCACAGAATGCACTCTATATCACCACCGAAGAGGGCGGGGTGCATAAGGTGGATGCGGTTGAAGGTGGAGATGTTGTATCAGTTACACCTGGTCAGGCATCCTCCGAAACTATTCCTGTAATTAGCCAGCTAACCACTCGCCAATTCGATGCCGATGCGATGGATCGCAAAGTATTCAGCCGATCCGAGATTCATGTGAAGAGTAATAGTGGTTCGCAAACCAACGCAAACATCCAATTCATCACCGAAGATCCTGACTCGACTTCTGACACCGTCAGCTTTTCATCTTTGCTTGGAAGTACCTTGCCGGACTCCGAAGAGGCATCTCTTCGGACCCGCATAAATAAACGCGGATTTGGCGTACAGGCAGACATCCAACCATCTTTAGGCAGACCCTACATTCGGGCGGTTAAAGTAGACGCAAGAATCACCAACCGATCAACCACATCTATTTCATAGGGAGTAATTATTATGGCAATATTATCACGAGGACAGACCTTCGCATCAGGCGACCAAGTAACCGCGCAAAAACTGCAAGACATTGTGGATCTCGCAACCTTTGACGATCCAGCAGATGAATCAACCATCATTAAAGACACAGGCACAGGTAAACTTAAAGTCCCAAGCAATGGGATAGGCTCAAACGAGTTAGCGAGTGATGCTTCAGTAGATGCCAATCGAGCAGTCGATACTAATCACATAAAAGACGGTTCGGTTACAGCGGCCAAGCTCGATAGTGCGGCGGTAAGTGTACTTATGCCGACTGCATCGCTTATGCCTTATGCTGGATCATCTGCGCCAACAGGTTACCTACTTTGTGATGGAGCCGCTATAAGCAGAACAACCTACTCTGATTTATTTGGCATAGTCGGAACGACCTATGGCGTAGGAGATGGATCAACCACATTCAATATACCCGACCTTCGAGGACGAGTTATCGCTGGTCAGGACGACATGGGAGGCACTTCTGCTAATCGTTTAACAGGCCAATCAGGCGGATTAAATGGAGATAATCTCGGTGCTACAGGTGGTGCAGAAACACACCTCCTCACAGCCGCAGAATCGGGTCTGCCTGACCACACGCATTCAATTTCAATAAGCACCCTGACAGGATCGGGCGGTCCTGACCCTAGAGTAAGTGGCGTAGTAAGTAATACAGGTGTCCCAGGCAATGTTACAACTACCGGCACAGACGCATCTTCCGCCCACAACAATGTCCAGCCAACCATCATTTTAAATTACATCATCAAAACATAATCGACATGGAAAAAGAATTTAACGATCCATTGCGTGAAGCCGCCAGGCTTTTAAATGAGCAAGCACCCGAAGGGGAGGAGCTTGCATACATCAACAAACAGGAAGCTCAATTGCTAAAGGAAGCGGGTGGAGCGGGTGTGCCTGTAAATTCATCAGGTGTAAAATCATACTTCCTAAATAAACTATTTGGCGGTGGTAAAGATGCACCCAAGCTAGAGAAGTTCGATGTTGGGCAATCTGCTCGCGATTATGTAAATGCGATGTCCGACCCTGCTCTACAGAACCAACTACTCGCTAATCGCCAACGCTACGATCCGCAGTATCAAGACTTGCAAATGAGCCTAGCTCGCCGTGCCTCTGACCCTATGGCACAGCTTGCCGAGGATCAAGCCATGCGTTCACAGGAGTTCGGCGCACAAATGGCCGAGCGCCAAGCTGGGTCTGATATCTCGCTAATGAATCGATTCGGTGCGGATATGACCCAAGCGGTTCGTGCATCCGATCCACTCATGCAAGCACGAGTCGAGCAAGCGAACAAGATGGCCGCTGATGCGTACCGCGAGAGTCAGATGACCGACCTATCGCCTGAGATGAGACGCAGAGCAGATCAATCAGCGCTTGAATCTCTTACCTCACGAGGCAGAGGTACTGACAATGTGGGCATTGCCGCCCAAGCGATGAGCCGTGAGGATTATTTAAGAGATGTACTTCGAGACAGCAGAAACCAGGCACAATCACTTGGTGGTTATGCCATGCGAGGCAACCAAGCAACCTCATACGATCCACTCCGACTCACCGGTGGAGGACAAAACTTTGTCCAGCAAGGATATGGCCAAAGAGCCGCCTTATTTGGATTACCACAAGAATCAGTCACTCGGATCAATCCCGATGCCGGAGTAAATATCGGTATGCAAGAATATGCGAATCGAGCAAACTACCTGGCGAATACCTATGCGGCAAAGGAACAAGCGGCTGGTGGAGCGGCTGGTGGATTCTTTAGCGGACTAGGTTCAGCAATTGGTGGAATCTTTGGAAAATAGGAAATATCATGGCAATAGGAGACACAGTTCAAGCGGGACTCATGCGAGTCGATTTCTCACCAATAGCTAGAGCGGGGGAGGCACAGGCACGGGCGAACCAAGCGTTTGGAGATGCAGTCGGAGGAGTTATAAATAAGTTTTATCAGAAGAAAAAAGATAAGCAGGAGAGAGAGGAACGAGAACAAGCATATCTCAAGATGGGTCTGTCCGATGAGGAAGCAAAAGCCGCAAGCCGAGACAAAGACCTAGCCAATCAGTTCATCAATAAAATGAATGCTGATCGGAATTACAGCCTGGAAATGGAAAAGTTCAACCAAGCGGGGGAGCTTCGCGATTTGCAGGTGGATCAGATCAGAAAGAGCATGGAGTTAGCAGATGAGGCTCTGATTTCGGAAAACCAATTCTTACAAACTTTGCCATCTCTAATTACTAATCCCGAGCGTCAACGCCAAGCGGACATCGCTCGACCTGGACTGCCAGCACTAGGTAATGCCGATGCCCGTAATCGCTTCTTGCAGGCACAGTTAGATGACCCTAGAAACCAAGTACCGGTTATGAATTTAAACGACCGAGACTTTCTTAATCAGTTCAAAGATGATCCGCAACAAATCAAAAGAGCTTTAGCGTTTATAGAGAAGAGGAACAAGGCACAGCAAGGAACAGTCAAAACAATGAATGTTTTTGATCCTTCGCTAGGTAAAAATGTTATCGCCGTACAAAATCCTGATGGAACTCCTGGACGAATAGTTGGATTTACACCCAGTCAACCAAAGCGAATTCGGACTCCTGAAGAAGAAGAGAAAATTGCTATCACTACTGCTAGGAACCAAAGAGGATTAGAGTTTGCTAAGTCTGTGTATGACCAAGCACAATCAAGTCTTGCTACAAAAGAGACCGCCAAGGAAGCCTTGAGTTACTTAGATGATATCGAGACAGGAGGAATTTCTGAAGCAAAAAATAGTGTCTTAAAATTAGCTAATTCAATTGGCATACCTTTAAGCGATGCCCTCAAAATGAAAATCGGGAAGACCGAATCATTTATGTCTGCAACTGGAGAGTTTTTATTTCAATCAATCGAAAAGACAAAAGGTTCTATTTCTGATAGTGAGATGAGAATATTTAAAAGTATAAATCCGGATATCGCCCAGACAAAAGAAGGTAATCGGATTATACTTAACTATTTCATTAAAAAAGCAGATAGAGATCAAGAACTTGCAGACTATGTGGATGAACTTGAGGTTGAAGGTGTATCTCCTACCGAAATTCAGCGAAAATCTAGACAATGGCTAAAAGACAATGATTTTTCTGATAAATTGGAAGGTTTAAAAGCAAAAGGTTCTAACACTACAATGCCCAAAAGTAAGATCGCATCCACGCCAGCAGGGAGTCCATCAAGTAAACCCGCACAAAACCCAAAGTTCGATTCTCAAATCCAACAAGTTTTACAAAAATCATCTAGTGGAGCAGAACTTACAGATGAGGAGCAGAAGATAATCGATCTTATCAATAAGCGAGAACTACAAAGCAAAAGATAATGGCCAACCCTTCAGAATATGGTGATTTATTGGATGCATTAGAGACTGGTGCATATGCTCCTGATGTTGAATCCTTACTAGATCAAAACCCTCAAATATCTTTATCGGAAGAAAATGATTATACCGATCTTATCCAAGATTTAGAAAAAAAGGTAGCTCAAGGTCCAATGACTTTTGAAGAGTACGCATCTAGTGAATCACAAAACGATAAAAGGTCTATTTTTGAAAAAACTTTAGCCTTCGGTGAAAGTGCTATAACTGGAGCGAGTGCCTTAATCGATGAGGGTAAAAATGCTGTTGCTGAAGTATACAAGGGCGATGTCGGATGGGATGAAATAAAAGGAGTTTTCGATGTTGGGATTGAAGACTTGAAACAATTTGGAAGCACTGTAATGGGGGCGGCCAAGGATATGGTTTTTGCCAACGATGATGAGGCACTAAGAAATTCCTATAATCGCTATCGGGATAATTTTGAGTATTATCAAAATGAAAGACCTGAACTTATTGAGGAGTATACAACCGATGCTCCATCATTTGTAAGTTTCGGGGCAAATTTTGTAGACCCAACCACATTAGTTCCCTTTGTAGGGCCTGCGGCTAAACTTGGTTCTGTTACTTTAAAGTCTGCAAAACTTGGAAAAATGGCAAAGATTATGGATGCTATTGAAAAGACAACATCCTTGCCTGCAAAAGGTTTATCCAAAGGCGGACGCTATATAATAAAAAAAGGTGCAGATTTATCTTCTAAAGTAGCTGGGGGTATTGGGAAACTCGGACAAAAAGCAGAAGGCTTGAAAAGTGCAGTCGCAGGCGTTGGGGTAGGGGGGTATACTGCGGCGGCAGTTAATCCATATCTAGGAGCCGGACTCGGTGCCTTTACTGCTTTTGCTCCTAAAATAGCCAAACATACAGGTAAAGGAGCAGAAACCATTCTTACTGCATTAGCTAGTGAAGGTGGGCAAAAAAGATTTTTGCAAAGATTGGCTTTAACCGCAGAAACAAAAGCGGCTCGTCAGGCCGCATTGATTGCACATAAGGCTGGGGGTACAAAACTTGCCGATATGATGTTCAATAGCATCGTAAATGGTACAAGCGTAGCGACTATGAATACGGCTCTTGCTTATGCGGCTGGCGGTGGGCCGGAGGAGACTGGGCAGGCATTCGGACAAGGTTATGTATCGGGAGCTATGGGTGTGATGAACCAACCTGGAATGAAGGGTGGTAAAACACAGGCGGCACGGGATGCAAGTAGTGTGAATTTTATGGAGTCAAAGCTAGTGGAGACTCAATTACAGGCATTTCGCAAGATGAGTCCCGAAGCTCGGTTAGCATTCGCCACTTTGGAGGAAGCAGGCGTTCCATCTCCAAACTTGGTATTTCTTAACAACGATAACTACCTTCAACTAGTTCGTTCCAAATATCCTAACGCAAAGAAAGTACCTAATGCAGAACACGATCCATCTGATAATACGATCTATGTAAATGAGGATGGGGATATGGCAAAGGGTAGTCGAGAAGCGATGGCTATTCTTACAGAAGAATTAGGTCATGGGTTTATAACACAAGCGATTAAAGATGACCCATTATTCGCACACAGAATCCTTGAAAACTATCGAGTGAAAAAGGGTGAAAAGGGTCATACCTTTGTATTTTTAAAAGACTCTTTCGGTAAACCTATTGAGACAATTACGATAAACGACAAGGGGCGTAAATTCGCAGAGGCATATGATTCTCAATTTGGGGACGATGCAGTAAATATGGGTATTGGGGATGATGCAGGCAGGTTGGCCCAGGAGATTGGGGCGCATCAGTTCTCATTGATGTTACAGAATAATCCCAATGCGATGAAAGCTCTTCACCCATCAGTGAATGACAAATTAGTATTAGCTGGTGAGAAAGTGCTATCTTTATTTGGCGCAGTAAACCCAAAGACTGGTAACCCTCTAAGTAAATCTGCCTCACCGATTGTTAAAAAAGATAAAACTTTGGCTAATTTATATTCCAACTACTTAAATCAGCTTGAGAAAAAGCAAGTAAATCGAGCAAATACGATTGAGAGTTCTGCGAAGATAAAAGTGCCTAAAGGTAAAACTGAAGATCAATTCTTCAAGCAAGAGTTTGGAGAAGATGGTATTACGATGTCTGAGGCCACAATATTCTTGCCTCGTGATAAAACTGCCGTGGATGGCATTAAAGATGAACTGAATTTACGAGAGCAAGCAACTAGTCCTGACTTAGATCCTGATCTACAGTTGAAATCTAAAATGGCAGACAACGAAATGAAGTCTGCTCGCAAGGACAAAAATAAAGCCAAAAAAGAAGCAGAACAAAATCCTGACGATCCAGTAAAGCAACAGGCAAGTAGAGAGGCTGATAAAAAATTCAATGAGGCCAAGGCAAACGCTGATAAAACAAAAAGTGATCTTCGTAAATCCGGCAAAGGAATGACGGTATATAATTCCCAATTAATTGGTAAGGAGATACCCGATAATATTTATAATTTTATCACAGATAATGGCAGAAAAGATCAAAAGGGAAGAATCCGAAACGAGTTACAAAAAGTTAGCCGAGCCATTAACCAAGTCAGGCAGATGGCTACTTACTACCGATCAAGTAAACCATCAATTCGTGGAAATCGAGAGATTGAACAAAGATTTTTCACTCCACTTAACTTTGTCATAAACAAGATAAAATCGGGGAAACCTCAGATACAATTACAGGTCATAGACGAAAAATATCTTAGAATGAATCTAGACGCTATGGTCCGAGAAGGTTTAGTAACAGACCCCGATGCTTTAATGGATCAAGCTCGGCAAGTTGCACAACAAGCAAGACTTGATCCTGAAGGTCGAATAAACCCACAAGGCCAAAGCGAGAACGAATTAGTTACAGCCTTATTTGGTTTAAAGGAATCTGCGCCATTTGTAAAAAACCCAAAACTGCGTCAGTTTCTTGAGACTCGTAAAGATGCTCATGCGATCCGAAGTTTCGATCTATTCCGTGTAGCTGGATTAGCTGAAACTGGTAGAGAAGGCATTGGCTTTGATTGGTATAATGTTAAGGAGAATTATTCTCCGCCTTCTAAATAGCTTCCGCTAAAACCGGTCTTACATTCCGAAATTTCTCCGCACAACCCCTTGCGTTGAACTATGTAGATTTCTGTAGTTTTCTGTAGGAAATAGTTGCTATGTTGTACAAAATCTCATAGATTTTAAGGCAAGCAGTAGCGATAATGAATAGAAAAATTAATAAACAGAATAAGTTTGCTTGTGTTTTATCTTATAATGGAAAAAACCGTAAGTGTTTTGCACGAGATTGGGACCATTTGAAGCAAAGAGCGCCTGATGCCATTCGGAGAACCTGGTATCTATGGGCAAACTTGAATCTCGATCATTTAGATCAAGTCAGTCAGAATGAATGGCATGGTAAAATTATTAGCGTCTGTGGGAAGCCAATCCTGTGCAAGGTCTATGACCGCGCAGACAGAGTTAAAGAGGCCGCTAGGCTGTTGGGAGCGATTGGTGGAGCTTCAGGAAAAGGTAAGAAAAAAGTGCGTGGAGATTCTAATTACTACAGGTTACTCCGATATAAAGGCATTGAGAAAAAGCGTAAAAAAGATGCAGGAACTCAAAGTAAATAGTGGGATATGTATTTTTTTGAACTTTTTATCACATGAATGTTGACAGAATAAGTTTTATGCTAATTATGCGAATTGTGACTCAGGCATGGGACACACTCGATCTTTCAAAATTAGACATTAACCCACCGGCGGGAACTAAATTGAGTTCGCACAATATTTATTACGCTCCTAGTGCGACAAAAGCAGTTAGCTAAATAACAGTTTTTTTTTCCTGCCGGTGATTTATTCACCGCATGGAAACAGAAAAACTACTAAAACAATATCACCCCTTACTCCTTACCCGCTCCGAGGTAAAGGAGATATTTCGGCTCACCGAGCGCCAGTTAATAGATTGGCGTAAAAAGTACGGCTGGAGAAAGCTAGGGAATAAATTTATCCGCTCCGATATCGAGTGGACTTTGTCTCAGATTTTAGAGGAGGCGAAATAATGAAGCTAACCATCGCTATCGACCCAGGCAAGTCAGGCGGGTACGCAATCGCTTGGGGAAGTTTACGCAATATTCATCTGCACAACCTCGGTGAGGACTTTGAATTTGTAGAGCATATGCAAGACCTCAAAGACCACCCCGATGTAACATCCATCGAAGCTGTGGTTGAACTGGTCCCTCCGTTTGCCGGTAAGATGATTCCTAGTTCCACGAGCTTCAAATTAGGTAAGTCTTGTGGCTATTTAGAGGGTGTCCTTCGGATGGGAGAGATCCCTTATAAACTTGTCCGCCCACAGGAATGGCAGAAGGGGCTAAGTGGGCTAAGTGGGCTAACATCGGGCAAACGAAAGAAGGTTCTAATGAACCATGCCAAGCGACTTTACCCAAGCGTAAAAGGGCTAACGCTCAAAACAGCGGATGCCTTACTGATTCTTAATTATCACATTAATCAATAACCGAGAGGCCGACTCGTTAAAACTGGCACACTAAACACATGGCAATATTGCAACAATCAACAAGCGGAGAGGGACCTATCACAGGTTGGCCTCTTGAACCTGCTCGTCCTGGTCAATACTTGGCAGTCTGTCTCGATGTAAAAGACAGCTTCGGTATTCAACGCCCCGCCTACGAAGATCCAACTCGAATTGAAACCTTAGATGTCTGCCGATTTCTTTTCGGTACTCAGGATGGGCAAATGGTTCAGACCGGTGAGATGAAAATCTCTGCTCATGAGAAGAGCAAACTCGTAGGTGTATTAACCTCATGGCTCGGTAGCAACCCAGGTGCTGGTTTCGATACTGAAACACTTCGAGGCAAGGGGTGCATGATCAATGTCGTTCAAAAAACTTCACAAAAAGGCACAGTTTATTGTGATATCACTTCGATCACTCCTGTGATGCAAGGCATGGAAGCACAGGTTCCACAGCCCTCGCAGTTTAACATACCAGGCGGTGCTTCCGCGCCTTCGCCACAGGTGAATACACAGGTAACTGTGGAACAGCCACAGATGGCACAGCCTGCACCTGTCGCACAGCCTCAACCTGTTCAACAGGCACAAATGTTTTCCGCTCCGGCTCCTGCGCCGTTCTGAGCGAGCCTACCACATCCACACATGGCGGGTGGCCGGTTTTGGTCAATGCATCGGCCACCCGCTTTTTACCCCAAACAAATTACTACTATGATACATTACTTTTTTAATCCTGCTTTGCTCCTAATGGTCGGAGTTCTCGGAGTAATCGCTGATATGTTTTTGCTATGAATATGCCGACTATTCCTAAAATTAAGAAGGCTGTGGCCGAGGGCTTTGAGGTATCGATTGATGATATTGATGGCCGAGTCAGAAAACAGCCAATCGCACTAGCCCGTCAATGTGTATACTACTATGCGAGGAAACTGCTCGGCATGAAGTATATGGACTTGGGCGAGAAGTTTAATCGTAACCATGCGAACATGATCCACGCAGTAAGAGCGGTGGAAGATGGTCGGGTATATGATGTCGAGGTAAAGGCCATGCTTGATGGTTTAGAGACAGAGTTTCCTTGGCTGAAGGGCGAGGAGGTAGAAGCATGAAATATTTAAAGCGAGCCTTTCATTTTGCATGGTTTCTATGGGTAGTAATTAAGGAGGGAATCAATGGCTATTTTAAGCGCTAAACCGAAGAGGGGGAGTGGTGGCCATTGGTACACCGCTTTGGGAGAACCTCGACATACCATGCCCTTGGCAAAAGGTGACGGGGAAAGGAATACTACCTTACGGGATGCCAAGAAGCATAAGCTCTTTCCCAGCGTCACCGGTATACTCGGGCTGTTTGCGAAGCCTGGGCTTGATCGCTGGAAACAGGATCAGCTTTTGCGGATAGCTTACGACAACCCTGCTAAAATGGACGAAAGTTTTGAACACTTTGCAGACCGATGCTTAGTTGAGCATGAAAGACCTGTGGAAGAGGCGGCCGACTTTGGTACGAGAATCCATGATGCAATCGAGAAGTATTTTGAGGGATTCCCTGTGGATGATGATTTACTGGAGTATGTACAGCCAGCGTTCGATTGGAAGCAGGAGAATCAGTTACGATTCATCGAGCGGGAGAAGATGATGGTCAACCTAGAGCATGGATTTGCCGGTACGGTGGACATCGTAGGAAAGGGTCCTGAGGGGCAGAACTTCATTGTCGATTGGAAGACCAGGAAGACGAAGAAGGGGGTCAAGGTAACCAGTTACGATTTTCAGATTCATCAGATTGCCGCCTACGGGGCGACCTACTTTGGCGAAGATCGGATGATGAGTGAAGGTATATACGGTGCTAACTGCTACCTGTCCTCGACTGAGCCTGGTCGTTTTGAGGTGATTAAATATTCACCCGATGAGCTTCGGGATGCGTGGAAGGTATTTAAGGGAGTATGCGAAATATGGCGGAGCCTGAAGAACTACGATCCGAGAAGCTAGAGCGGAATGTCCTTGGCCCTCGTTGCTGGCGGGAAGGGAGCTTGGAGCGAAAGCAAATTCAAACTCCTTACCTTACACGAGAGGAAGCTGTGGAGGGTATGCACAGGGCATTCAGTAAGTGCCAGTTGGCGTATGACTCGAAGGGCAGGAAATACAGAACAGATATCCCTCGAATACTCCCAAGCGAGGAGTGGGAGGGCAGGCAGAAATTAAAGAAGATGGAGGAGAGGGAATGTGGATAATACCCAAAACATTATCAGCTTTTGTACAGGATACGGAGGGATTGAGCTTGGGATTAGACGAGCGGGCGTGGATGTGCGCACAGTCGTTAATGTCGAGATCGAAGCCTTCTGCTGCGCCAACTTGGTTGCGAAGATTGAAGAAGGACGAATGGATGACGCGCCTATCTGGACGGATCTTAAAACCTTCCCAGCAGAAATATTTCGAGGAAAAATTCACGGCCTCTGTGGAGGATATCCTTGTCAGCCCTTCAGTAGTGCGGGGAAGCGAAAAGGAGAAGACGACCCAAGGCACTTATGGCCATACATCCGAAAGCATGTACGGGCAATTAGACCTGTTTGGTGCTTCTTTGAAAATGTCCGAGGCCACACCACGATGGGGCTATGGCGAGTCCTGTCCGATTTGGAAGAAGATGGTTACCGAACGGAGTGGGGATTGTTCAGCGCGGAGGAAACAGGCGCGCCTCACCAACGCATCCGAGTGTTCATCCTGGCAAAACTACCCGACACCTGCGGCGAGGGATTACAAGGGAACAAACTCAGAGGATCATGTGATGAACAAGTCGAAGGGCTACAAGGGTCACATGAATCAGCTTCCGAACTTCATCAAGTACGGGATGGACAATTGGCCCACACCGCGAGCCGGGAACCCCGGCAGTCGCAAGCCCGGAACGGGGGGCAAGATATTGGCGGAGGAAGCGAAGAAGAATTGGCCGACTCCGCGAGAGACGATGTCGAGGGACGCGACACACGACAGGGGGAAGTGCAACTTGGGAGAGGTTGTTCACGGGATAGAGAAGCAACTCACTGGCCCGCCCGCCCAGGAGAAGAGCAGTACGAGTGGGAAGAACCACGGGTCACCGAAGCTCAATCCGAATTGGGTGGAGCAGTTGATGGGCTTACCCATCGGGTGGACAGACTTAGGCTCCTGGGCAACGGAGTCGTCCCACAAACAGCAGAACTAGCGTGGAAAACTTTATGGAGGAATATGAATGAGTGAGTTTTTAGGATGGGCGAGTTATCCGTTGCGATTTCTCTGCGTACATTGCGGGGAGGAATGCGACCTCGAAGATAAGCACGAGCATCAAGATTGCGAAGAACAGGAGGAACAAAATGAAGACTGAATACAAAATGGGATTGGGATTACCCCGTGGATCAAAGGTGATTGTGAAGGCGGGAAATAGACAGGCAGATATAACCTTGGTCGAACAGGAGGATGGGCATACCTGGCGACTACAAATCGATAGGGATCTCCCCGAGACGGAATATCCGACTCTCGAAAATGCGGTCCTCTCGGCAGAAACTTTATTTCGGGAAGTGGTATGATTGTAGCCTTTGATTTGGAGACTGTGTGGACCAAGAATTACTCAGTCGCAAAGATCGGCCTCGACCGATATGTGAAGCACCCCGACTTCCGAGTCACTCTCGTATCCATTGTAGCAGAGGATGGATTTGAATGGGTAGGGGAGCCACAGAATTTGCCGGTGGAGCGCTTAAACGGACACACTTTAATCTCCCATAATGCTGAGTTTGATAGCGTCTGTGCAAGGGCCGCAATCTATCGAGGACAGATGCCCGAGTTTATGCCAAGCGAGTGGATATGCACAGCCGATATGGCATCGTACCACCAGCTTCCACGCTCCCTGGCGGGTGTAGTTAAAGAACTATTTAACGAGGAATTATCTAAGGATGCCCGTGAGCAGATGGCAGGATTATCCGTTGAAGATATTCAGGCGAACTCTAATTTTATCAATTACGCTTTAGAAGATAGTCGAGCCTGTCTCCGTGTATACCAAAAGCTCGATGTTGGATTTTCAAGGAAAGAGAGAACACTATCTGCACTCACCCGAAGGATCGCAAACAGAGGTTTGGCGATCAATGGTCCACTCTGCCAGCAGTTTATAGATAAGGCAGAAAAAATCCTCGAAGAATCAGACAGGAAAACAACCGAGTGGAGACAGGCAAACCTCGCCCTGCAAACCTATCAGAAATTAATCATGGGTCAAAGGGCAGACCGCCGAGTACCTACTCGCTTGAAATATTGTGGCGCTCCCCATACCAAGAGATGGAGCGGTGGAGGAGTTATAAACTTCCAGGCTATTCCAAACGATGAGGTGGCAGATACTTCTGCCCGTAAATGCTTACAGGCTCCACAGGGTAGGGTAATCGTATCGGCCGACCTCTCGCAGATCGAGCCTCGGGTAATTGCTTACCTGGTAGGCGATGCAGACTTTCTCGGCCTAGTCCGTGGAGGGATCGATATATACGAGGCACATGGTCGGGCATCCAAGCTCTACAATGAGGATGAACCAATGGCCGAGCTTGCCCCTGAGATGAGGAAACTATGCAAGGCTAGACTGCTTGGGCTGGGTTATGGTTGCGGGGCTACCAAGTTTCTAGAAGTAGCAAAATCATTCGGTGTGAATATGACCGAAGCAGAGGCGAAAAAGCAGGTACTTCTATATCGAGCGCAGAACCCCGATGTCATGCTGGCATGGTCCAAAATGGAGGACCAATTTCGTGAGTGGATGAAGGAGACTCCTGAATGTATCACATTTGAAACACGATGCGGTTTACCCGTTCGATACTTCAATGCTTACGAGCAGAATGGAGAACTCTATGCCTCGACTACCCGTGGATATGAACCGGTAAAACTCTACGGAGCTAGGCTGTTTCAAAACATCGTACAAGCAACTGCCCGATCCATCTTTGCAGACGCGCTTATTCGCATCGAAGATGCCGGTCTGCCGATCTGCCTCCATGTCCATGACTCAGTAACCTTAGAGGTTGGAGAGAACGAGGGGCAG
>Ga0208917_1000350_pt1 | contig 23732 bp, 27 predicted proteins | sample DEB08_DNA_10_FD_185500 | JGI IMG/M metagenome (GOLD analysis project Ga0208917, IMG submission 185500) | Aqueous microbial communities from the Delaware River and Bay under freshwater to marine salinity gradient to study organic matter... | ecosystem: Environmental > Aquatic > Marine > Coastal ...
CCGAACAAGAGGGGATATACGATGAGTGTATGGAAAACACTAAGCTCAATTAATGTTAATGAGCACACCGAACGCAAAGGTAATCTAACTTACCTATCATGGGCTTGGGCATGGGCCGTTACCAAACAGCACTACCCAGATGCTTGCTACACCTTTCACGATAACGAAGTCCACTCGGACGGAACAATGACCGTTCATTGCGATGTTATTATCGACGAACTAGCGCATGAGATGTGGTTGCCTGTAATGGATCACCGCAACAATGCAGTAGCAAACCCTAATGCCTTCCAGATCAACACTGCCAAGATGCGATGCCTGACCAAAGGCTTATCCATGCACGGGCTAGGCGCCTACATCTACGCAGGAGAAGATCTACCCGCACCAGAGCCAGAAAAGTCATACGAGGATTGGTGTGCAGAAAACAAGGAGAGCATTCTAGCAGTCAAGGCTGGCATTGCTAACGAGGATCTAGCATCTGCTGCCGAGGCATGGTTTGAACTAGACAACGAAACCAAGCAAGCATTGTGGAAAGCACCATCTAAAGGTGGATGTTTTACAACGCAAGAGAGGGAGATACTAAAGTCTCCTGAATTTAGACAAGCACACTTTGGAGAAGATAGTGAGTGAGATGAAATATATCAGCGGATTGTACGCCAAGAAGAAGCACAATCGTGCGCCAGACTTTGTGATCTGCAATGGATCAATCAACAAGAAACAGATGCAGGAAACACTAGATCAGATGGACGGGGAGTGGATTAACTTCCAGATCAACACACCGTTTAGCGAAGATCCTGACAAGCCTGACAAGCTGGTAATCAAACTCAATGACTACAAGCCAAATGAATCTAAACAAGCACCATCTAAGCCTGCTGAAGACCTAGAAGACATTCCATTCTAACGCACGAGAAGGGGTCTACACGGCCCCTTTAGTATTCCCATAGTACGGGTACACTCTGACGCGTATCGACGTGTACGAAGCTCTTGTGGATTCCTATGCCACTGAAGCCCATTGCCATAGCGTTTTTCACTATCAAGTAGCGTTGATTACCGTCTGCTACCGCAATATCTGCCGCAATACCCTGTGCATGAGTGCCTGGCTTAGACTTCTTGGCCTCAATAGAATGGTTGGGAGATCTGTAACCGCTGGTTATTTTGAACCCGAATCCACACTCATGTCTCAAGGCATCGAGGGCATGGATGAACTCGTCCTTCATCATGTTGTTGCCTGTTTCTTGGCAGTCAAATTCTTCCCGCGTGAAGTATCGGAATGTCATTTCTTGTAGGCAGTCTTAGCAGATTCTCTAAATGCCTTGGCAGTAGGAGCACCAGCAGTACCAGGCTTTCTCATTTTCTCACCAGATCCAGCAGCAATACGTTTACGTTTAGCATGGATGTTTGCGTACAATCCTTTCTTGGGTTTTCTCATTACCATTTCACCTTGTTAGCCCAGTAAGCCGCAGACATTTTGCCTCTGGCTATGTTCTTCCTGTGACGTGCCTTGAATGATTCACGTCTCTTTCTACGAGATTCAGACTCACCTTCTTGTTTAGGAGATCCGCTGACACCCTGCTGTCCGAATCGAATAGTCTTGACTTGATCGCCAGACTTGGCTACTACCACATGAGACTTGGTAGGATGCTTAGGTGTACGCTTTGGTTTGTTATACCCAGATACACCGATACGTTTTAGTAACGACTCGCTCACTTCTTCCTCGACTTACCCGCCTTGGAGTATGCAATAGCCACTGCTTGCTTGGGCTTGTAGCCTTCATCCAGCAGAGTGCGAACATTCTTCTTCATGGTCTTTTTGGCTTTACCTTTGAGTAACGGCATTACTTATCCTTAGCTCGGAATACGTTAAGAGCCAAAATGTCTACAACCTTGTACAGCTTAGACCATGCCTTGCCTAAGTGACTAACCATCTCATCGTCTTTAGGAGTAGGGGTCATTGCAGCTAATGAGGATGCACAAGCAATGATTACAGATACCATCTCTACATATTCAAATATACCCATATCACTTCCTTATCAATTCGTTAATGGCTTTCCACGCTTCGATCATCTTAGATTCAAGAACATCCAGACGGTTTAAGATCTTGCCAATCGTTAGCACGAGAATGAATATGCCAGCAGCTATCGGCCAGCCTGAGACAATAATCTCCCATGTTTCCATTAGCCATCTCGTTTAACTAATTTCTGCACCGTGTCAGACTCCCATATTCTTAGAGCCAACCAGATGATCGTGAACAAACTAGCGATACTAGGAAGCCAACCAGCTAAGGTAGCGACAGTGCCACCGACTGCTAATGAATCCATAACTGTTTTAGCTTCCTCTTGCATACATCACCTATGTCAATGAGACCCACTTGGAGCCGAATCGTATTGTAATATTGTCTCCACCAGTAAACTCTCCGGTCTTACACCCAGCACGATAGAACAATGGTTCAGGTTCAAAGCCTACATTCTCGCTGATAGACGTGAAGGTATCTACGTCAGTCCAGGTAGAATCATCAGTGCTACGTTGTACAGTAACGATAGTACCCGCGCTCAGAGTGCCTCGGATAGAGAAGTTAAAGTCTCCTTCAAAACGGAATGAATCACTGAATGTATTGGCAGCGGTTATGTTCTTCTCAATAAGCGTAGTCATTATTCAGCCTCCTGAGCAGCAGCATAAGCAGCTTGTGCATCAGCCGTGAATACAGTGCCAGCAATTGCTACAACATCAGCGTCTTCGCCTGACAGATCTGCATCTGGTGCCAGTACATGACGGTGGAATGATCGTGAGATTTCTACGTCATCACGCTTAATGATCGTTGCAGTACGAACTTGGATTACTGGATAGCCAGCTCCCGTTTGTACTACCTCGATCTTGTCGTTCAATGTTTCTTCTGTAAGTGCCATGTGGCCTCCTGTTTATCGCCCTTTTGGGCCTGTCCACCCTTTAAGGGTATTAAAAAGAAATGAAACTAAAGTCTTTATCTGCTCCACCTGTGTATACATCACAAGCATTATAATTCAATGGGTTTACCGTAGCGTTTGCAGTTCCAGACGTATCATTGACAGTTGCAATGCACACATAATCGTTAGCGCGTTGCCTTGTTGTAAATGTAATCCGATAAACACCAGTTCCGGTTTTGGCAACGGTACAATTATAGCCTTGTATTAAAGTACCTGTGCTACTTACTTGCGCCCAAGAGTGAGCGTTATAGGTATTCGTTGGTGTAAAATTAGCATGGTCTACGGTTACATTCAGACGACGAACATTAACTTCGTTTAGTGTTGTGTAGTTTTGATACCGAATCCCATTGTAATCTCCATAGGAAACAATGCCGCCTTGAACGTCAATATAGGCAACATCATCAATAGTATTCTGATTCGTTGCACTCGCAGATCCATAAAACCCATTGTCCTTTAAATAAACTTGAGAAGCATATTGTATCGCAAATGGTGTATTGGATTGAGCAATAAAAATATTGTCCGACATGAACAACGACCCTGTGGCATTTGTGTATCTAGCGTAGACACATCTGCCTCTTTGGGTTACAACATAATTTCTATGAATGTTTGATACGCTAATATCAACAGTTAGTAAGGTTCCTTGGTCAATAGTTCCGATACCAACAGGAGCGCCGCTTGCTGCAATAATTGAAATTTGATTGTCATTACACTCCCAAAGCTCTACCTTCGGCGCAACAACAGCTTGAGGCTCAAACCCAATTGCAGGCCTGTTATATATCGTATTAAAAACTACAACATTGCCAGTAGTCTGAACATTTCGTATGCCAACATTATCCGCAATGTGCTTTATAACAATGCCGCCACTAGATTCGGCGGTTGTAGTTACGTTATTATTGATTGCTCTTATGTATTCGCAAGTCTTAGCCGGACGAAAACGAAGGCCACTCAAAACTTCATCTGCAATTAAAATAGTGCAATTTTCTACAGATACATTTTGACCGCCAAAGTCTGCGCCACCGTAAATCGTGCAGTTTTCAACATGAAGTGAATCTATGTTTTCGTGGCTGTCCATAGCCGCAACGTCCAAGCTATCAACATCATTGTTCATAATAACAGTGCCGCTAACTGTTAGGAAACGATTTGGATCATAACCTCCTGTTGCGAAAGAATGTCGGCCGCCTTTTAGAGTTCCACCACTTACGCGCACATACTGAGAACTACCAATTACTAACCCGTAAGATGTTCTATTAGGGGTAACATAAGTCTTGGATGAAAAGTTAGCGTATGGGCTAGTTATATTGACGTTAGCGCAAAACTCAACATCCATACATACGCTATTGAAACCTTCGACCGATGGGTTTTCTAAAGTGACGTTTTGACATTCCCAGAAAGTAATCCCTCTTGCGCTGTTTTCATCATCCTGACCTGTCATTTTTAAATTGCTAATAAAAACTTCAGGCATAATTAACGGAAAAACTTTTGACGTTGCAGCCGTATAACTGTCAAACAAAGAGCAATCTAAATAAATTACATTCCCATCAACTTTTTGAATCTGGTGCAACTCGCCTTTATTGTATTGAGGACGAGTTGGCACATAATCCTCGGTTGAGGCAATGCGTATCCATGATCCTTTTGTTAATCCAGAAGCACTTGCCACCGTGATTGACAGCTCACCTTCAGCAATATCTGACGATAATGTTGTCCCGCCAACTCTTTGTGTAACGTCCCAATAAACTGCATTGTCCACAACAAACGGCAAACCAGAAATCCAAAAGCCTGTGCCAGTTAATGACGAGCTTGCAATCAGTTCTCCTTTGCTTTCAAACTGAATGTTGACTTTGTTGGGAGTTACCAAAGAAAGAACCGAACTAAAGAAATACGGCTTGTCTATAACCAACGTGCCGCCAGATGATGCGATATAATCTAGTCCGGCTTGAATGGCAATAGTGTCATCTGTAACACCATCACCAACACCGCCAAAGTCTTCAAGGTTTACCGTAGTAGCCTGAAGCATCCTGTAGTTGACTTTTGTTAAGCTCATTTTATTTAACCTTATTCGACGGTATAGGTTGCAGTAAATGCCACAGTAGAACTGGTTGAAATTCCAGAAATTTGAACACCAACGCTTGCAGAACCACCTGTACTTTCAAACAAAAACAAGTCTGTAAATGCAGTATTTAGATTAAAAAATCTTGGCCCTACCGTTACATCCGCATCAGCAGTTGTTAGTGTAATATTTCCATGCCTAACTGCGCCTTGAAAAACGCTATAACCTTTGTATGCAAATGGAATATTCTCTATTCTCATCAAACTGGTACCGCCACTTGCCGCTGAAAAACCAAAATATGCAGTGATTGTTACTTGATTGCCAATCTTCGTGTAGTAGGCCGAAACATCTGCTAGGGTGTATGTCCCAGCAGTAGTACCCCTGACAGTCGGCGTCCACGTCCCCTCCTCGTAATCATCGAGCAGCTCAGAGGTGCCAGTGCCAGCGGTAGCAGAGAAGTCGATGCCTGAGCCAGAATTAACAATGACATTCCCTGTGATTGAAACACCAGTGTTTGCAGTTTCTATCTTGGGATCGTCATTGTACCGAAGTTGAACGGAACCACCGTCCGTTGCCAGCATGTAAGTCTTAGTAAACGCACCATTGTTAAACGAAATGCTCGATCCGTTTATAAGCAGATTGCCTGAGCCAGTTTCCGCAATATAAGAGGAATTATTTGAAGAGTTGTGATAGATGACAAGATCATCACCATCACCAATTTTAATACGAACATCATCAGGAACCGCAAGCTCTCCATCAACAGTTATATCATTGAATGTTGGGTTGCGACCGAAAACGCCCCCTTGTTGTTTGATGGTCATTTAATACTCCTAACTAGTAAAATACATTACTGATATAGTAATTTGAGATGATGCCTGAAGTTCTTGAGAACTATCAGATTGAATTGTTGTGTTATCCCCAAGGTAAACTCTTATATTACTAGAGCCTTCCTCAATAAAGCCAAGGAATTGATTAGCATTAACAGCAACAGTTGGGTAAATGCTGACTTGTGCAACAGCAGCCCTACCTGATTCTTCAGAAAGATTTGCGGCAGGAAGCGGCAGATTTATATCAAAGGCTCCGACAGGAGATGCAACAGAACTAACAATTAAATTGCCAGTCACAATAACCAATCTGCCAATCCTTGTGTAAGCAAGAGTATTAAAAGAAGGATTGAGAGTTACTGTGCCGCTTGTTGTAGGGGTTGCGGTGGCTTCGTAAGTAGCTTCAGTATAGTTATTGAGGTCAGATCCACTAACACCAAAACGCAAATTGCTGAGGGTTTTGGTATTGTTGACTTGATACTCAATATCAGTTGAAGTGCCGGAGATTTGAATATCGCCAGAACTAGCATTTACGACACGAGTATTGGTGATTTTAGTTCCGTCTGCATTGAACAGATTAAACCCGTAATCATTTACGTTTGCTATAAATATATTGTTTAGGACAACATTCTTTGCGCCAGCAGAAACATTAATTCCATGATTGTAAGCCCCATCAACAGTGACGTTTGACAGACTTAAATATTCTGTGGCTCCTGCGATGGAAACCCCACTATTGTTAGTTCCACTGCTAGCAAGATTACCCGCATCATACACTGATATGTTTGAAGCAGACGTATAAGAAGCTGGCTTGCCAGCATGGCCAAAATTTACTGCGTGTTGGAACCCATTGCGATAGACACTAATATTTGAAACAGATGAATGAGTAGTATCAGCATTAACCCCAGATGCGCCATTATTTCTAACAATGATATTATTCATCACATTGTTTGTGGCGTTTGGGCCAGAAATAGCGCAACCACTATAAGAAGAGGCTCCTGAGCCTTCGCAAACGACATTCGATATGCAACAGGCATAACAGTTACCTGTAGCGCCATCATCAATCTTGATACCCTCACGCTCCCAAGTGTTTAGAAACACTCCATCAACAGTGACATTGTAAGCGTCTTGAATAAATACACATCCCTCAAACCCACTTGTGGGAATTGTAGGATAAGAGTTGTTCCATTTGTTTTTACCTATTTCTCTTGTAGAAATCAGGCAGTCATTAACCTTCTTGAAGAAAATACAGCCATGCCTAATCTGAACGCTAGTCGATTGATTTGATTTGTTACCATCAATGGAACCGGAGCCAATCAGTTTGATATTAGAGTTCCCGCCTGATTGATCTGAATTTTTAATCATAACGCGTTCATCTGGCTGGCTTGCCAACATTTTCAGTGTCCCGTTAATCTCAAGAGTTCGATTAGATGGGACTATGATTTGAGAAATCATAAATGTGTTGCCAGCGGGGAAGACAATATAACTATGTGCGTCAATAGCAGCTTGAATAGCCGCTGTATCATCTGTCACGCCATCACCAACAGCGCCGAAGTCCTTGACCGATACTGACTCTTGCAGCTTGAGCTGGACATTTCTACCGTAAGTAGATCCCGCTTGAGTGAAGGATACTTGTGACGCAGTAGTAGCGCCTACTGGCAATACTTGAATAACCATAACCTCAATAGTGCTGAGATTAGGTGGTGCAACAGAAAATTGTAAAACCGCACCAGATACGTTATAGCCATCTTTCTGCTGGTATACACCGTCGATATAGACCTGAGTGTTGTTCTCGCCTCCAGGCTCCATGCCCAAAGTGAAATTAACCGTAGACCCATCGCCCGTAAAGTTATAGTGATTCAAGCCAGCAGCGGTGAATGCACCTGCTATGCTACCAGCTTCAGGATTACCCGTGGTATCGTTGAACTTGAGGTACTTGCCCAGACGAGTCGCCTTGTCAGGAATCGTCATGTTAATGGACGTTGGGTCAGTATTAGGTGCTATCAGTACACGGTCTAAATCACCACCATTTTGCTGGAGTGCTAGCCATAGTCGATCAAAGTCGTTGTTTACATCTGCCGCTAGGAAGTCGCCAGCATTGGTGTAGGCAGTAAGACGCTCATAGGCCATATCACGGTAGATGGTTATGATATCGCCAGACGTTGCACCAGTGACCAGCGTGATGTTGCCACCAGTATCTACACCTACGCCACTAACTGCGTACTCGCCAGCACCAGCACCTTGGTTTATTAAAGTACCGTTCTGTAGTACCTTGATATCCCCAGCAGCAGCAATCTCAAACGTATAGGGAAATACGGTTTGGCCGCCAGTAGCGGTATATTGGTCTCTTGGAGCGTTGTCTAATACTGTCATAGGACACCTGTAATTCGTTTGATTTTATCAAAAATAATGGCTAATAACGACCTGCTATCTTACACCCATACCATTTAATTCTAAATTTTTAATGTTTTGATCTAGCACTGCGTTAGCTCTTTTAGCCTGCTCTAAGATCAAATCGTCAAGCCTTCTTAGCTCTAGCTCTTTTTCTTCTCCAGTCATGACTAAATTGTCATAAATAAGATTTCTACGTTTATTTAATCGTCTGATATTTTTGGTAGCCGAGTTAAATGCCGTTTCGGATCTGACTAATGCTATATTTTCTTCTCTGTATTCTGCCCGTTCTTCATTTCTAAGATCATCTAGCTTGTTGGCTACTTGCCTAATTAATGATGCAGAGTCATAAAATAATTGTGTGCTCTCTGCTACCGATCCAGTAGGCGCTCTCATTGTAAATGCCCTAATCAACGGGGTATCTACTGGGCTAGTTGGCCTGGCGGGTATTTCTTCGCCGTTCCATTTAGATGCCTCATTAAGAATAAAGTCGCCAGCAGTAGTAACGTATTGAGCACTGCCAGCAAGCAGTCCTCGCAATGTATTGTCCACTTTTGCTGGGGATACGCCTAGTATTTTTCCTATTTCATCGGCAGATCTGCTAGTGTATTTTGCCTTTCTTTCTTCTGGCGGCAAATCTTCCATCCAAGAAGGATAAATGTTTCTACCTTGAAAAAAATTATAGTTAGTTATATTTTCTATAGTAACTTTTACCAACGGAGGAATTGCAGCACTAGGATCGTAGATTGGGCTAATAGAACCAACAACACCTTTAACTAATTGTATCCAAAAGTCTTGAACGTCTTTAATGCCTTTAGATTGCCCCCAGGCTAAGAACCTTTCTGGAACAGATCCGAAAAGATATCCCAATGAAAATGGTTTTGGATATCGCACCCATTGACCATTCATCTTAAATATCCAGAACATATCCTTTTGCCACTGTGGTATTTCCGCATATTCTTGTCGCTCATCGTCTGGAGCACCGTACAAATAATATCCCGCTAAAATTAAACTAGGCATAGTGATTGTGCCTACTGCCCACATAGTAGTAGCTTTCGGGTTGTCACGCATAGATCGATACAGTTTATCGGCACCCTGCATCCCAGCATTAAAAAATGGCACATATCTATTAATAGCTTTGGATGCAGTACCACCTCTTGCAAAATCTAAAGTAGCATCCCTAGATTCAAATGCAGCTTTAGTATCTGACATGCCTTTTCGTTTGGCGGCAGCAAATGTGCCTATCCTAACTGCTTGCTCAAACGTTAAACTAATATCTTCTGGCAGTCTTAAAGGGTTTTTAAAATACCTAGCAATTTTTCCGTCATTACTCATTAGCTCTTGTTGCGCCCTAGCCATGCCGTTATCAGTCAATTCCATATAATTATTAAACGACCCTCCAGCTTGCATCCATTGATTGTGCAGATCAGTCTTGCCAATAATGGCAACTAATCCGCGTATTGGATCAATAATTGGAATTGGCTTAGCCTCAGACTGGATGAATGCGCTTTGCATATCTCGCAATACGTTACGAACCCAAAACTCAGGAATTAATGTGGCCCCTGCTCGCAATATTGACGCTGGAGCTTGAAAGAATTTCTGAACAAAATTAAATTGTTCTGGCCTCATCTGCTCAACAGCTTTTAATATTGGTGGTGCTACCCTGTAATACTTTCTTTTCCCATCTTCAAATACAGTGACAGTGCCTTTAGGTGCTTCCTTGCTTGGGCGTTTTACCTTCTTCCCGTCTACTTCTATTGTCTCCATTAATGGGCCAATAGGCTGAATGTACTCAGGCATAATGTCTGCTAACGAAGATATAGATCTAGCCACCCTGTTTTGCGCTGCAAGATCCACAATTCTAAATGTGTTTCTAATAATAGATTCAATAGGATCTTTAATTTCTCGTTCAGATCCTACAATCTTCTTAATTACTCTATTAATTGTTGCATTAGTAAATACTTTGCCTTGACCAGCAGCATTGTATTCGCCAAATTCTTCATCTAATACACGTTGAAATGGAATGTAATTTTGGTTTTTCTCGGTAATATTTTTATACGTTTCTTCTTTCATATTGCCAGCATCAACCGCTATACGAAGGACGCGTTTCTGAAACTCATAAATTTCTTTAGCAGTCTCGTCAAACCATTTAAGACTATCACCATATTTTATAGCCAAAGAATCTAGCGTTTTGGCAGAATCTAATTTTTGCTGCTCAGTAACCTCAACGTCTTCTCGTTGTTGCAGATCGTTCCAATATCTTCTAGCTATTAGATAATCTTTAAGATCCTGATTACGTTGATTTTTGTTAGGCTCTAATCGAATAATAAGATTATCGAAATCGTCCAAAATAGAACGCAAGCCTCGGCCTGTAATTTCTATCTGCCCATCTTCATTAATAGTGTTTGTATTGACGGTTAATATCTGCTTTGCCAAACCAGCAACCGAATAATATTGTCGAATTAAATAATCCGTAGTTTGGCCTTCTGCTAATGTAGCGCCGCGTTTTACTGCTTCTCTTGACAGATCAACTAAAGCCCCAAATCTGTCAAACCATGTGTAATAAAAATCATTAAAGATGCTTTCATTTGGATCTATGTTTAATCCTTCTGCTTCTAACGCTGCATCAGTTTGTGATTCCAATACGGTGTCATCAGATGAAACTCTAGGAGATTCTTGCATAGCAATATATTCTTCCATTGCTTTCATGGAAGCATCAAATTCTTCTAGTGTAATAGTAGGATATTCTTGTTCTAATGTAGCTTCTAACTCATCTAAACTAATCTTTTCTAGTTCCGCAGTTTCGACTTCTTGCCGCTGCTGCATGTTTGCATAATAACTTTCTAGTTCTTCGTTTTTAACTTGCTCAAGAACCTCTATTTCTTTTTCAATAATGTCCAAGTCAGCTTGTTTGTCTTGGTATGCAGGCAATTTAGGGTTTTGTACTATTTGGCCAATAACCTCCATAACGTCGGCTAATGTAGATTCTGGCCCCCAATACTCTGCTTCTGGCAATGATTCAATGATTTGATCAATCATCATCCCACCTTCAGCACGAAACACTGTGTACCCTAATTGTTTATTAATAGATCTTAGCTCAGACTTTTCAGCGCCAGTTTCCATAACATATGAATCAATGTTAATGCCTGATTTAGTGTTATCTTTAACTTCTCCAGCGGGAGTTTGGATAGTTGTTTGGTTTGCAAATGCTATAAGTTTTGCAAGAGGCGTATTAGCTCTAGACGCTTTTGTTCTTGCTTTTCTTAATGCCTCAAGACTTTTTTCTTTAGCCTTGTATGCCGTATCTATTACGCCTTCTTTAAGCTGATCATAGGCTTCTAAAACTTTAGCTTGAACGCTCGTAGGAATTTTCCCTGTAGCGGCTTCTAATTCAGTTTCTACTACAGCAGACTCTAATTGTAATTGTGCTTCAACAAATGCTTCCTGCTCAGTTAGCGCCATATTACTAACAGTTTCTTCTGCTTCTTTTCTGGTAAAACCTTTGTCAATTAATAAATTTGCTGCAATGTTGGAAACACTTTTAACGCCTCCCATAGCAGAAATAAGCCCTGCCTCTAGCAATAATTGATCTTTAGTTGGGGTAATTCCGTCTAATACTTGGTCAAATGTATAACCTTCTTCTAGTGTAAGATTAACGGTTTCTCGCAGCACATCAGCAACACGTTCTTCACCTAGCTCTGCAAGCATCCCGTTCCAACCGCCAGCAGTAAACGCTTTAGATATAGTTGCATTAGGCTTGATCTTTTTATATGCCTCAAACAATCCCAGCTTTAAACCTTCTGGCAAAGCATTAATACCGTTAATTAAAGGTGTTTTTAATCGCTTAGTGACAGGATTAATTGCATATTTAGCAATAGTTGCACCAGATAATTCACTGGCAACTTCTGCGCTTACATAAGCATAAGCTTTTAATGCGCTTACAGCAGGAGTATCTTTTGATTCTTGAAATATGATTTGACCTTTATCGGTAACCATCCACGGGCCAAGTCTTTGTTCTCCATAGTTTGCTGCCCCCATAGGAACCATTAGGCCAGATTGTGTAGCTACTCTAGCTACTCGGCCAGCTTGTCGGGCAGCAGTTTGTTGCAATGCAGTCTTAGCTACCCCTTTGGTAATAGCTTGCACTGTAGCAGCTTGTGCAGCCTTTCCTGGCCCACCAGTTAATGCAAACTCCAACATAAACGCTGGCATTTGTGACCCGTAATACCGAAACTGACCGCCATAAGTCATGCCTCTAATAGACATTTCTAGTTGTTTATTAACAAATTCATCAAGCGTAGATTGTTCTGAATTCGTTAATGTTTCGCCGTTTTCTACTTTGCGTGAAATAGCTGCTAGGTTTAATGATTCTGCGCCTTGCACCAAACCGCCGCCAGGCAAGACTTGCGACCAATTTAAAAATTCTCCTGTTTCAGAAAACTCAATAGGGTTATCTTGCCAACTATCTACAATTTCAGGCGGGAACCTAGTCTTAGCTAGGTCAATCATCTGTTGTCTTTCAGCTTCAGATTCGTCTAGTAATTGACGGGCTTCTGGATCTTTAGTGTCAGGTTTAATTGTATTATCTAAAGCTAAAGAATTGGCTTCAGGAATATTAACCGCAATAGATTCAACTTGATCGCCACGATAAGCATCAAAAACTTTTGCTAATTCTTCATCAGTTGGCGGCGTGTCTCCGGTTAGCCTTAGCGTTACTCCGGTAACAGAATCAGTAACGTCATAATCTGGCATTATTTAACTACCTTTACCGTAAACCTACCAATTTGCTTGGTTTCTGATACTTGTTCGTTTTGAGCTTGTTGACCACTTAAAACTGCATTAACACGCTCTATAGATTTTTCTCTGCGTCTGTTTTGAATTTCTGTAATAACTTGTGGAGCCAAATCAGACCACAATTTTATATCCTCTCGTCTTGTTAAAGGGCTACCACGCTCTGATTCTATTTGTTCTTTTTCTAATCTTACTGCTTCAAGTAGCTGCCTTCTTGCTACACCCCATAAATCTGGTTGCAATGATCCTTTAATTTTTTGATCTGCACTATTGTAAGACATAGAAATTTCTGACGTAGCACCAGCAATTTTAGCAGCAGTCAGTGTTTTTAATTGGTTATTTAATTTAACTTCATCATCTGCGGTTAATTGACCATTTGTTCTAGAAATAATAATATCTTCTCTAAGATTATTGACACCTTGCAGGTAATTATTGGAATTAGCGTCCATGTCAAAATCAGCATTTAAATCATAAGCCCTAGCAATAATATCGCCCATAACTTCAGAGTTTGTAACCGCATTTAATGCTTCTGCTGAATTTACATATCGACGCAATTTTGCAGCTTCTGGGCTTCCAATTTGACCTTTCATTTCAGCCTCAGCAATAGCGGCTTTCTTTTCTTTGTCGGACAATGTTGGATCTTGCACCGTTTCTTGTGCGGCAGAATAGTTAGAAATTTGTTTAAATCTACTGGCTTCTATTTCAGCTTCAGCTTTTTTAATTTCTTCTGCCTCAAAATCCTTTAACTCTCCTTCTAATTTGCTAACTAAATCGTCTTTTTCATCAGCATCTAACGTAATAGTTTTTTCAGGATCTATTGGATCTTTAACTTGATAAGACGGAGCTTTATTAATTTGGTCAATAATTGATTGGCCAATTTGAATTCTTTGCTCTACTGTTTGCTCGGTATTTTGTAATACTTGCCTATTAAATGTTCCTAATGCTGTTTGTTTTGCTATTCGATCTTTTAACTGTATAGATTTTGTAGCAAATGTCCCATCGTCTAAACCTAGTGCAATGGCTTGCTTTCCTGTTTCTGCATAGATTAACCCAGCATTTAAAAGGCCTACTTCATCGCCTTGTCTAGCAAGATTAATAAAATTAACTTCTTGATCTTCTAAAGCAGTTTCAATTTCTGCTAAATTAATTTCATTCTGTCGTGTTGTCTGTGCATCAATAATACTAGATGCAGCTCGCCTATTTATTTGGTCAAAATAAATTTCAAACGCTGGCCGTAAGTCCTCATCAGTAGCACTAAGCAATCCATTTAATCCAGCCGTTACTATTTCATTATAAGCTTGAATGTCTTGCGGATGCTGTGTAGCAGCTTTATTAACTATTTCGGTAATTTCATTTTGAATGCCAGCAGTATAAGCCGCTCGTGCTGTTTCGTTGTATGCTTGGTCGGCTTTAAAATCTCTATAACTTTCGTACTGTTTTAATTCTAAAGGCTCATTGCCAATTGCGGCAGCATTTCCTGCCAATCTTGCGGCAGCTTGTGCTTCTTCTATTTGAGTTTGTTCCTCTAAAAATCTTTGTTCAGCAACTTTCTTTTTGCCAAACGCAGTAGCAACATCACCTATAGTTCCTGCTAGACCAGCAAGCGCCTCAAACCTACGAGCAGCAGACTGATCTACTCCCGTGGGCCTGAACTCTCCGTAATATCCAATAGGCTTCTGAGCCATGTTATACCTTCATTCCCGCAATTTGCGTTCCAGTCTGTAATAAAGTAGATGCAGCTTGCATTTTCCCAACTTGACGTGCAGATGTAGCCTGTCTGCGTAATTGAGCTTGTTTTAGTTTTTCAGATAGCCCAATAGTAGCTTCACTTAGGCTAGCTCGTTCAGCACTAGCCAATGCAATACTAGCGGGCGTACCTTCTCCAGCAATACCAGACATAGCTTGGCCTACTACATTAGCGGCTAATGCTCTGTTTAATTCTTCTCGACGTTGCAATTCACGGCTTTGAGCAGAAATTCGTTCTTCTTCAGCCTGACGTTTCAGCTCGATCTCTTGGGTTTTCCCAGCGACATATTGCGCTCTAGCAGTTGTTGCTCCACTAGCAGCAGCAAGTATTGCGAATATAGTAAAAGGATCCATTAGCTGCTTTCAACCTCGTATTCAATCATCTGTATATGTACTGGAGTAGGATCTGGTGCCGTTATCGATGGCATTGCATCCCTAGTCCAACCTATTGTGTTTAATACATCTTCTATTATGCCAGTTTTTGCATTAGGAGATGTATTTAATGGTGATACTGACGAGTAGCCAAACTCTCTGATAGGCACTGGTTGACCATCTACATAGTAACCATAAGACTGGTAGACCCGAATGTTCATGCGCACGATACGCTTGATACGCATCTGGTTCTCGCCACTGCCTATATTCGTGTTCAGAGGCATACCAGTTACTTCTACAGGGAAGTTTAGGCCGACTTCTACGTTGGTATAGCCTACTTCTTCAGAAGTTAATGTAATTTCGCCAGCGTTTACAGTCCGTTCTGGCAACACAATACCGTCGGCAACTATTTGTACCGTTAATCCATTCAGATGAAACAGCCCAGCTATGGTGGTATCCGTTGGGCCAGGATTGAATATAATAGAATCGTCCATCAAATGATCGAAAGACCACTTTTCAATGTGATATTCGGTAGTATTGTGAGCGTCTACTTTGCGCTTGACGATCATGTACAGCTCGTCATCCACTACTGAGGCATTAGTTACTATGCTGTCTTCAGGTGTGGCAGTTGGATATGTTGTAGATGCAGCAATCCATTGTGTGAAACCATTGATATCCTGGTCTCGCAGGGTATTTAAGACTGTAACCGTACCATCGGTATTGGTTATAAATAGCCAGTTGGCATCCTCGCTAGTTGTACCAGACAACATAGCCATGTCAGTAGGCTGTTTGATTAGATGTGACGATAGTACCGACCTATCATGCGTAACATAGGCATCTTCATTGAACGAATAGACAAAATCATAAATAGTCTTGCCGTTCCTATCTACGAATATAGTAGATCCATCTACATCTACTACCTCAATATACGATGACCCGTGATTAGTTTGTGGTGTAATACCCACAGACGTAGGCGTAACAGGCTTGCTGGTAACAGAAAACTCTGCCCCAGACGTAAATATCTGTAAGTTTCGACCTGGATAAACGTCGATAATCTCATTTAGCTTGCGTGAGGATATGGTGGCAAATATGCCTTCATCGTCATCCCCATCGTCAATATCAAAGTCAAAGAACGATCCTGATTTAGAGAAAAAGATAGATGCAGTCTTAGATTTCGTACCACCTAGAACTAATCGGCCTTCAAAGAAACATGCAGTCTTAGGATAGCCACGAGTAGCAGACCAGACAGGTTCCTTTCTAGGAGATCCAGTAGCGACTTTGGTAAATGTTAATAGGTTTGTAGCATTGCCTTTGGTAAAAAACCCAGAAAACAATTCAAAGTCTTTAGTCGATTCACCGCTAATTGTTATCTGATAGGTTAATACCCCTGTTCTGGCAACTGCAACACCAGTCTCCCCGAAACTAGGCATTTCTTGAAGGTTCTTCTGAATGTTAAAGACCGTAGAATTACGTTGATCTGCCGTAGCATCACCAGCAAAAGTGATATTTTTTGACAATATGCCTTCAACATCTACTTGGAATGTATCTCCAAGCTGTAACGACCCGCCACTAATAACCATGTTTTGTACTTCATTAACAGGCGTAGGGCTTAGATCATCATCAAAGTCATAGGTTGGCACATTGGTATATGGCGCTGCATCCAAAAACCAATCTTCGTCTGTACCCAAGTTAATTAGTCTTTGTGTAGGCACATCCTCATGGAATAACAGCATGACGCTTTCGGTTTGAGTATCACGAACAGTACGTACTTGGTCTGACGTAAACGGCATCTTAACGGACGCCACATAGGTGCCAGGATTTTTATATATATTTATGTTTTGATCGGTTAAAACTAACAAATAATTTCTGTCAGTCTCGACACTAAAGTCTATTAGCTTGGCTTCTGACGGATCAACAATACCGCCAGCTCGCATCATAAATCCAAAACCAGCCATTGTGACTGTGGTAGTGGTTAAATCAGTAGTCCCAATACGGGCCAATCTCCAATACCTTGTAGACAATCCTAATTGTGGAAGATAAAACCTAAAGTCCTGTGGGTTAGTGCCTATTAATGGAACGTCAGCCGCATCAGTCCACGCGATACCATCTTGCGATTTCTGTATTTTAAACTCACTAGAAGTGCCAGCAGATAAACTAATACGCCTGAGATCGATAAAGACAATAGTTTGAGATGTTACAAAGTCTAATTGAGCAACTACATAAGGATCTGTAGTAGAAATTCCTACAGTAGTAGACGTAGTAGTGGTATCGTCATCGTCTCGCAACGTAGCAGGAGTACCACCGTTAGGCATGGTCATAACGCCTAGACCAGTGCTTACGATCTTTTCTGGTGCTATGCCAATATGTTGAGTGCCAGGTCTTCTCTTGACCCCGCCTTGTGGTACTAAAACTACATTCTTGGCAGTCTGCAAGCCTTGGTAATACTGATTAATGTCAGTACGACCACGCAATAATGGAGACAACTCTCCACTGACAAAGTTATTCTGTAGAAATCTTGACTTAGCCATTGCGCGTTACTTTTACAAAGAAGTCATCGGTCTGAAGTGTGCAATTTTTATCTGCTATCGCTTTAAATTGTGCAGGAGACGTTCTCGTATCTTCATCCCTTATGGGAAAAGAAGTGTATCGAGTGGCTTCAAACAGACCAGCAAATTGGAAATTCTGTGTAGTGATAAACGGCACTTTATACTGAGCACCACCAGATCCAAGAAACAAATCCAATTCTATTTCGGTGTTGTTGCTGGTAGTTGTAGGCTGGACAATAATCCTCATTTCAACAGCATCGCCTACTGCTAACTCACTAAAATCAAACGAGCTTGTCCCAGCATTCCACAAATTAGTCACGCCCAATGGAAGATAGGCGTTAGTGGTATTTGTTCCTAGCGCATCATTGGGGATTATGGTGAACACACCCGCAGCCAAGGTCGTCGTTGTAACCTTAGAATCTTCGTAAACAGCATATCCCGCGCTAGTAAGACCGCTTCTAGCTATTGTCACAGACTTTTTACTGACAGCCGTTACCACGACCGTGTAAACAAGCGTTGTGTTTATGATATTAATTAGATCATTAACTTGTAATTTTGTAGACGCTTCGCTGAAATAATTTGCCGAAGTGACAGTCGCTTGAGAGTCATTAGTGTAATAGGTGTAGATCCTTGGCGCTGGAGAAGACCCACCAACATGAGACAGTGTTTCATTGGTGAAAGCCATTAGTACCTCACATTAACAAATGGGTTACTCGTGATGGGGGTCGTTGGGTATTGTTGTGAATCCGTGTAGCGGGCCATCCTAGAAGCATTGACGTACTCGGCAGACATTTCCATTCTGGATGCAGAGCTATCTCTGATGCTGGTGGCAAAGTCTTTAGCCAGAGCATACTCGATCATCTTGGAGAAATAAGAAGGCCAGTTTGCTTCAGGAACATTGTAAATATAGTCGCAATAAAGTGGGCCATTGTTATTGGTATACACCTTGTTGCCATAAATCTGGTAGTTGACGCTAGGGTACAACTTAATTAAGAACAATATATCAGCAGGAAGCTGGTAGATTGATTGCCATTCTTGATCGACTGGCGTATCGGTAGTCAATGCCAACTGAGCCTTAGCCCTAGCAAATCCCCAGCGATGCTTAGTCAATTCATTCTGGACTATGCTGTCGTAAAGGGCATTAGCAACTTGTTGTGCTCGTGAGTTACCGATCAATGAGTTAATGGGTGTGTCGCCTATTAAGACTAACGCAGCACTAACTAAATCAATTTTAGTTGCCATATTCCTACCTGTAAGAATGATGGGGGCCGAAGCCCCCAATCACTTAGGCATCGCCTAATGCGGTACCAGATGCACAGTCAATGCTAGTGCCACTGTTAGTTTTCACAAACGTGATTGTAACAGCAGCCGCATCGCTATCACTTACGATGATAACGTCATTAACTTGCAGCTCATTGATTGCTGGAAGGAAGTAATCCGTACCAGTAACCGTGGCGATTGAGTCAGGAGACGCATAAGCGAATACCTTTTGTGAATCACCACTCCCACCAATGCGGGACAGTTTCGTGTAATCGAAAGCCATTGTTAGTTACTCCTTAAGCAGTCTTGTCGTATTGAACTTTAACCAGACCACCCTCGTCGCGAACGACAGAGCCAGCTTTCAGCATACCGTTGCTTAACCAAGAGGTACGCTCAGGAATCCAGTTAATTTCAGTTTTCATGTCGATGCCGACAGCCAAGCCAACAGCAGGACGCTGGTAGAACCAAGAGTCAACAATGTTCGCTGCCTCAGTCAAACCACCTTCAGTACGAGTTTCGATAATGATGAACTGGAACCCTACGAGAGTGTTCACTTCACCAGAAACAAGTGCCTTGATAGCTTGATAGTCAGAAGACGTTGCCTTCTCATCGTTCAACAACCCACCCAAGCCTTCTGCTTCAATAGCAGCAAATAGCTCAGTGTTAGGTACACCTTGGTCACGTAACTCAACTTGAGCTTGGATTACCTTGGCCATAGTCAGGTTAGCTGCTCCAGCAGGAACCGTAGTGGTCAGCGGAGTAGAAGCGTCCATAGCGTCGATAACCAACTGATCGCAACGACGACCCAAAGCACCAGCAATAGTCATTGCCAATTCTTGCTTCTCATCGAAGTTTACGTCAGCCTGGTCAAAGATGTCAGTGTACTCAGGAGCGTTCCAGTTGGCCAAAGTAGCCGTCTTGAACTCGTGAGCAACATCCATCGGAGTTACCAGATCAGAAGTTGATTTTTGGTTTGCAAGGCCTTTGCCCATGCGACGGAATTTGTAGGTATCACCTACAACGTTGTTTCGGACAGTGACAGAATTCTTCAGCAAGCCCATACCTTGGTAGGCATGTTTTACCATGCTGTCAAACTCTGTTACTGCTACAGCAGATAAAGTTTTTGACATTAGTCTATTCCTCAAATTGTCAAATAATTCAACGCGAATGTTTCATGTGAAACACTTGCATGTTATGAGGTTTTCGACTGAGTGCCCGACAGATCGGTCAGTCTTCAACCCAAATCTGTCAGGCCCATAGAGGGGTATCCGACTCCCTATATAATATCAGTTAGTTATATAAAAGCAAACTATCCAAATGTCTGCACATAAGGCTTGTCGCCTCCATACTCCTTCATCATTCGCTGGATCTTGGCTTCATGGTTGCGATCTACTGATCTCATCAAGTTACCGTTCTCGTCTTTACGGAACATTTCACGCTCGATATCCTCCCAAGTAATGCCTCCAGGTTGGATATATCCGTCAATAGGTAACTTAGCAGGGGCAGTAGCGTTGATTAATGCCTCTACTAGCTCTACTGATTCAGCACTATTGACCGCATAGCGTAGACGTTCGTAGGTATCACTATCGAGATTGTTCTTCATGAACTGCTCGACAGTCTTGATTCGTTCTATACCGTTGTCACCAAGTTTAGCTATTTCGACTTCAGCGGAAACTTCTTCTACTGCCTCGGATTGTGCAGACAGAATCTCCCATGCCTTGTTGAAATAGTCTTGCGACATATTAGATTCGTTGGCAAAATTAACTAACTCTTGCAATAACTCGTCGTCGGACTCTACACCTTCAGGCATTGAGTATCCGTCTTTAGGCGCACCCTTAAATGCACCAAACTTTTTCTCCAGCTCTGTGTACGCAGCAGCTTGATCCGCAACTGACTTGTATTTGTCAGCCTTGTACCATTCTGGACGTTCGCCAGTACCTTTGATTCCTTCCGTTAAGAAGTATTCGTTCTCCCCTAACTGCGGTTCAGCAGCATCTACCAGACTAACTGGTTGCGCTTCTTCCAGGGTATCGTTTTCTACGGCCTGTTCGCTCATATTTATCTCCAAGGATATTGAATGACAGCCCTTCTAGGACTGACCGCTTGATGTTTCAAACGGATTTCTACAAGTCTCCTGCCTCCATTAATTAGAGACAGGTCATTGATATCTACCCAATCCACATGCTTGCCTGCTCGGTAGCATCTGAACGCTCGGAACTTATGGATGTACTCAAACTTCTCGAATCCATACTGTTCTGCTAGGTCATATAGCCATTCAAATTTAAACCCTAGATCAATTAGGTAAGGCTTTTCATCACAGGCAATTTCTGGCCCTGTGGGGTCTTCTCTCTTGACACGTCTTTTCTTAACTGCTTCTGTCATAGTTTCTCCGCTTGCTGGATTTGGTGAACAATGTACCGCATGACGCCAGCCTCACCGTTATGGTAGGCAGCTTCATAGTTTATGTTCTGTGCCGCAAGAGAGGTGTCGTTTTCTAAGAGGAATCGTTTGGTCATATCCTCTAATACTTTTTGCCCATCGTCAGTGCCGAAGCATCGGTTGTAAGCCTTAGCTAACTCAACCTGTCTTTCTCTGATTGCACTTTGAGCTTCCCTCGCCTTGTCCTCGTTTACCTCTAAATCATCCCAACTCATTGCACCGCCTGTAGTTGTGGTGGTTGTTGAGGTTGTTGGGCTTGTGCTTCCATCTGTTTAGCCTCTGCCCCAGCTTGAATAATGCGTTGTTTCTCGGCATCATCTCGTACCAGATCGGAACTCATGCCTGTTTTCTCTGCTACCCAAGTACCAAAGTCTTCAATCTTGAACGCCATCTGCACTTGATCCGGCCCAGCAGTAGCTAAAACAAACTCTACGGCTTGCTGAACTGCTAGAATGTCCTCAGAATCCTGTGCTCGTGCTAGTGGTGACGTAAATTTAATTTCTACATCTCTACCATCTAACTCGATAGGGGTGATTAAGCCCCTACGGATCAGGATAGATACCACGCGCTTAAGGATTGGGATCAATACTTCAGTCTGTAGTCGTCCGAATGCACTACCAATTCTCTTGGCTAACTCTCTGGACTCGATAGCAATCTCAGTTGCTGTCCTAACTGGCCCTGCTGGATCGCGCAAGTCGTTAAACATGGCAATCTTGATAGCATTTTGCAGCTCTACTATCTCGAATTGGGCCAATGCCAAGCTAGATGACGTGTCTAAACGCTGTATAGACGGATTATTGGTGTTGTTAGAACCAACTGGAATAACAATTCCTGGTGCTATAACCATATTGTATGGATTAGTAACCCCATCGTCGGTTGCAGTGTACATTCCTGCTAGGTCAATAGCGGCCTTCTGCAATACGAACTCTTTAGACTTGTTTAGTGACTTAACATCGGGCAGTGTTTGCATCGCTGGCCCTCTACCGCGTACCTCACCAGAGACTTTGGTGTACCGTCCAGTCACCCAAGGGGATGAATTACCAAAATCTTCTACCCATGACAGCCTTTCTTCCTGTTTAACCCATAGGCAACCGTAGTATTTCTTGTCTTTAGGGTCATAAACCACGCCTTCAGACACTTCTACCTCGGTATCAGGCTTGTTATCAATCATGTTTTGGACGTTGGTAGATGGTTGGAACCCTTTCCACATCCTTTCAAGCAATCTAGCCTTGACCTTGAACCGTCTCCAATGGGTTTCGATGGTACCGTTTGGCCCTTCTTCAAAGGCTATACCCTTCTGAGGAATACAGTTAAAGACAATAGGCATGGAATCGTCTTCTGTTTCGTCAATCTTGAGCGTAGCAGTGCCGATTAACAGGTCTAATGCGGCCTCATAGAACTGAGTACCGAAGTTAGACCGATTAATATAGTCAAAAACTATCTCTGCTTGCTTCTCTAGGTTCTCTCTGATCTGCTTCTCGGTGACGTTGAAGTCTCCGGTCTCCAGTAGATTGAGAATTTCGTTCGACGGGTTGAATGTAGCCCATCTAGCCCAGATCGGAGCGATGTTTTCTTGGAGTTTGCTAGCGCCCTGCTGGATAGCAGTTAATGACGTAGAGTCAAATATGCGATCCATCTTCTTTTGACCCTTGTCTTCGATCTCAAACAGGTTTCTTTGGGGTAAGAAGTACTCGTAAACGCTTGTTAGTTGATCGTGCCACTTGGCCTCAGAATCAAACGCCCTACTCTCTCGGCTCTTTAGGTCTTGGAGCGAACCAAGATGCGGGGGAAGTTTCATTATCTTGTGCCCATTGTTGAAGTCATGAGTCCAGCACGAGCAGCAGCAGCAGCTCCACGTCTACCAGCACCAGCTAAACCGCCTAACATTGAGCGTCCAGCAGATCCAGCAGCACCTCTAGCACCACGAGCACCAGTAGCAGCCTCGGCCCTAGTACGGGGAGCACCACCAAGCAATGAGCCTGACCCTAACTTGCCTCTAGCCAATGCCTTAAAGCGTTGTTCCTGTTCTGCTATCTCCTCATCGAGTGCGCGTTGTTGTCTTTCTGTTACCGCTACTTCTTGAGCCGTTGGTTTAGGTGCCTTTGGTTTCTTCACTTTGTTCTCTCCAGATATTTGTATAACTGAAACGGTGTCCAGATGAATGGTCGGTTAATGCCTAGGATTTGTTTTGCATGTCCTACGCATGTATTGAGCATGAATAACGATTGCCTTGTGGTCTTACGATCGATTTTAACAATGATAACCTCCTCGATTTTATCCATTTGTCGATCGATAGTAAACAAGTCCACATAGTGTACGGTCTTGGCGTATATGATCCATCGGCCTCTATCTGCTATGGTGAT
>Ga0208917_1000351_pt1 | contig 23684 bp, 25 predicted proteins | sample DEB08_DNA_10_FD_185500 | JGI IMG/M metagenome (GOLD analysis project Ga0208917, IMG submission 185500) | Aqueous microbial communities from the Delaware River and Bay under freshwater to marine salinity gradient to study organic matter... | ecosystem: Environmental > Aquatic > Marine > Coastal ...
CAGAGTTATCAGTGAAAGTAAAAGGGATAGCGAAAGTGTCTGTCGTATTATCCCCTGTATAGTTTTGATATGAAAAAGCCATTGCTTATCCTTTTGTTTAGTCCATGATGTAACTTTAGGTTAGTTAGCAAATTCGTTTGCAACACCGTTCAATATCTGTCTTGCACCGTACAAAGACTGTAAAGGTAGTATCCTTAACAGTGTTCTGTATTCAGTTTCAGTCAGGTCACCTTCCCATACATTTTTACCTGATTGCATCATAGATTGAGCAATAGAGAAAGCAGGTGGGGTAATAGCATAAGTGTTACCATTCATAGCCCCTGTTGTAACTTGTAACAAGTAGCTAAACAAAGATGCTGCTCCTATCTGAGATAAAGCACCAGAAGCCCACCTTGAAGGAGAAAGGTTATCACGTATATATTCATCTGCATCACTGCGTCCCTGTGCGTTCAACTGTACACGAGCAGCATACATAAGACCACCCATCATAGCAGCAGATGTTAAAATCTTAGCAGCAGTCATATCACCACGTGCTAGACGTACACCTAGTCTCTGACCTTGTTGCTCCATAGAAGCCATCGTAAAGCTAAGAAACTGAAAGAATGTACGCCCAAACTCACTACGCATAAACGCATTGGTAGAGCCTATGTTAGCTTCCTGTACGTTCTGTCTAGCATCTTTAAAACCAGAAGCCTCAAAAGCATCTCTTACTTGTTTAGGCCACTGTTTTAGATTTAGGCGTTTGATAGTGCCATTAGGTCTTTTCTCTACAATCTTACTACGCATTATAGTCTGTATATTACGTGCCATATCTTCGCTAAGTCCTAGCTGTTGACGCTTGGTAACAGAGAAAGGTAACTTACCATCAGCAGACTTTAATGCCCATTCATTAACATAGTGGTGCATACTCATTCTGCGAAGTACTTGTGTTACGCTAGTCAGACCTGACCAATATGCTACAGTCTTCTGCAAACTTTGACCAGCTTGCATTGCTCTAGCACCAAAGCCTTTCTTATCAGCCCAAGCACGTTCAGGAGATATAGTCACACCTACGTCATCCATATCATAACGTGTTACATTGTTCCACTTACCTAAAGCAACTTCTTCACCTAGACCAAAAGCATCAATAAGTTCTACCATCAGAGGGTCATTCTCATCTAACTTACCTTTACTCATCTTAGTAAGTAAGTTGTTGTACTCAGGAGCAGACTTAAGAATAGTCTTGAACGAAGACTCAAACAGTACGTTGGTCAACTCCATCAGAGAAGACATACCAGACATACCCATATTGACAGCAAAGCTGTACGCTCTGAAGCCTACATTAAGGTCACGTGTTCGGTTGCTAATGTCTTCTCGTTGAGGTAGTCTACCAGTAATCCCATCATAGATAAACTCTAAAGCATCTAGTTCGCCTTTTAATTTCTCTTTATCTAATGCAGGTGCTGCCCTGATGTCATCGTTAATTTGCTTTACTAGAGATTCCCAGCTAGAGTTAGCAGCGTTGGTATTAATACCATTACGAGCAAGCCCGATAGCACCTGATAGTTGAAATACATAACTGTTAAACAACTGCTCTGCGTCTTGCTCTAGTAGGTCATTGAAGCTGTATTCCTCAATACTACCGTCAGCATTACGTAAAGGCATCCTAGCACCTTCGTTAAGAACCATGCGGTTTCTTGCTCTCTTATGTGCTTTAGGAATGTTTGTACGAGTTAATACCTCTGTTAAGTCATCAATCTCATCTTCACCAAAACCACCAGCACGAAGAATATCAGCAAGGTCTTGAAGGTTCATCTCATTAGCACCAGCATGACCCATCTTACCAAGCTTGGGGTCAGTAATAGACTTAGTGTATGCCATAGAGATACGCTTGATGTAATCAGCTACCTGTTTAGGTGTACCCTTACGTCTACCATTACTACGTTTGATAAGCCAGTTCTTGACATTCTCTTCAATGTTAGGCTGACCTTCTCGTATCGCTTTTTCTACAAGCATGGCAATCTGGTCATCAGCGTCATCACCTAATCTTACACGAATAGCTGCAATCTGGTCATCGTTAAACAAACGTGTCATGTAGTTTTTGTTAGCGTTTAACATATCTACGCTAAAACCTACTACATCTTCTGCTACAGCTTCTTCAGCTATTTCTCTCTGTAACCTCTTAACTGCTTCCCCTGCTTTTTTTACTTCAGGGGCTACGTCAGTATCAATACCACGTACATAACGAGATAGGGCAGCATTAAACTCTGCTACAGATAGATTTGTTCTCTTTTTCCATAATGCTTGAGCATTAGGTAGTATTTCTGACATTCTGCTTCTGTATTTTAACTGTAGTCTTTCAGCTACTTCAGACGCAGATTGGTTATTAGTTTCTAATTTACCACCCTTGTACCCTGCACTGTTTTGAGAAAGTAACCTAGCTGCGTAACGTATACGGCCTAACTCAGAGTTAGCTGCACGTGCGCCTGAGGAGATTATGTTACGTAAACCAAACATATTAAAACCAGCTATCTTTGGAATAGCAGCTACTTCTTCTGCTGTAGCTTCTGTAGCAGCTTTACGTGAAGCTATAGTAGGAATACCATCTACAGCATCTATTAGTTCAGTACCTTGTAGTTCCCTATCTATTAGCTTAGTTGCTAGGGCATCTACGTTATACTGGTCATGGAATAGTCGCTCGTTAGGTGTCAGTTCTTCTCCCCTTGCTACTTTAGCAGCAATACGAGAACGATGCCCTGCTCTTATAAATGCAGTAGTAGCGGCATCCAAACCACCACTAAGACCTGCACCTATACCTGCCGCAATCATAACGTCATGTGCTTCAATATCATAGCGATACTTAGCCCTGATAGATTCAAAAGCTGCCAGTTCAGCACCACCTAATGCAGCAACCTTTGCGGTGCGATAGGCGTTACGTCCCTGCTTACCTGCACCTACAAGGAAAGCACCAACGCCAGCAACAGGTGTACCTAAAGCACCTACAGTAGCACTTGTTCCAAATATAGCAGCCCATTCAACAGGGTCGAACATTACTGCTAATGCTGTTGCTGTTACACCAGACCATCCATCCTGATTTATTTGCTTTAGGTTATTCTGTGTACGAAGAAAAGATTGTTGGGCTAGTTTGGCACTAGAGTACCCATTTACTTGAGCATCCTCTAGCACCTCGCGTACAGCCCGACTATCTTCTAGTCCCTCTGTTAAGTCTCTCACCAATTCTGGTGTAAACTTATCAATAGGCTCACCTGAAGGTGCAGTAATCCTATCTATATTATTAATGACTGTGGGCAGTACCCACTCTTCTTGTATTGCACTGCCCAAGCTAGTAAAGAACTTTGACTTTTGGCTATCAGCCAATAGCTGCTGCTTTAGAAACACAGACTCATCCATGTTTGTGACGAGAGGTAAAGCCTCTACGTCCGCAGGAGCAATGTTCAAGCCCTCAAGCAAGTTGTTTTCTAGCGTTGCCATTATTAGTCTCCAAGTACGTTGTCATATAGTCCAGTAAAGAACTTACCAAGTTTGTCTGCATATTTACCAAGTTTACCATATTCCATCTCTAATAGACTAGGTAACTCCTCACGTGGTATCTGCTTTACATCGTTTAATCTACGTATGCGTAAGTCTTTACTACCGATACCATAAGACGATACCTTAACTTTATCGCCGGTATTACCACCAATGTAATAAAGTTCACCATCTTTAGCTTCTACGACAATACCTACGTGACCAAAGGATGTTAGCTTCTTACCTTTTTGCTTAAAGTACTTAGCTTTATCTTCTTTGCTATGTACAGCAACCATGATATCACCAGCTTTAACATCTGAGATATCTACAGCTTCACCTATGTTTAGATAGGATTTAGCCCTAGTCTGGTCAAACCTGTCTTTACCACCTATAGCCTTTTGTACGTCAATACCAGAATCAGCAAGTACTTGGGCTAAGAAAGCAGCACACCACGCATTAGTAGTGGCTAACTCATAGGCAGATTTATCAGGTGCAAACTCACCACCTACAGCATTGTCAAAGAAACCCTTGACAGCTTGAGAACCGTTCTTACTACTTTCAGAAATACCCATGTATTTCATAGCAGCAGTTACAGGGTCAGGAGATGTAGCCACTGCTACAACACCCTCTGCGTCTGGCTCATCACCTACTTTCATAGGTGTTAGCGTAGCGGCTTGTGCTTCAGGAATTATAGAATTAAACATACCTTGTGCTGTTTCAGCAACATCTGCTACCATACCTTCAGCCATTCTCATAGCCCTGTCAGCCGTCTGTGTAGCCCACTTAGTAGCTGTTACAGCACCGTCCTCTGCTACATTGTATAGCATATTGAACTTAGCTTTAGCAAGTGCGGCAGCTTGTTCAGCAGAACCTTCTGCGTACTGTCCAGCTTCTTTAATAGCTTCCATAAACTTAGGCCACTCACGTGCAACGTTCTCTTTACCTAGTTGATATGCCATACTAATAGCTGATACCTGAGAGGATTGCGGCAGGTTTTTGAAACCTTCTACAGTTTCATCCCACCAGTTTTCTAGCTTAGATACCTTTAAGTCTAGTACAGATTTAGCCTCTTCTTCAGTGACGTTATTGATATCCTTGATTAGGGCTTTTTCATCTGCCTCAAGGCTTTCTATTTGAAAACCATAACCCACAGATTGTTTACCCATGTCATCGTATGGTGTAGCTTCAAAGCCCTCTTCAGCTATTAGTGTAGATGCGGCAGCACTGCTAATAGGATTAAGGGTATCTAAAACATCAGATATAGGCATACCTTCTATAGGTCTAGCTACTTCACCAGTACCACTTCCAAATAAATCTTTAGCTGCATCTAATATAGCATTAGTAGCCTGTTGTGGAAGCGATAAGTATGCTTCATCAGAATCAGTAGAGAATGTAATATCACCTGTTTCTTTATCAATGTTAAAGATTGGTGGGTTCTCTACAAACCATTGTCCAAGACTATCCAGTACACCGCCCAAATCAGATAGTACAGGTACACCTTCTACACCTTTACCACCTAGTAGGTACTGAGGAATAGTTAAGTCTTGTTGTAACTGACCTTCAATAGCAGCACCAGAAGTAGACATTGTATTAATGTCAGGTGTTATAGCTGTTGATACGTCATCAGGAGCAATTAGATTAGCTATGATATTATTTAGCTGCTGTCTATCAGATAACAAGGTAACCTTGTCCAACTTACCAGTAATAATACCAATGTCTGTTACCTGCCCATCTTGCTTTCTAAACGCACGAATAACTGCGTTCTTAGGATTAGTGGGGTCAGGTTGTACCTGCAACACAAAATCCTTTGCTCCAAACTTTTCAAGCATAAATCTTTTTACTTGTGGAGAGGAAGCTAGGGCTTGATTATACTCAGTCACAATACCTGCAACATCTAATGCTTTATCCATACCTGTGTTTAAATCTTTGAAAGCGTATGGAGTACCATCACTTGATGTAGGTATTTGATAATCTGCTTTAACGATGTTAGCAGCTTTCTGTATTAACTCTTCCTGTGTACCACGTTCACCTAATATAGACAAAGCTTCATAGGCTTTGATTACAGCGTTTTCAACATCCACAGTATTGTAGGTTTCAGATAAGTCAGTACCAAATACATCAGCAAAGATACCTGCTTGTAATTTGTCTGTAACCTCTGACCTTGCTTTAGCATCAATTCTGACTAGCCTGTCCTTAGCAAGACCCTGTATTTGCATAGCTGCGTTACCAAAGTCTTGTACTGTTAGTACACCTGTCTGCGTCATCATCTCTTCCTCGTACTGAGGAATTTCAATAGTACCTACATCGGCTTGGTCATAGACTTTAAATGCAAGTAAATCATAACGCAGTTTCTCGTCATCAGTTAAGTCCATCTTGATGCCAGAGTTCTTCATCATAAGATACATCTGCAAGCCCTGCTGGACTTTTTCAAATCCTTGAGGACTAGAAGGGTCTCCTGAAACAAGAAGAGTAGCACCATCATTCACAAAGTTCATAAACCTTGTTGGGGTTATCCCAGCATCCCTGAACATATCCAACTGTCCACCAAGACCTAGACCCTGTTCTTTTGCTAGTGCAAACAAAGCATCTTCTTTTTCTTTAGCAGTATACTTTACAGTTGTACCATCTTTTTTAGTGTACCCAGCATCAGTTAGTACACTACCTTTCCTTGTTAATCTAAACTGTTCAACAGCACTAACCAAACCAGAAGCTTTAGCATTAGCATTAAACTGTGTTACAGCCAATGCTGCTTGCTTAGTAGTGATATCATCCGATTGCTGTGTGTAACGTGACTTACCTAGTTGGTTTTTAGAGTAAGTAGGGTCTTGTAGATACTGAGTAAGTGCAGAGTTAGGATTAGAATCTTTTAACTTATGCGCCATATCTACAAGAAAATCGTTTACCTTGTTATCATTAACTGCAAAGTAATCGTTATTTACCTGATGAAAACCTGTAAATAAATCTTTAATCTCTTGTTTAGCTTCATCTGCTGTTAATAGTCCAGCAGAATACTGTGTATTAATATCTCGTACAGTGTCACCAAAACCTTCTAACAGAGTGTTCTGTGTGTGTACATACTTAGCAGGGCGAAAGGTCTCACCCATGAATGTCTCAAGACCTAGTTCAACATTCTGGTCAAAGATTTGAATGATGTCATTATCTACACCAGCTTGTGTTAAGGTATCAATGTATTCTTGTTTCTGTCCCCTGATACCAGCATATACGACATCTTGGTCTTGTCCTAAATAGTTTTGTTCATTCTTAGTATAATCAAGCGCAAGGTCTCCTAGAAACTTCTTAGATTGAAGTTTTACCTGAAACTCTTTATTAGCCTGAATACCATCAGCTATTTCTTTTTCTTTTTTAAGTCTATCTACCTTACGCTGTTCTGCCTGTATTTCAATAGCAGGTGTTATAGCTGTAAGAAACTGCGATAGTTCACTAGGTTGTGTAGTTGTAGCGGCCTGTCTTACAAAGGTATCAACAGCACTAGCCGCTGGCCTGATATCAGCCTGAGTAGGGGCTTGAAACTGTCTTACTTGTGGTCTTTGTGCCATGTCTACCTCTTAAAAGTCTAAGTCTAACGCACCAAAATCACCCATCCAGCTACTACTATTATATCCAGTAGTTTTAGGAATGATATAATTAGGTTTTGTTTTTGCTATCGCTTGTCCAGTAAATAAGTTTTTACCTGTTATGTCAGCCTCTGCTGCATACGCACTAGCTGCTGTACCAATAGCATGAGCCATGATGTTAGGCTTCTGTCCTCTTGGCATACTGTTAATGCGACTCTTCATCTGTGTGTTGACACCAATCTTTTCATCTTCAATCTGGTCTAACATCATTTCAAGATTACCTGATATAACATCTTTAGCACGTAGCTTACGAGCCTCTACGTTAGCCGCTTTTTGTTCCTCAGTTTGCCCTGCTAAACCTGATTCAGCCGATACCACTGCCCTTGATTCAGCCTCTTGCATAGCCTGTATCTGTAACTCAAAGTCTTTACCTGCCGCAGCTTCAGCTTCTTGTATGGCTCTTTTATTTAGTGACTGTACAGCAAAGTCTCTTGCTTGAGCAGCTTCTTGTCTGTTGCGCTGATATGCTCTTTCTTGTTCTCTGTACTGGTTGTTAGCTTCCATAAAGCCAACGATACCCTTACCTATAGTTAAGGCGGTATATGGGTCAACCATTGTCTATCCTCACAAATTCTAAAAAGGGTTTATTACCTACACCCCATGTTTCATGTCGTTTAATAAATGTGAAGCCGACAAAGCGTAGCCAATCAATAGCTACCTGATAGTCTGCATCAACAGCGTTAGTTAGTAGGGGGTACTTCTTGTTTATCTCTTTCACCCACTTACGTGAGCCACGTAGGAAGGGTACTGTAACCTTAGTTATAGGTGGGGCTGTAAGAAGCCATACAACTCCCTCATCACCCACACCATACATACCTGCAATCTCGTTGGTATCCTTTACAAGGAATGTCCAACATTCGTCAGAGTGGTCAAAGCCTAGCTGTAATGCTATCTCAGGGCTACCATGTGAGGCTGTAACCTCTGCTGCGTCTTCTGGTCTAAGGTTATCCTTTAACCAATCCACGTCAGCTTGGGTACTCTGCCTCACATATACCTGCATTACATTCTCCTTGAACGTAGTACGTAGAAGCCTTCCCACTCTGCGCTTTGGAAAGCACAAGGTAGATGACTATCACTCTCTATTATTATATTGGTTTCCCCAGCGTGTCCAACCACACCAAATCTATATGTACCGCTATCAATAGCAGCCTTATTAAGTATGTTAGCTGCACCACCTACAATACGACCTGTAAAGGTACGTGTATAAGTATTACGCTTTAGTGGTTCAATCTTTACTGTGAAGAAACCTGTTTTATCGTACACCACTGCGTAGTTACGTATATGTAGTACAGCAGTAGTAATCGGTTTGTTATCTTGTTTCAGTACAGGTTCAGAGAACTGGTACTTAAATGTAAAAGGAATACCAGCAAACACTACCTCACCAGCAGATAGCTTACCTGCTACAGATGATAGAGGTATGATACCACCATCCTCTGCTATGTATATGGTACTGCTATCCGTATAGGGTACAGTAGTCAAGCCTGAGGTCTCAAGTCTTACACGTCTATCTAAGTGAATAGAAAATGCACCGTCTGTATATTCAGTAGCTTCGTCCACTGATAGATTAATACGCTCTAGGAATAGGTTAGTACCTCGTTTAATAAGCATATAGATATCTGCTCTATTAAATGATACACCTATTACATCTCCATCAAATACCCAACGTGACCACGAAGCCTGTAGCTTCTCTCTGCCCTGCCAGTAGTATCTGTACACATAGAAAGCCTGTGCATCATTACTAGACTGTACGATTAACATATCCTCATTAGAGGATGCTTCTATGTTAGTTATCTCACCATCAATGTACTCAGGTACGTGCGAGGTAATCTCACTAGCATCGTTAGTATCTGTATCGCTATCTACAAAGTACTCCCACATACCCGACCAAGCACCACGCTTTGAGGCGAAGTACACATACTTACCAGACTGTGCTGGTTTAGCACGTAGGGATGCCTCAAACTCTGTGGTATTAGCCACGTTCACTGTCTCAGGGGTAAGTACAGGGTCACCTGTTAGCTTGAACTGTGTAAGGTCTGAGAAGAGCAGCAATGCCTCGTTAAATGGTACAGCGTGTTTAAGTATGCTAACCTTGTTTGAGGATACCGCAACATCAATAGGGTCACTATCTACAATAGTTAGTGCTGACTTGCGGAAGAAGTCAAAGTCTACGAACTCACCAGCCCTAGAGAAGATAACATTCTCATCAGCTAGTAGTCCCAGCCTGTTACGATGGAAGAAGATATCAGCTAACTTGAAGCCTACGAAGGAAGGGAAGGGGTTAGTGGTATCACTACCCACACGTCTGTCCTCATAGGATTGTACGTCAAATGTAAAGTTAGCACTAACATCCTTTACCAGCTTATGTGGCATAGTACTAGCGTCTAGGTCAATAACGATGTTTGGTTCTACAGTCTCTTTCCACACACCATTGTCAAACTTAACGTAGTAATCGTCCTGTGCTTTCTGATTGTCACCAGCTACCTCAATAACAAAGTCATTGGGTGCTTCAACAGGTAACTTCTTAAAGTCAGGGGTAGTATCCTTGAACACAAGCAGGTGGTCTCCACCATGAGAGTCACCTACAGTTACTTGGAAGTCTGTGGTATCAGTAGATTGAATATGTAGTACTGAGCCGTAGCGTGTAATAGTAAGACCAGTTACAGCAGAAGCGTTAGTAATGTTATCATAGTACGTAGTGCTTACGCCTGTGGCTGAGAACGTGTCTAGGTTCTCTGCAATGATATCAGTAGACGCACCACGTTCAGCGTCCTGTGTCAAGCTTGTACTACTCTGTGTAGAGGATTTAGTAGCAAACTCTACTGTACTAGTACTAGCACCCTTAGTTAAAGTTAGCCTGTACGTAGAAGAATAGTCAGCCTGTTTAACAAACACCAAAGCTTCTGGGTTACGTGCAGGGGATGTTGTACTACCTTGAGCAACTGTTACATTCTTATTAACAATAAAGGTATTATCTGCAATAGATACAGCAGCAAGTTCTTGGCTAGGGTCAGTCAATCCAGTAAGGTACGAGGCAGCATTGTTAGTGACAGTACGTGATGTACCATCCTTATCAAATACACGTATCGTACCAGCAGTGTCAATCACTAGCGAGTAAAACTCGTTCTCATCTCTGCGAATAGTATGAATAAAAGCTTTGTCTAAGTTTGATATAGTTCCTAAGTCAGCCACGTGCTGAGTACTAGGACGCTTTGACAAGCCTGATACCACACTAGACAAACCATTCTCTTGTAGTTCAGCCTGTGTATTAAGGCGAAGAGATGGTGGCTGCTGAGATACCCCATTGATTAGGTTGGGGATAGATTGACTGATGAGTGCCATTAGAAAGTTCTCCTACCCTGCCTATCTATTATACTAAAGGTATCATAGTTATCAAATATGTTATGGTCATCCGCAGCTTTGTCAAACTCTTTCAGTTCAAACAGCGCACGTTCTTCATCTCTAATCTGGAAATCATGTAGAGTATTAGACCCTACAATACGGTCTTGGAATATTCTGGTTGCCCTGAGTGTGATGTATCTCTTACATACCTCAGGCAAATCATCAAAGTCTAATTGAACTACTACATCTAACTTGGTGTTAGCACCTATGTTAAACGTGTGGTTCTTTCTGTCATACATCTTCAAGCCACGCTGAACTAAGTCAGGGCTGTTTGCCTCTAGTGTAGCATCTGCACGTAGGATATCTGTGCCTAGCAATATCTCACCACTAGGGTTCTGAGCGTATGATTTATTTAATTCTGTGTTAAAGTGCCAGCCCATTGACTGCACTTCTCTGTCTACAGTGTTAAGTATAGTCTCTGCTATTTCGGCCTCAACCAAACCAGAGGAAAGGCTGTTGACAGGTGCTTCACCTATCGCAGAGAGCATAGTATTTACTGCGTCTAGTTGGGTTGTTGTTGCCATCTTATCACCACTTTACTTTGTTAGCCCAGTACGCTGCACTACTCTCACCCTTTGCTATATTCTTACGATGTCTAGCCTTGAATGATTTACGTTGTTTAGCATTTTGGTTAGTCTTAGCACCCTGTTCACCAAACCTAATTAGTTTGGGTTTATCTTTAGTACCTACAAGAACAGCATGGGATTTCTTAGGATGCTTGGGCGTTCTCTTAGGTATCCGAAGACCCTTAAAGGTTTCTCCACCACGTTCAATAGCCATTACTTCTTCCCATACTTAGCCATGATAGCAGCCACTTGTTTCTTAGGCTTACCACCAAAAGACATCTTCTTGCCTGTCTTCTTAGCTTCTGCTTTTGCAGCAGCAACACCTTCTTTTGTGTACTTGTATTTCTTACCACCAACTTCAGGCATATCTATCTCCAAACAAAAAAGGAGAGAGGCACTAGTAACCTCTCCCCTCTATTAATTAGGCTTCAGACAGACCGATACAGGCTGCTGGACGCAGGACGTTGTGTCCCATTGCGTACTTAGCAACCATCAGTGTGCCTTGACGATTAATCTGGTACTCAGATTCCATGCCCAAGTCAAGAAGCTTGACAGTAGCAACAGCGTCAGGAGTGAACACAAAGCCCTTGAACTTAGAAGCTTCAGCCACCATGTCACGCCCATCTACAGCAGCAGTAGGCAAGTCATAGTGAGTTGTGCGACCTGAACCAGCAGTGTTTGCCAGTGGAGCATTGTCGGAAGTCTTACCTTCGTCAGCATCGCCAGTAGTGAAGTTCACATACAGGTTAGATACGTTAGCGTGGTTAGACATAATGATAGGCATACCAGCGATTGAAGGAGCAACGCCAGAAGCGATTGAACCAGCACCACCGAAGTCCTTGTTCATGTACACCAGCTTGTTGCCATCAGTTACATCCATCAGCGCATAGTACTGGTCAGGAGCAAGAACAACAGTAGCACCATCAGTAGGTACGTTCTTTACTTCCATCTCTTTACGTGCGTCAAAGATAGCTTTAGCAATCTTAGCTGGGTCTAGTGCATCGGCAGAAGTAGTACCAATGTCCACGTTGTCAGTGAAGTCTTCTTCAGTGAAAGACTTATAGTCCTGAACGAGACCAGCAGCAGCAGTAGCGTTAGTTGACAGAGCAGCCTTAACCAGCATACGTGCTACGTTACGGTCAGCTTCGTTAGCCAACGCAATACCAGCTTCTTTAGAGTAGATGCTGCGTACATCGTAGTGGTTGATTGCTTCATCAATGTTTGCAATGAACTGTGCAGATACCAGCAAGTCATCAATAGTGACAATGCGTTCACCTGCACGAATTGCGCCACCAGTGATTTCATTTCCGGGAGTTAGGTACTCAGCAGATGCACGTCCTGTCATTGGGAACGATGCTGATTTACCTTTGCTAATGGTACGAGTACGTACCTTGTCCATAAGGACTTTCTTTTCCTCAAAGGCGGTCAGGACTTCCCCAGCATATAGCTTAAGGAAGAGGTCACGAACGTCACCTGAGAGGTTATTCTGACCCTGAAAGCTTACGGTGTAAGCAGGGTTTGATGCGGCTTGGATAGCCATAGTATCACCTCATAAATTAAAGTTAAAGTTTGTGCCTCAAATTTACTGAACTTTCTCCAGCAGATTGTCCCTCGCAAGGGGTCAGGGTTAGTCGTACCTAGTAACTTTGAGATAGGGGATAGCCCCTTATAAATACACCGCGTAGATGTACTTATAAGGAGAGGGGGACGAACCCCCTACTCCCATGCAACAATTAGAACAGGCTAGAACGAGCAAGCTTATCAGCTACCTGTTGCCTGTAGGCAGGGTCTTTGCTGTATCTAGGGTCACTCATAGCAGCAGTGAGTTCCGCATTACTTTCAAAACGCCCACCAGAGGATACAGCACCACTACCACCTTGCAGTAGAGTTGGTTCTGCCTCTGAACGATAACGTGCGTTAAGACCTTGTATTGCAAGCCTAATCATGTTAGGGTCTTGCGTTTCCATTGTAGCATTAAAGGCATCAATCTCACTCTCAGGGAGTGTATCGGCTGCCCATGAAACCATTTGTGTATATTCTTCTTGTCCACCTACTACGTCATACATCTGACCAGTAATCTGTGAGGCAAGAGCATCCTGTCCCTGTATCCATGTGTCTACTAGGGAACGAGAGAAGCCAGCTTCCTGTAGTGCTTCATAAGCATCCTCAGATAGTCCACCAGTTTCATTGTACTCTTGCTGGAATACATCAAAGTCTAAGCCCTTGTTGTCCAAGAGTTCAGCTACTTCAGAGGCGTTCTCCTCTCCTGTAACTTCTGCTTGTTCTTCAGGTTTCTGCTGTTGAGGTTGGCCTAGCTTACTCTCTAATTCAGAATAAGCTTTAGCCATATCTTCAGCAGACTTAAACTTTTGAGGTAGCCACTCAGGACGTTCAGGGTCTTGTTGACTACCTTCTACTTTCTCAAGCATAGCGTTGACGTGTTCTTGAGATTCGGCTTCAGGTTCTTGATAAGTGTTAATAGCTTCTGCCATTTATTACTCCGCTTCCATTGCTCCTTTAGCTAACTGTGGTGCTGCACTCTGCAATGCACCCATAGCTGCCTGTTGTTCCATTTGTTGTTGCATCATCATCTGTTGCTGCATCATCTCTTGCTGCTTCTGCTCTTGGGATTTAATCAAACCAGATGTATCAATACCTAGAGAGGCTGCTAGTCTATCTATGTAATCACCTAAGTTCATCTCACTAGCAATCACTTCTGCGCCTAGTGGCTGTAAGTACTGCAAGAATGTTGCAAGTTTATTTAAGTCTTGTCCTCGTCCAAGTGCTTCAATACCTGTAACGACAGTAGGTTTCACACTGTCCTTAGGCATCTTAGGCATCTTGCCCTGCTTCTGTAGTGTATCTAATAGCAGGTTAATCAGTGGCATCTGAAACTCTTGCGATAGTATTGAATATATACCACCGATAGCAGTCTCTAATTCCTGTGCCATGAAGCGTACTTCTTCAGCAGTCACACGTTCTGCTGCTCGTTGTACTGAAGAGTTTAACAGAAAGGCCGCAGCCAGTCTATCGTTAATCATACGCATAGTTTCTAGCGCAACTCTAAAATCCCCTGACTTCTGCACTTGCAGAGTGGAGACATCGTTAGAATCGCCATTAACAAACGCACCATTAGGTGCTTTAGATAAGTCCTTAGACTTGGTAGTACCATTAGGACGTACCATGAATAGTACTTTAGCTGATGCAGCACTACCCTGTACGATTGCCTGTGTCAAAGCCTCTAGGCTACGCAGGTCACCCATGTATTCTTCAATGAAACCACGTCCATAGTCCTCACCATCAATACGAATAAAACGTAATGGAATGAATGGGTTAGTTTCTTTCTTGAATGTACCACGTGAATTAGGAACTTCAATACCAGCTACCTCTTGGTAGGTGCTGAAGCCTTTATCTGTAGTCTTTAGACACGTAAATAAATCGTAATTCTTTACTGGTGTATCGCTTGGCGGTATCATCGCCTTGACTTCATCAGGTAACATCAGTGGTGAGATGCTTTCCTTAGTGATAATCTCTAGTAGATTACCCATTGCATCACGTTTAACACAGTACCTGTCTGGTCTATACACCTTCATACCACCATCTTTAGGCATATATACTAGCGCATTACCAGTTACGATAAGCAGCTTCAATGCCTCAAATACAGGTACACGTATAGACTTACTCTCAATCTCTTGCATTGCTGCACGTTCAATACGTGCCAAGCCTTCCTCTACTTGACCACGATTGTCACCAGCAATAGCTTGTAAATCAAAATCATCAATGGTCAGCCTGAAGAAAGGACTGTTTGGTGGTAATAGAGCAAGTAACAATTTGGATGCTAGGTTATTAACACCCCTTGCCCCTATGCCCTGATACGGTGTAGCATACCTAGTGGTGCTGCTGTGTCCTTCATCTGGCAGAAGAGTAGGGATTGTTAGCTTTGCTGCTTCACGTCCTCTCTCAAGGAACGTATCTCGTTCAGCCTCTAGTTGGCTGTAGCGTTTAGCTAGAGTTCCTACGTCTTGTTCCATTTACTTATCCCTTCGGAATCTGTAGTCCTGATGAACCCTCACCACCTACATTAGTACCTGCTGTCTGTGTCACTGGTGTACGTAGTTTACGCTTGCCTCTACGCTGGTTCTGCATTGTATCACCAGCAGTATCTACTGTGGTTGGGGCTTCTTCATCTTGCTGTTTTGATTTAGCAGTAACAGCTTTAGCAACTTGTACCGCAGGTGAGAAGGTTGTAGCTTTCTTAGCAAATCCACCCATGTTATTGCCCCTTAGGTATCTGTAGGCCAGCACCAGCCATAGGTACTTGTCCAGATTGTTGTGTTGTAATGTCTGTACGTAGTGCTTTCTTATTTCTTTTCTTACCTTGTCCTAACTCTGTCTTAACATCTGTATCATCAAGTTCCAACTCAGGTGTCTTGGTTACAGCAGTTACAGGACGAGCAGGGGTAGGTAGAGGCGCAGGTGCGCGGCCTCCCATTAATCCACCCATATCAATCTTCCTCAAAATCTTGGTTTTGTAATTCTTTTAGTTTACTTATTACAGACTGTTGACCCCTGAGGAAAGCTAAATCCTCAGGAGTAATCTGTTCAAGCGGTAGTTTGTTGGGATAGATTGAGGTTAGATGGTTTAGTAATCCATCTGTTATATTAAAATCGTTACCTAATACTTTCATAATAAACAAACTTTCGCTAATAATGTAACTTTAGATTTCACAGATGCCAGCAGTGCAAGCTAATTCTTGAGAAGATGTGGTATTATCAAGGGCTTCTGCGTACTGAGAGAAGTCTAACTTAGGCATAGATACAATAAGATTATCATACTCTTCCTGTGTTATCTCCTCGTATGGTGCTTGTGCGTATGTATGGCTGTCATCCTCACGAGGTAGGAACGATACACCACACACCTCATCCCAATGTTTCCATACCCATGCACCTACTTCAGCCCATTCATCCTCACCAACATAAATAGTTACTGATGGATTGTGGTCAGTCCAGTGCTTACGATATGTCAACCATAGTTCAAGATGTTCTAGTGCTGAGATATCATGGCGTGTCAGGCTGTTATCGGCAGATGCCATAGGGAAGCTGAACACTACGTTCTGTGGATTGTACACATCAACCTCACATGGTACACCCTGCTCTTGCATCCATGTAGCTAGGGGGTCTTTAACATCTGCACGTACTCTACGAATGTAGTAATGAGCATAGCGAGGATGGATACCACTACCACTATTAACTAGCTGTGATACTGTACCTGATGGCTTAACTGTAGTGATAGCCTTTGACTCTGGTATGCCCAGCTTCTTAGCCCACTCCTTGTTTACCTCACGTGTAACCTCACGCAGTTGCTCAAGTGTACCACCTAGTACAGACTTCTCATACTCTCCCTGACCTGACATAATCTTGTGGTCAAAGATACCAGTAAGAGACACACCAAGTAGACGTTCTTCCTCAGAGTTCTTCTTCCACTGTGGTGACAGATACTTAAAGTCTACCAGTGCTGACTGTATTGTACCAATGATAGTAGCAATCTCTACCTTGCGCTTCAGGTCAGCTACTCCATCTGTCTCACGAATGATAACCTCAGACAGGTTACAGAACTGCTTACTGCGTAGGCTAATCTCACCACATGGGTTAGTACCAAAGTCATCACGAGGCTCACGCCCAATAGCTACAGCCTTCTGCTTGGCTGCTTCACGATTGAAGATACCACGCTCACCTGACTTACTCTCATACACAGCAGTCCACTCACGTAGGAAGCTACCCATGTCAGGGCGTTCAGTAAAGGAGATGGAGTTGTTAGCATAGCTACGATTAACTTGGTCATTCCACCAGTTACCCATCTTAGCATGACGCATCCTGTCATCACTAAGGTTCGACAGACTAATCATTGCTGACCTGCGTACACCACCTACCACTACTGCTGCTGCCACCTGACACATAAGGTCATGGCACTCAAGGCTGTTCAGCTTACGTCCAGCAGCTTTGGTAAATGTATTGATAGCAAACTTAAACAAGTTCTCTAGTGGTTCAGCACCTGATGCTCTACCACCAAAGGTCTTAAGCCTAGCACCTGATGGACGTACCTTAGATACATCCCACTTAGGTATCTCACCAGCATACAGGCGAGAGATAACTTTACGTAGTGCTTTAGCCCAGCCCTCTTTGCTGTCACCTACCACTACTACTTCGTCTGTCTCTACTAACTCTTGTGGTATCTCAGGTAGCTTGCTGATGAACTGACGCTCAACAGAGAAGCCTACACCTGTACCACACATCAGGACAAGTAACGCCTCGTCAAATGCTTTAGGGTCATCAACAGCAAGAAAGCTACAGTTATAAGCAGCCACATGATTTCTCTCCAATGCTTCACCAGCAGTCATAATAGTACGCATAGATGGAACGACATCTAGTTGATAGATAGCATCCTTAACATCCTGTCGTTTCTTCAGGACAGGAAACTTACCTGTCATAAAGTTCCACCACCTGTCAACAGTTTCGTCCCACGTTTCTCTTCGCTCTTTATCTTCTAGCCATCGTGCGTAACGACTAGCATGGATGTATGATTGATAGCTATCCATTATCTATTGTCTCCTTCACCATGCAGTGTACCTGCCTGTTGTCTTGCTTGTAGTTTATCTAAGTTCTTCTCAGCAATAACCTGAAGGGAAGTACCACAGTCATGTGCTAGTGCTGCTAACATCCAGAGTACGTCACCCATCTCAGCTTCAATCTTCTCACGCTGGTCTGCTAGTTGGATACCATCACGCATCATCTTAGCAATCTTACCTGCTACCTCACCAGCTTCTTCAGCTAGTCCTAGTGCTGGGTATGAGATGTTGTAAGTCTTTGGGTACACTGCTGTGGTAATAGCTTTCATCTGGTAATCATAAAAGTTAATCATAGTGTCTATCTTTCTGATGCTACTTCATTGCCATCATCTTTGATAGCTACTACTTGTTCAACATAGGTAAAGGTCATGGCTACAAGGAAGTCCTTGAAGTTGTCTACCATGTCTTGAAGACAACCCTCTGTCTGGAATACGTGTTCTGTGTATCCATCAATCTCCCCATCCATGTTGTATCTATCTACTCTAAATGTTATTTCATTTGCTTTCATTACCAGTTCTTCCCTTTAGTCTTTTCCATTAACTCAATCATCTTGTTAAGATACCATACAGCTTTCTTGGCATCCTCAATAGGCTTGTCTTTATTCCATAGACGTGAGCCTGTATACTTAATCACGTTGCCATGACAGTAGTGGATAGCATCGTACTCACCCAACACATCTACAATATAGTCAATGGTCTCAATGTTACCATCAGCATAGTGAGGTGGACTATTAACCATGTCATAGTTAGGTGCAGTTGGTCTATCTAAATCAATCATGCTGGTGTCCATAGCTTTACCTCTCCTGTATCTGTATCGTATTCACCATTGCGTAGGATACGTGCTAGTCGTGCGTTCTCTAAGGCTACTTCTTCTGAGAGACCTTTACTAATAAACGCTCTAACCACTGCTCCCCATCCATCACCAAACTCAAGAATTTTCTCAGCAGTTTTGTGACCAACGCTAGGGCAACCTTTGTAATTGTCAGTAGCATCACCAACAAGTGTCTGAGTAAGGAAGTTATAGTCAGCTTCTTCCTCACTGATTTCCACCACTTCCCCATCAATCCAATGCTTCGCTGGTATAGTATGTAAGTCCTTATCTTCAGACCATATAATAGTATCTGTGTTCGCAGTACCCAATATCCCCAAGACATCATCAGCCTCTAATCCTTTATATATAACTGTGTTATATTGTTGGTGCATATATTCTTTTGCATAGTTTAGTAGCATAGGCTTACGCACGTTAGAACGATTAGCTTTGTAGTACGAGGCTACCCTCTTACGATAGTTATCTTTATCAGATAAAGCAATAACACAATCGCTTACTGGTGCTTCTGCTAGAAGCTTCTCTATCTGTTCCTCTACACGTAACGCTACGTCCTGTTCAAAGCAGTGCAGTGTCCATAAACCATCGCCCCAATTAATAGGGGTCTCTGCTGATGCTGCTGCCTTGTATGCAATGATGTCACCATCAATGAGCAAAAGGGTCATCGTCAAACTCCTGTTCTGATTGTTGCTGTATATCTTTTAGTTGCTGTAGTGTAACTACTTTGATGCCTGTCATTACTTGTACGTAATCAAGGTAAGCTTCTACTATCCACTTGATACAGAGGCAGATGGTAACACCCATGAAGCAACAGGTTAGTATCATCTTCCATAAGAAATCAAAGTCCATGTTTTCTCCTATGCTCCATAAGATAGTGATAAGCTTTTAGTAACCTATCAGGGTCATCCTTGTACCTACCCTGTGCTGAGTTACAACTATTACACAACCATCCTCTGAATGTATTTGTTTCGTGGCAATGGTCTAACACCCACTTGTTTAGCATGGGCTGACCTCTCTTCTGTAACTCTTCCATAGTTCTATCACAAGTAGGGCAAGCGTAGTTTTCATCAGGGTACTTGTTTTCTTTTCTTAACCTTGATGTTACTTTTGCTTGTCCACTTCTACATGAGTTACAAGTTCTACGTATAGAACCTGTTGCAGATATCTCAAAGTTACTCACAGGTTGGGTAGTCTCACAAACTTCACAGGTAACTGCATCAATGCGTGTCTGCCCATGTTCGTCCATACTTGTAATCACTGTCGAGTTCGCATCTGAACTCAAAGTGTTGTTGGACATCTCGCATACATCGTTGAATAAGTCTCCCTGTTTCATCTTCCTGACCTTTCTTTACTACTAGTTGTACCTCATCATGGATGAACGCTACAATCTGTGCGTCCAAGTTTGCTTCCTTGATAGCACGTGCTATGTACACGTACCATGTCTTACAGATTATAGCACCAGCACTCTGTAGTAAAGTGTTTAGTGCAGCATGGCTGTGTCGGATAGGAATGATACGTCCATCCAATCCTTTAATCCAACCACGCTCATCGGCTGCTGAAGATACAGCATCCTTAAGATACTTCAGGGCAGGTAGTTGTTTAAGAAACTTGTTCTTAATACGCTTACCTTCCTTCGCTCCCTTACCAATAATCTTACCAATCTTCTCATCACCTGCGCCATACAGAAATCCATATATAAATGTCTTCGCGTTGGAACGTGTGGGTAGACCAGCAGCTTCTTGGTTTGTGGTATGCACATCACCACTAACTACCTCGTGTGAGTAAGACCCATCATCGTAAGCAGCCATGTAATGAGCAAGGCAGCGCAACTCCAACCCACTAGCATCAGCACCCAAGAGGGAATAACCTGAGGGTGCATGAAACAGAGACCTACACTCCTCACCAAATGGCGCACCCACGCTAGGAACTTGAGCCATGTTTGGATTGCTGTGCGTACAGCGTGACGTGACAGCACCCATGTGATTAACTCTTCCATGAAGTCTTCCTTCCTTCTCCATCTTGAGCCAAGCCTGTTTGCCTGTAGCTATCTGACCAATACGCTTATTGAGTAAGAGGTACTCATTGAGTAGCTTTGCCTCAGGCATATCTATGTTAGCTAGTATATTCTCGTCTACCTTAGGCTCTCCTGTATTTGTAAAAGCCTCAGGCTTCCACCCTCTCTTCATCAGTCTGTCTGCTATCTGCTGACGTGATGCTGGATTGAATGGAATAGTCTTAGTCTTAGTCTTGAGTTCTACAATCGTAGGCTCAAAGGTATCCTGTAATTCCTGTTCAATGTCCTGTCTTCGCTGCGCCAGTTCTGCGTACAGTTTCTGTGCAGTAGCTGCATCAAATGGGAAACCATATTCCTGTTGCTCCAACAACAGAGTATGTAATTCTGTCTCTAAGTCAAGGGCATCTTTGCTAAAATTTTTTGCCAGAATTTTTTGATATAACTCAGAGGTAACCTTCGTGTCTTGGACACAGTAGTGTAACATCTCTGTGGTGTAAGTTCCAAAGTCCTGACTATCACTACCGAAATCACCTTTTAATTCTCCTAATCTGTATCCCCAAGCCTTCAGGCTATGACTGCCTACCAGCTTCTGAGGGAAGTTAATCTTACTGACCAGCTTAAAGTCTAGTTCCTTTATGTCAGGCCAGATTGTCCTAGAGTATACCAGTGTGTCAAGAGTTTGCTGTCCCTCTAATAGCTTAAAGCCATGCAGCTTTCTCAGTACTCGCAAATCATAATCAATAATGTTATGACCTATCAGTAACTCAGCACTATTAAGTAGGTTCAACCCTTCCTCAATACAAATGGGGTCAAAGGTGTACACTTCGTCAGTGTCCACATCTCTTGCTACAATGCACCACACCTGTGCCACATCGTCCAAAAGATTATCTGCTTCAATATCAAATATAAGTTTCATGCTCTGTCTCCGCAGTAGCTAGTTAAAATTCTATGTCATCCTCATCTTCTTCAAAGATTGTCTCAGTCATACGACCTGTATCAGTGTTGTATAACAGTGAACAACATAGCCCTGTCTCACCAGACCACCTGTTCTTCAGAACTCTAACGTGGCTGATGTGAGGATTGTCCTTGTCCTGTTGGTCACGCTCTAATCCAATCACCATATCTGATAACTGTCCTATTGCTGCTGACCCACGCAGTTGTGACAAGCTAGTTTGTGCGCCATCCTCATGTCCTCTGTCACCAGAGGGACGCTTCAAGTGTGACACAAGTATCATACCACAGTTAAGTTCCTCAACTAGGGCACGTAGTCGTGTCATTGTATTGTCAATAAGTCTCCTCTCATCTCCACCCTCAAGACCACTGACTACGATACTAATGTGGTCAAGGATAATGTACTCACATCCACAACCATGCACTAAGTATCTTATCTTGTCAAGTAGATTATCGCTATCAGTAGAACCCCAATGGTCATAAAGGTATACTCTACCAGTTCCCAATGTAGCATCGAAAGCACTTCTCATCTCCTCTTCAGGTACATCCTTTGACTGTAGATGTAGAGGCTTGTTCATCTCAATGGACATCAAGCCTAAGGCAGTACGCTTCACGCTCTCCTCAAGAGCGATGTAACCCAGTGTCTTACCATGCCTGATAAGGTTATGTGCAAACTCACGTGCGAGTTGTGACTTACCAATACCAGAGCCAGCAGTTACTGTGGTTATCTCACCCATGCGACAGCCACCAGTCTTCTCTTGCATACCTATGTATGGGTATGGAACAGAGTCTCTGCTGTCATCTTCAGTAATGATATCCCACGTATCAGTACCAGCTACGATACCATCGGGACGATAAGTTCTAGCTTCCCATACAGCATCAATGAGTTCCTTAACTCTACCAGCCTGTAACATTTCATTAGCATCTTTAAGTGGGAGAGATGCTATCTTACATTTGTTAGGTGGTAGTACAGAAGCACATTCTTTAGCTGCCTTCTGCCCTGCCTCATCCATATCAAACATGAGTATAACATACTCGTATTTGGATAGCCATTCAATAGCTTTACCTACTGCTTTCTTGGCAGAGGTACTGCCAGAAGGTAGTGAAACGACAGGCCACTTGTGGTCTTGTACTTGCGATAGAGATAGTGCATCTAGTTCACCCTCAACTATAGTAATGAACCTACCACCATGACCATCACGCCATAGATGCTCACCAAACAGTGAGACATCCTTAAGATTTCCTACAACAGAGAAGTCTTTATTAACAAAGCGTATCTTCTGTGCCTTGAGTTCTCTTCCTCTGTTCCTATAATTAGCAACCTGAACCTTCTGTCCTCTATAGTCAGCAACACCATATCCCCAGAACTCACAAGTCTTCTGCGTGATACCACGCTTGGGTAAATCCCTGTACTCTACGTCTAGGAATATAGTATCATGTGTCTCTAACTTTGCCATCACTTCCTCAGTTGTATCTGGTGGTGTTAGTGTCTGACAAGAGAAGCAGTAGCGTTTACCAGTGCTATACAAAGCGTTGGCATCGCTACTGCCACAGTGAGGACAGGCTTCATGCCTGATAAACTCACCATCCTCAATCATCTACTTGATTATCCTCTGCCTCTTCTAGTATGTCTAACATACAAGCTAGACCTTTACGTATCCACCTCATTACTTCAGGTGGGTACTTGTCCTCATCCTGTACCATCATGTATGCCATGTCATCATAGTCTACGTGTTCAACTACCTCTGCCTCATCTACATAGACAGAGATACGCAGACCATCCTTATTGAACTCAGCTTGGACATCAATCTCAGATACAATCTCTTCTGTAATATCTACGATACTCATGCTGCAATCTCGCTTAGTTCATCAGGTGTTGTATAGTTTAATTCACCTTCAAATATAATGACATCCTCAACTTTTCTGTTCTCATCTAGTATAGATTGCCAGTGTTTGTGTGCAGCATCTAACATATCTTCACCTTCAATCCATTCTACCATCATAAACTTATATTCTCTTTTAGAATCGTGGACTACATCATTGTATACAATCGTAAACTTTTTCATAACCATTCCTCAGGTATAGTTCCTTCACTATAGACAAAGCCATTACGCTCTGCCCACTCAGCGCAGGTCATCTTTGACCCATCCTTTCTTTTCTT
>Ga0208917_1000355_pt1 | contig 23514 bp, 10 predicted proteins | sample DEB08_DNA_10_FD_185500 | JGI IMG/M metagenome (GOLD analysis project Ga0208917, IMG submission 185500) | Aqueous microbial communities from the Delaware River and Bay under freshwater to marine salinity gradient to study organic matter... | ecosystem: Environmental > Aquatic > Marine > Coastal ...
CAAACGTTATAAATAAATCAGAAATTGTAAAAGAGTCTTATAAATGCCTGCCATCATTTCAGATAAGTTTAGAATTTTTAATGCGAAACAATTCATAGAGTCTTTCAGTGAAGGTAGTAGTGATACTAGCGATGAAAGAAGCAGATTGTATTTCTTTGTTGGTCGTCCACAAAGATGGGATGCGTATTTAGAAATCTATAGTCAAAACGCAACTGCTTTTAACGAAGGTGACGAAGTATATGTTGGAACATCATATCTCTCATCTACCTTCAAAGGAGTGGTCAGAGAAGTTTATACAGATAGTCTTTTACTTTATAATGTTAATGGTGCTAGTGGAGTTTCTAGCGTACCAACTCCAGGTTCAACCCTAAAAGGATATTTGGGTGGATCAGACACAGGAGCTACTGCTAAAACAGGCATCTATCGTTATGGAACTGAGGAGTTTCCAACAGTTCCCGAAGATAATCAAGATGAAAAATTTGAAGTCTATGATGATCTGATTGCAGCAAAGAGAATTACGGATCAGTATGTAAGATCTGTGATCAGAAGATATAATTGGCAAGTGAATACCACATATGATATGTGGAGACCAGATTATGCTCCATCTGGAACTGGTAGAACAGGCAATCTAACTGCTACTGGTCAATCATCTATTGCTGATGCTAAGTTCTATGTAATGAATGCTCAGTATGAAGTTTGGAAGTGCATTTATAACGGAACAAATCCAGCAAATCCAAATGGGCAATTATCAGTTAACGAACCCACAACCACAGACCCTGGATATGTTGGCGCTACAGGGTTGCTTACTCTTGGAGCGTATACTTGGAAATACATGTATACTATTCCAACAGATGATGTTCTAAGATTTCTTTCATCTGACTTTATGCCAATTGTATCTGCTACAGATGCAACTAGAATCGCAACGGAAGGTATAGCAGTTCCAGGTGCTATTGATGCATATTTGATTGAAGATGCTGGATCTGGTCTTCCTGCTGACGGAACTTACTATGCTCCTGTTGTTGGTGATGGTACTGCCGCATACGCTACGATTACTATTGCATCTGGCGCTGTTACATCTGTAACTGTTGGTGGTCGTGGTCAAGATTATACTTATGGAGAAATTTTCCTCAAGACAGGAACGGGTTCTGGTGCAACTGCATATGGACTATTCACAAATTCTGCTTTAACTAGTGCAGCAACTGTTGGTGCTGGAGCAACTGGTAAGATCAAAGTCATTATTCCTCCACAAGGTGGTCATGGTAGTGACATGGAACTAGAACTAAATGGCAAGAGAGTAATGGCGAATATTCGTCTTACTTATGCAGAAGGTTTTGGTGACTTCCCTGTTGACAACGACTTCCGTAGAATTGGTATTATCAAAGATCCATACGTAAATGGAACTACTACTTATGCTACAACAGATACTCTAAATGGATTGACTGCACTAAAGATTGATAGTGCTGGAGCAGATTATACCCCAGATGAAGTTGTAACTCAAACAGTTACTGGAGGAATTGCAAAGGGAACTGTTGTTTCTTGGACTCCAGATGCTCCAGGAAGTTTTAGTGGTATTCTAAAAATCTTCCAGTCACCAAGATATCACAAAGATAATGGTGTTGTAAGAGCATTTGAAAATGGTCCTGCTACTGTTGATGGAGAAGATTCTTTAGCATCAGGAACTGTTGATTCCTCATATAATGCTTCTGAAAACAATGATCCAATTTCTCCATTCTTTGGAAACTTTGCTAGCGGCATTTCTCAGCCCGAAATTGATAATAATTCTGGAGATATCATATACATAGAGAATAGAAGATTAATCACAAGAGCTGCCGACCAGATTGAGGATATCAAACTAGTTATTGAGTTCTGATTAACCTGCTTATATCAATAAAAAAGTAGATAGAATCACAAAATGCCACAGAAGACTAACCTCAATGTAGATCCCTACTTTGACGATTTTGATCCGTCTAAAAATTTCTATAGAGTTCTTTTTAGACCTGGATATTCTATCCAAAGTAGGGAACTCACTTCCTTGCAATCTATTTTACAAAATCAAATAGAGAGCTATGGAAAGTTCCAATTCAAACAGGGAGAGCTTGTAGTACCTGGAGAGGTTGGTCTTAATAATAGACTAGACTACGTAAAGCTGTCATCAGTTTCCGAAGTGGCAGTAAATGTTAATGGCGAGATAACGTATCAGAAATATGATATCAAGCAATTAGTAGGACAAAAAGTTCAGGGAATTACCTCGGGTGTTGTTGCTACTATTGTCACAGCAGAATATTCAAATCCTTCAGAAGCAGATACTCTTTTTGTAAATTATACAAATAGTGGCGATGCTGCAGATGAAGCAACTTTTAGACAAGGAGAAACTCTAGAAGTAGTTGATGGTGTAAATACACCTCTATTGGTCGTAGGAACAGATGGCAGCGTTCTTCCTACTTCTATTACTATAACAAATCCAGATACTGGTGAGACTACAACAAAGTTGAGTCCAGCGATGGGTTTTGCTTCTGCTGTCAAGGTAGAAGAAGGAATTTATTTTGTAAATGGATTCTTTGTAAGAAATAGTGAGCAACTATTAGTAGTTAATAAGTATTACGATAGACCATCTGCAAAGGTTGGATTTAGAATATCTGAATCTATAGCAGCTGCAGAAGATGATAATTCTCTATACGATAACGCAAGAGGATTCTCAAACTTTGCTTCACCTGGAGCAAATAGACTGAAGATTACACTAGATCTTCAAAAGTATGGTTATACAGAATCAACTGATAACAATTTTATTCAGTTACTCAAGATCAAGTCTGGTGTAATTGAGAAGAAGATCAAGAAGGCAGATTATACTCTTATTGAAGATACTCTAGCTAGAAGAACTTTTGATGAGTCCGGAGATTATGTTGTACAGGATTTCTCTATTGATATTAGAGAGTATTATCAAAAAGATGGCAATCTAGGATTTTATAATCTAAACAGGGAAACAAATACTGTAAATGATATTCCTGTAGTAGAAGCAGAAAGAAAGATGGTTGCTTCTGTAGGTCCTGGAAAGGCTTACGTTAGAGGATATGAAATTGTAAATAAAGAGACTAAGTTTCTTGAGGTAGATAAAGCAAGAGATACGATTGAAAGAGACAATATTACCATCAAAGGTAAAGGTCTAGTAGACTTCAAGATTTCAAACGTTTATGGATCAGTTCCTCTAAATGCAGATGGCGCAGAGTTGACTGCATATCCAAACGTTTTTCTATATTCCACATTTAATGATTCCAGTATTGGACTGAATTCAAAAGCGTCTGAAGGAGGGTACAAAAATACAATTTCCAGAAGAGGTGAAGAATATGCATACTCTTCAGAGGGAGTAACTTTTAGTAATGAAGATATTGCTATAAGAACGATTTACATAGAGCAAAGAGATACTTCATTTACTTTTGGTGATATTACAAATTTAAATTTCGAGACTGAATTAGGAACCTTATGGTTTAGAAAAACAGAAGATACCGTAGATTCTTTCCGTTCTATTGCGTGGTCTATTGTAAAGAGACCAGAAATTGATGGTACAGGAACTAATGATTACTTAGAACTTACTGTTTATGGAAGAAAAGATCAATTAGATGCTTATCTAAAAGAATATAATGAAAATGATAACCTAAAAGAAACTAAAATCTTCAGAGATAGAAATCAAGCTATTAGTCCAACTGGTCAAGAATTTGGTATTGTAAGAGATTACAACAATTCATTTACTCCATTAGTAGGTGTAGCAAAACCAAAGAACTTCTATTTCAGAGATCTTCCATCAGGATTCAACCCAAATAATGACAAGGTACTATCTGGATCTAATTTTGATGATGCCACTTTCTCACTATCATACTTCAATCCAGTCTTCTTCACTAAACTAACTCTAGATGCCCCTGTAACACTAAACACCTTTATAGCAGGAAAATATATTGTAGGAACGAAAAGCGGCGCTTATGGGGTCGTAGAGGGTTCTCCAAACGGGTTCTATTCTTATGGTGATACTCTATTCGTAAAAACCCTATATGGTAACTTTATTCCTGGTGAAACTATCTTTGACGAAGACAATAATGTAAGAAGAATTGCAAATGAAAATACCATTTCTCATTTTGTTGTAACAAGAAGAGGTAGTGGATATACTCAAAGTGCTACACAGATTTCGGTTGATGGTGTCTCATACGATGCATCAAAGATTTCTGTTGGTGTTGATAATACTGGTGCTCTTTACAAAGTTACGGTTGCCAATAGAAATGCGTTATTGCAAACCTATGCAAATCCTCCAGCAGTAACAGCAAAACTATCTTCTGGAGATCCAACTTCAGAAGCAGAAGTAATTGCAGTATTGTTTAGAAATACTGTACTTACTTATTCTCCAGAAAATATTAAGTCTTTCTATTCGGTATTTGGATCTGGAAATGCAAACAGATTTACTGCAGATGCTGAGCTCAGCAAAGAAGAATACTCATTCATCGATCAAGTAACATCATTTACTTTCTCTGGAACACAGGGATATAAATTCCTTGAGTGTAATGGATTTGGTGACGATGGATCAAATTATGTAAAGCAAGGAGATCTAATTCAGTTTACAGATTCAACTGGAATTGTAAATAGATCTATTGTTCAATACGCAACCAAGTCTCTAGGTACAAAGAGAGTAAGAATTTATTTGGATTCTGCTTTACCAAAGGATGTACTAAACTCATCTGTTGTTAGAGTAAGACCAAAGCAATCAAATACAACAACGTCAACTCTGATTTTCCCAACAGGAAGCAGACAAGTAAAATCTCTAATCAAAGATGTATCTGATTCTAAATTCAAGTATTACTTCAGAAGAGATTTTGTAACTACTGGATCTTCAAGTGGAGGTAATCTAACATTTGCTGCTCAATTACCTTTCGGAACACAGAGATTTGTATCATACACAAAAGAGAATTACGTATTTACTGTTCTGAATAAAGGAAGTTCAGATGTAGTCAATAATGGAGATATTGTTTATATTGATGAAAGTTATGTCAATATAAACACATCAACTGATTCTACGAGTGGTCTTACTTCTGGAAGTATTACTCTAACTCTCCCTTCCGATTTCTTTGGTGATATTGCAACTGGATTCCCAACTCTGAAACTTACTGCTACTTTAGAAGTTTCTAAAGCAAAACCAAGACTAAAAACTTCAATTGCAAATAAGAGAATTGTAATTACTGCTGCTGGAGATAGAGTTGTTCCTCTACGTGGTTATGATTATGACACAGCAGATACAGAAGTATTTACTTACTCCGATGTTTATAAACTAAGATATATCTACGAAGGTGGAGCAAATCCTCCAGTAGTAGACTCAGATGGTGTTTTGATTAGTGGTAATGATATTACTAGCAGATTTACTTTTGATGATGGTCAGAGAGATACATTCTATGATGTTTCTAGAATTGTACTAAAACCAGGATTTGATCCTCCTATCGGTCAATTAGTAGTTGGGTTTGATTACTTTGATCATTCCCAGGGAGATTTCTGCACGGTAGATTCTTATTTACATGAAGCTGGCGTTGGAGAACAAGAAATTCCAGCATTCAATTCTTCTGTATTTGGTAACGTTTCTCTCAAGAACGTAATTGATTTCAGACCTAAGGTTGATTCTAATTCAATCGTAACAGGATTCCAAGATACATCAATACTTTCACAAACAAATGCTTCCAGTTTTGCAGGTCCAGGAGGAATTGCAAGCAGCACTCCTGCTATAGATTCCAATTTAGAATTTACGATTTCATTTAGCGAAACACAATATCTTGATAGAATTGATGGCGTCTTCCTAACCAAGAAGGGAGAGTTTGCTATTAAGGAAGGAAATTCCTCGCTAAATCCAGCAAAACCAGAAACTATTGATGATAGTATTCCTCTATATTACATCTACGTTCCAGCTTATACCAATACAAGCAAAGACGTAAAGATTATTCCAGTTGACAATCGTAGATATACGATGAGAGATATTGGAAAACTTGAGAAGCGTATTGAGCGTCTTGAGCATTATACAACTCTAAGCATTCTTGAGCAACAAGCTCTGAATATGCAAGTAAAAGATGAGATTGGTCTTGATAGATTCAAGAGTGGTTTTATCGTAGATAACTTTGAATATCACAAGGTAGGCAATCTAAAGTCTATTGACTATGAGTGCTCTATTGATACGCAGCAATCTGTATTGAGACCTCAGGTAAAAGAAGATTCAATTTCTCTCAGAGAAGTATTTACTACAAATGATGAGAGATCTATATACGGTTACACAAATAATAATGGTATTGTAACTTTACCGTATACAAATCTTGAGTTAGTATCAAATCAATTTGCTACTAAAACTATCAACCCAAATCCATTTGTTGTTATTCAATATGCTGGCGATGGTGAATTATTCCCTCAAGTTGATACATGGTATGATAGTTCAATTCAACCAATTGTTGTTAACGACAATACTGGACTATTTTCAATTTTCTCTGCTAAGTCAAATGCTGAGGAGGCATTCTCAAGCATCTACAATAGTTCAATCATCAATTGGATAGGTACAAATAGAACATTCTTCAATATTGATCCTCTTACTCAAACAGATAGTGAAAAATCATCTGCAAATGTAGATCTTGCTCTTGTTTCAAGTAGTTCAAATATCACACCACAAAACTATGAGTTGGCACAAGGTGTAGGAAAAACTACAATCGGTAACAAGTCCGTAGCAAATTCGTTGCAGTTGTTTGCCAGAAGTCAGGATGTAAAATACGTTATTAGAAGAATGAAACCAAAGACTCAGGTCTTTGTGTTCATGGAAGGTAAAGATATTGGAAGATGGGTTGTCCCTGATTCTAGATTTACTGGTATTGCTGGAAATTCTCCATCAGCATTTGGAAGATCTGTAATCACAGATGAGAATGGTAATGCGAGTGGCATTATTATTATTCCTGGTGGATATCCTCCAGTAGAAGGAACTCCTTGGACTAATGATATTCAAACTGTTTTATACGATACGAATACTGATCAACTAAGATTCCCAACTGGAGTGAAGACTATTAGATTTACATCAAGCTCTGTAAATGCTAATAAAGATGAAGTAGATACATATGCAGAAGTAAAATATTATGCATCTGGAATTCTTCCAGAAAATCCAAGTTCTATTATTTCTACTAGACCTTCATACTTCAAGGCAAATGAAGGAATTCAATTAGCAGACAGCAATACAGATATTGAAGTAAAACCAAATCCATTAGCACAAACATTCAAGATTGAAAATTATCAAGGTGGTGTATTTGCTACTGGAGTTGACTTGTTCTTCAATAAGAAGAGTTCTACTATTCCAATTAGAGTTTATCTAACTAATGTAGATCTAGGTAAACCATCCAAGAATATTGTTCCTGGAACTGAAAGCGTATTGAATCCCGAAACTAAGTTGAAAGTATTTGCTAGTGGCAATCTTTCAGTCAAGCAAGGAGAACTTGTAAATGGTGCTAAGTCGGGAGCTTCTGGTCCTCTAGAAAAGATCTTTGATAGAAGCAATATTGAGGTAGTTCCTCTATCAGATGGAACATATAATCTGACAAATGAGCAAGTATATACATTTGTTCTATCTAATCATAATGGTAAGACATTTGTTCAAGATGAGCAAGTCAATACAAATTCTCTAACAGTATACAATAATAAAAATTCAACAAATCTAACTCTAAAGATTGCTAAAGATTCTGGAAAAATTTCAGAACTTGTTATTGATTCCACAGGATCAAATTATGAAGGCGCTATTCTAACTATTGAGAGTCCACAACTTCCTGGTGGAAGCACAGCAGCTGCTGTTTGTAAAGTATCTGGTGGAAAAATTTATGCTACAGAGATAACTCTAAGTGGTAGTGGTTATACAGAAAATCCTTCGGTTGTTATTAGAGGAGTTGGATCTGGAGCAGCAGGAGCAGTTGTAAAAGCAAATATTGAAATTAATAGTCCTGCAGTTTCCATGGGTGTTGCAGTTGACGACTTTACCAATTTTGGAACTTTCAATTCGGTAACTCCAACCAACTTCAAGTTCAAGCATCCAGTTTACTTACAAAATAATATTCAATATGCTCTTGTCGTAGAAACAGACTCTACCGATTATATGATGTGGGCGTCTAAACTTGGCGATCCTGATATTGCAACAAGTGTAACAGTTACAACACAACCTGCTCTAGGTTCTCTTTATAAGTCCCAGAATATTGATAATTGGACAGAAGATCTGTTTGAAGATGTCAAGTTTACTCTATACAGAGCAGAATTTGATATTAGTAGAACAGCAGAATTATTCTTGAAGAATGATCCTCTTGGATATGAAAGATTATCAGTAGATCCTTTTGAGACTTCTGCTAGATCAGATTCAACTGCAACTTCTACGTTATTCAAAAATAACAATACCATTCTGAGAGTTTCTCACAAGAATCATGGTTTTGAGGGTGGTGGTAAGTCCTATGTATTCTTTGATAATGCAAGAGATGTTGGAGGAATCACAAGTTCCGTTTTGAATACAAATCTATTTGAAGTTACCAATTCTGGTATTGATACTTACGATATTCAAGCTCCCAATAGAGCAGGTAGTAGCGTATTCGGTGGCGGCAGTTCAGTAATTGCTTCTTACAATAGAAAGTATGAAAAACTATATGCCCAAGTAAATTATATTCAATCAGAAGGAACAACTATCAATTCATTTGTAAAGACAACTAATATCATTCCTGTTGATTCTTCAACTCAAAATTATACCTCTTATTCAGTTTCAAATTACGAAAAAACTTTCTTGAATGAAGAGCAATTCTTCAACAATCAAAAAGTTATAACTTCAGAGATCAATAGCACACTCAATAATATTGATAGTTCTTTGGGATATAGAGTAGAGTTATCATCAAATGTTTCATATCTATCCCCCGTAATTGACGTTGCATCATCTTCGGTGAAAACATATTCCAATAGAGTAGAAAATTCTAAAGGTAAAGAAGATCGTTATGGCAAGAGATATCAAAAGTTATCATTCTTCCCAGTATATTCGTTTGCGATTTCTGGCAATGGTGGAGTTGATGTCGCTATAAATCAGTCTGTTGAAGGAATTACTTCAAAGGCAAAGGGAGAAATTATTAAGTACTCTGATAATACTGTATGGGTTAGACTAACAAGTATTAGTTCTTTTGAAGCTAATGAAGAGTTATTCTTCTCTTCACAATCTCAGTTGAATAACGCATTCTACAATCCCAAGTATTTTGGAGGCGATGATAATGGTCAGATAGTTGCAATTTCTGCCTTTGGTTCTACAGAGATAGTTCCCAACTTTACTGTTGGTTCAACGATTGTTTCTCTAAATCCAAGTGATGTAACTATCAAGTATGAAAATAAAATTTCAGGAAAGATTATCAATTGGGATTCTCAACTAGGAGAACTAGTTCTAGAAAATAATAAGCAACCAATAAATGATAATTTCAGCGATCCTATTTTAGTTGGTAGTGATTATGCAAGAAAGACTTCTGTTGGCGATCAACAAAATGATATCTTTAGAGTAAATGATTTGATATTTACAGATGATTTAACAGTTGAAGAACTGCAATTCATAAAAGTTTCTTCTATGACATTTGAGAATGGTGTAGATTATGTTAGCGAAGATAGTTCTAAGAACACCTCTGCAGTTGCTAAGTATGTGAGTAAAGAAGTTTCGCTAAATTCCGATGGTAGTGCTATTGATGTTAGAATTACTGTAAATCTGAAAGATGTAGAAAATGTAAAAGTATTCTACAAGACTAAGAAGTCTTCTTCTCAAGAGAACTTTGAAGATATTAATTGGACGCCATTCAATACAAATGGCAATCCAGATACAGAAGAAGTTGCAACAGCAACCAATACAATTTCTGGAGAATTTGAGGAGCAAAGGTCATATCAAGAATTGAAGTATAGTACTGCAAACTTACAGAATTTCAGTTCTTTTGCAGTTAAGATTGTAATGCAAACTGTAGATCCAGCATACGTTCCAAAAGTTCAAGACTTGAGAGTCGTTGCTTCCTACTGATGATAAAAGTGAAAGGGCATGAGGGGTTGTATAGAGACCCATCTACTGGCGCAATTATAAACACCCAAAAACCCAGTAAAAGCAATTTTACTACATCCTTTAGCACTGCTCTGAATGACATAAATAATTTGAAAGCAGAATTATCTGAAATTAAACTACTCCTTAGAGAGATAATAAAAAATGCCAGCACCAGCAATTAATGTACTAAAACTAGATACTTTTGAGATACAAAGGCAAAAAATAAATTCTATTTCAGATACTTTGTATAATTTTTTCAATGGAGATGTAGCTGTTGAAAATGTTTTATCAGTTGATGATTTATCTGTTACTGGGGGAGATATCACATTATCTGCATCTTCTAGCAACATTTCTATTATAGATAATAATTCTACTGCTTTAACTATAAAAGAAGGTGAAAATTTTTATGTTACATTATCAACTACCGATAATACTGAGTCAATAACTCTACACAAGAATACTAATGTTAATGGACTCGTAACTGAATCTACCGATAACGGTATAACTTATTGGAACGTTGTTACTCAGCAAGATATTGGTTATGCTGCAAACCAAGTTCCACTAAATCAATACTTAGGACAACTTGCATTTTTAGATGATTTCAGTCCAAATGGACTGAGGAGAGATGGTGGTGGGTCTGATGATCTTGTAGTAGGAGATGACGGAACTGTTGGTATCGGAACAGATACTATTGGAGTAACTGGATATGCATTAGAAGTTCGTGGTAATGTATATTTAAATAACGGCAATGGTGGTAGCGATATACTATTTTTGAATAATGGTGGTATTACTGGTGCTAATAAATTAACATTTCAAGATCCGGGTCCAGGTGAAGGAGTACTCTGGGGAGGTGGAAGTGGATGGGCGATTTATGAATCGCCAAATGATCTAGCAACAAATGCTGCTGGGAATCTACAGTTTGTATTAGCAGGTTCCAGGATTCTTACTCTTGATACTTCTGGTAATGCTGAGTTTACTGGTACTGTAAACATCGGAAACGTTTCTGGCAACACATCATTCAGTGGTGAAATTACATTCCAAAGTAATGTCACATTTCAAAGTGATTCGTATTTTGGAGACGGCAATACATTAAATTTTGGAACAGATGATGACTTAAAAATTTATCATGATGGAAGCAATAGTTACATCAATCAAACACCATCTTCAACTGGAGATTTATTTTTAATTGGCGATGATAGATTAGTATTACAAACATACTCACCATTTGATTTAGTTGCAGAAAATTCAATTATTTGCAATTCGGACGGATCTGTTGAACTTTACTACAATAATACCAAAAAATTTGAAACTACAGATCTTGGTGTTAAGATTGGATCAGTAATAAATATAAATTCAAACGATAATCTTTATAATGGGACTTTGAGTTTTAATGGAACATATGGTCCACTCTTTACTATATCAAATGATTCTGAGTCAGATTCATTCAATATTAGTGATATTTCAGGTATTCCCAGTTTCAATATTGATCAATATGGGACAGTACTAATTGCTCCATATGGTGTTGACGAATATGTTGGAATTGGTATTGAAAATCCAACTTCAAAGGTACACATTAATTCTGGAACTGGATATAATGCTTTAAATATAGAAGGATCTGCTGGACAATTATTTTCCGTAACCAATAATTTAACAGAAGGATCTATTTTCTCGGTAAATGATATTTCCGGTATTCCGAGTATTGATGTTGATGTCAATGGAATTGTTTCTATTGCCCCATATAATGGAAATGTTGGTATCGGAACTTTACTACCAACAGAAAAGCTTGATGTTAATGGAAATATAAAGGCAATTATATTTAAATCTACAGCAGCGCCAGGAACTGCTCCATTTGAAGTTTCTTCCGATACGGTAGTTACAAATTTAAATGCCAATAAACTTCAAGGGTATACACAAGCTAATTCTAATGTAGGGAGTACTATTGTAAGACGTGATTCCTCTGGTTCATTTATTACCCAGACTATTACTTTAGAGGGAGAACTTCGTGGCCCAGCAAACTTTATTATTGATCCAGAAGTCATCGGAGATGATACTGGCACCGTTGAAATTAAAGGTAATTTGAATATAAGAGGAGATGCAACATTCCAAGGCAATGTAGATCTTGGTGATAATGATAGACTGAGACTTGGTGATAGTCAAGACTTACAGATTTATCATAATGGAAGCACTAGTTACGTTAGTGATGTTGGTAGTGGTGATTTAAATATTGGTGGAAGTGTAGTAAACATTAGGAATGGTGCTCAGAATGAATTACGAGCAGTATTTGATGCGAATCAAGTAGAACTCTACTACGACAACTCCAAGAAGTTTGAAACCACTACATCTGGTGTTACTGTAACTGGAGATACTTCAATTTCATCAAAATTAAGTATCGGAACCGTTATTGATATTATTCCTTATGATAATTTAGAGTCTTTGAGTTTTGAAGGTTCTGCTGGTCAACTATTCAGTATTACAAACAACTTGACTTCTGGAAGTATCTTCTCTGTTAATGATGTTTCTGGTATTCCTAGTATTGATGTTGATGCGGATGGAACTGTTTCATTAGCATCTTATGGTGGTAATGTAGGTGTCGGAACTTTACTTCCAACAGCAACTTTACATGTTCAAGGGACATCTTTGGTAACAGAAAATGCAACGTTCCAAAGTAATGTATATCTTGGTGATAATAATAGTTTGTTTTTTGGTAATAGTAATGATTTACAAATCATACATATTGGTGGGGCATTTAATAACATTCAGGGTTTTGCAGAATTAAGATTACAATCAGCGTCTAAAATTCAATTGAAGGAGTATGGAACAAGTGAGGTATTTGCTAATTTTATAGCAGACGGACCAGTGGAACTTTTTTATGATGACGGCAAGAAATTTGAAACCACATCATATGGCATTTATGTAACTGGTGTTGATGCCAATACTTCAACGATTGCTGGAGCTGCTAATCTTGTATTAGACCCATCAACAGTTGGAGATAACACAGGAACCGTAACCATTCTTGGTAACCTTCAGGTTGACGGAACAACTACAACAATTAATTCAACTACTTTAACGGTTGATGATAAGAATATCGTACTTGCTTCTGGTGCTGTCGATTCTTCCGCAGCAGATGGTGCTGGAATTACTGTTGATGGTGCAAACGCAACTCTAACTTATAACTCAACACCAGATGCATGGTCATTCAATAAAAATCTTGGTATTGGTACTGCAGCACCAGAAGAAATATTAACAGTATATCATGACGGTGATGCGGCACTATTTCGCAATCAAGATTATTCTATATCTGTATATACTACAACTCCAAGAATTAGGTTCGGAACTGATACTGCATATGCAGGATATATGGAGATTGGTGCTTATGCTAGCGTCAACAATCTTGATACAAAAAATAGAGACTTCAAATTATTCTCAACTGCCGTAGACCCAATCCTTTATGTTGAGGAAGATACTGGTAATATCGGCATAGGAACTGCAACACCAACAGCAAAACTTGATGTTAATGGTGATATTTATGTTGGAGATAAGATTGCAACTAGGCAAAATCCAAGCGATTCGTTCTTAGACCTTGATGATGATGTTGACCCATTTGGTCAAGGTAATAACAATTTTGTAACTCTTGCATCTGTCTCTGGATTAAATTTAATATTTGATACTAATAATAATGATGGTAATGGATTGGTGATTGGTAGTGGTAATAGTAACACTGGAACTGCAACCAAACATATGGTTGTAGATGGTAGTGGCAATGTCGGCATAAAAAATATTGATCCAGTTGACCAATTATCAATAGGCGATCAATCCTCGCAAACTTATTTAAACAAACCAGGAATAGGTGTTTATAGACCACATTCCTTGGGATTGCAAAATGGAATTTTTGTTTATACAGATGTTGGATATAATGGAGCTGCAAATTATAAAACAGCAGCATTCAAAGCAGTAGGAAACTCTGGTTATGCATTAGCAATTTCAACTGACGCTGGAAATACTGGTGTCGGTGGAACAACAACAGCACATATTGATTTTAGTGGCGGTGCATATTTTGCTGATAATGTTGGTATTGGAACAATATCACCAGCAACTCTTTTACATGTTGAGAAAACTACACAAGGAGAAATTGCTCGTTTTCGTGCTGCTACAGATTCACGTTTCTTGATAATCAGTAGTTTTGATTCTGGATTTAATGGATCTGGATTTGATTTTAATGCCAGTAGTAGTGCTGGAGAATTTAGTTTTTCCACGGCAGGAGCAGAAAAAGTTAGTATAAAAACCAATGGAGATGTCGGTATAGGAACTAATGCTCCAGGAAGCAAGTTAGCAGTAAATGGTAACATCACGGAGTCTACTGATGGAACAACTTATTGGAATGTAGTTACTCAACAGGATATTGGTTATGCATCTAATCAGGTTCCACTCAATCAATATTTGGGACAACTTGCATTCTTAGATGATTTTAGTCCTAATGGTCTACGTAGAGAAGGTGGTGGTAGTGATGATGTAGTTGTAGATTCTAATGGTAATGTCGGTATTGGAACTGATGCACCAACTCAGTCACTTGATATTAATAGCGATTCAATCAGATTAAGAACTGCTAAGACACCATCATCAGCGACTGATACTGGAGAAGCAGGACAAATTTGTTGGGATGCTGATTATGTCTATGTTTGTGTTGCAACTAATACTTGGAAGAGATCTGCAATTACAACTTGGCCATAATAAATATCATAAAGGAATCAATCCATAGTCAGATAAAATGAGTATATCTTTTGGTAGAAAAGTCACAGCAAGTGGTCTCCAACTTTTGTTGGACCCTAAAAATCCAAAAAGCTATCGTTCTGGTTCAATTCCGGGACAAGACTTTTATTACTTTGTAAAGAATAAGTGGATTTTGAATACAAATGATATTCTTATTGAGGGGACTAATGGATCTCAATATTTTTCATTTAATGGAGAAGATGATGCAATTATTGTCCCACCCGATTCTTGGCAAAATTCAAGTTCGTGGAGTGTGAGTTGTTGGTTATATCCAACAACTATTGTTGATAGAATTTATACTTTTTTTGGTAAAGGATATAATACTGGATATAGAGTTTCCATTAATCCAGATGGAAATATTTCTTTATATGATAGAAATACAGTAACTCTAGAAACAACTACGCAACCGATATCTATTGTTCAGTGGAAAAATATTGTTGTTACAGTATCTCCAACCGGATCTCAAATTTATGTAAATGGTGTTCTTGAAGCTTCAAATACTATCGCATTTACTGGAAACACATCAGAATCTCCATTAGCAGTAGGAGCAGAAGATGATTTATTTTCTGCTCCTCTTGGTTTGGAAGGTAGATACAGTGGGAGAATGTTTGATTTTAGATTTTACAGTCGTGTGTTAGAAGAAAGTGAAATAACCAGAATATACAATTCTATATCAGATACTTACGTATTTTCTATTGGTGGTGCTGCACCATCAGAAAATGCAATCTTACTTGATGGTGAGAATAACGTCTTATTGACTGATGAAAATGGAGAAATCTTACTTCTTCCATAAAAGATAAATAAATAAAAGAAAAAGTTTATTAGAAATGGCAGAAAATTTTAGGTTTAAGAGAATATCAGAACTGCCAGCAGCAGATTCTGTAAATACTTCTGATATTCTTCTGGTTTTGAAAAAAACCGATACTGGATATACAACTGGAAAAGTTCCAACTTCTTTGATGGAAAATTATGTCACGGAAGCAACTGTTGTTGACAGAGCAAGATCTGTAAACTTTCAAGAGTCTGATAAAATCAATAATAGAAAGGAAGCCGCAATATTCCTAAGAAATTGCACTTTAGGTCCAACCATTCAAGAAATTGATGCTCTGGTAGCATCTGGTAGCAAAAGAGAATGGATAGAAGAACAAATTGAAAGTTCGTATGATGATAGCGAATATAGCGAATGGAATGGAAATGGGGATGCTCCGATATTAAAACCAGGATGGTTTTCAAAAGTAGCACTCCACTTCAAGATGCCAGATGACTACATATATGGAAATTTTAGTGTCAATTTGCCTGGAAGTTATAATACAAGAGCTTCTATTCTCTCTGCATTTATAAGAAATAATCCTCCAATTGGAGATATTGGTTCTTTGACTAATAATACAAGAAAAGAACCAAGAAAATCTCTATTGTGTAAGGTTGTCTGGGCATTAAATAAACTAATTCCAGTTTCTGTTCCTGGAGGTGGTTTTCCATCAGAGACAGATACTTATCCAATTGTAGACTGGCATGGAGTTTTGGCAAGACATGCATTTGGAAATTATGCTGATCTTTTAGAAGAAGTGGCATATAATCTTAGCATGGCACGAATGCTAACGCACTTGAGAAATCAAAAGTCTGATGGATCTGGAAGACAACCAGACGAAAATTTTGGTAGAGAAATCATGCAGTTATTCAGTATTGGACTGTATGCTCTCAATAATGATGGAACATATAAATTAGATGAAAATGGAAGTAAAATTGAAACTTACAACCAAGATGATATTCTTGAGTCATCTAAAGTTTTCACAGGTCTAACAAGATGGGATAGACCAGATGCAGAATATTATAATGTTGCTTATGATGGAACTATGAGAGGTGGAGGAGCAACTTTAGAAGGAATTGGAAGAACAGCATTTCTACAAGATCTGACTATCTATGGAATTGCAAAACCAGTAACATATATCAAAAAAGGAATCACATACAGAATATACACAGTCGGAACCACAGATTTCACAAAATATGGTGCTGCAAATAGCAATGTAGGAACAGAATTTACAGCAACAATTGATGGTGACAGAAGAGCTGGAACTGGCGAAGTAGAAGAGAAAAGAGTTTATCCTTCCGGAGTTGTTCCCAGACTAAAGCATTTTGTCCCTTGGTATGAAGACGGAGAAAAGAATCTTCCAAATGTTGGAATTGTAATTCCCGCAGGAACTGATCCAGAAACTAACATTAGGATGATGGTAGAAGGATTGGTAAATCACTCAAATTGTGCTCCAAACATTTGCAAGAATCTAATAAAGTTAACAGTAACATCAAATCCATCCCCAGAGTATGTAGCTAGAGTTACGTCCATATTCAGAAATAACGGTAAAGGTGTTACTGGTGATATGTCTTCAATATGGGCTGCTATTTTTACAGATCCTGAAGCAAACCTAGATATTCGTTCATCTGAAACTAAAGGAAGACTTATTGATGGTTTTGAGGCATTCTGCAAGTATATAAGATGCTTAAATGGTTCAAGTAGATATACTGGAACCCAAGGAGATGCGCAGGTTTATATTGATGGCACAAATATCAATCCAGCAGTTGGATATATTAATGATTATGAAAGTTCAAGACTAGGAGCATGGCCTTATAACAGTCCGTCAGTTTTTAGTTATTATGGTTTAGACTACAGTATATCTCCAGGAATTGATTGGGGAGTTTTAATTCCAGAAGCTGGTTCACTACCAGCAAATACTCTGATGAATGCTATTGGAGTATTTAATGATATGATAAATAGTGGTGATCCTACTGTTTGGAGATCTAATCCAAGTAGTCTAGGGAGAGTTTATACTCCAGATTTCACAGAGACGATTGGAGATTTATCTGATATTGATAATGTCATAAATGTTCTCAATCTCACTCTATGCGGGGGAACTTTAGGTCAGCAAAAAATTAAAATCATGAAAGATGCTATGACAGCAATGAATTCATCAACTCAGAATGATTTAGATAATCGTGTTTGTATGGCTCTCCAATTAATTATTAGATCACCAGAATTTTGGGTACAATAAAAATGGCAAATCAATTACCAGAAAGTTATATTTCAGATTCAACTATACAAAGTTTGACTAGTGCTTCTACTAGTGCTTCCGCAGCTGCAACTGCTGCGGGGGTTGAAGATTATAAGTGCCTTGTATGCATATTTCTTTTTGGAGCTATAGACTCCCATAATATGGTTGTGCCATATGGAGCATCAAATCCCAATAGATCTAAGTATGAAACAGCGAGAGCTTCAGGAGTTAGACTTGAAGAATCTGAATTAACAAATACTTTGCTTGGCACTACACCAGAGTGGGCCCTCCATCCACAATTACCAAACTTTTTGACCGAATGGAATAATGGAAATCTAGCGATTGTTAGAGATGTTGGTGTGCTAAACAGACCGACAACAAAAGAGTTATATAATACAAATCCAGGTGATCTATATAGACCAGATAGATTATTTGCTCATAATATTCAGCAATTAACTTGGCAAGCCGCACTTCCATTTAGAGAACCAAAATCAACTGGATGGTTTGGAAGAACAACAAACTTAATTGATGATATATTTAATTCGGATTCAAGAGTAGGTTCAAGTTGCATTTCAGTTAGTGGAGCCAATCCACAGACTTTTGCATATTCTCCAAAAGTCAGCGTCATGTTCCCCGCTACAACTATTCCTGGAGGAAGTAATAGAGGATTAGATAATACTACATTTATAAATGCTAGAGATAATTTTTACCATAAAAATAGTCCCCCATCATCTCCAGTAGGATTCCCAAGATTTCCAAGAAATGTAATATATAATGTCTTCAATCAGGTATTTAGAAATTCAGTCAATTCACAAAATGATGTAAATACAAATGGGCAGGGTTGGAACGCAAGTGATAATGGAATTGGAACGCAATTAGAGGCGATTTTTAGTAATGCATATGCCGAAATCTTATCAACTACGGTGGACGTTCCAGATCCAACTAAGGCAGATCCATTTGCAGCAGAAAACTTAATTGAAAGACCTCTACCAAATTCATATTTCCTCTTTAGAGTAAAAGATATAGCAAAAATTATCTACTCCAGAGGAGATGTAGGTGGGATTGGATTTGATCAAAAAAGACAGATGATCTTTTCTGGTGTTGGTGGGTGGGATAACCACAACAATCTTCGTTATTATCATGATGCCTTATTAAGATCTTTGGATATTTGTATCAGGGCTCTAAGAGAAGCAATAGAATTAATGGGTCTTGGGGATAATGTTACTATCTTCACAGAAACTGATTTTGCAAGAACCTTTAGATCAAACGGAACATATGGTGTAGACCATGCATGGTCTGGACATAGTTTTGTTATTGGCGGAGCAGTTAATGGTGGTATGTATGGACCAGAACCAGATTATGAACTTGGTGGTCCACTTGATGTCTCAACTCTTGGAAGATTTATTCCAAATTATTCAATTGAACAATATTATGGAACTCTTCTTAAGTGGTTTGATGTTCCAGAAGAACAAATTCCACTAGTTCTTCCAGCAATAGATTTGTTTACTCCAACTGATATTGGATTCATGAATTGATTGGGAGATTAAAATGAGTATATTACAAAACTTTCCAGAAGAGGGTCCGACTCTCAACCTCAACTTTGCTGGTAGTAGAACCCTAGATCCTCGTATTACTTTTACTAGAACTCAAACTACCAGTAATGGTTCTAGTTACATGGATAAGAATGGATTGATTCGTTATGCTGGACCTGATGCTCCAAGATTTGACCATCGTTATGTGAATGGAGAGATTGAGAGTTTGGGTCTTTTGGTTGAGGAGGCAAGGACTAATCTAAAAATAAGAAGTGAAGAACTGCAATCTGATTTTGGTCGTGCTCGAATAACTACAATTTCGGAAAATGAAATAATATCACCAGATGGACTACAAACCGCAGATGGAATTGTGCCGAATGCTACACTTAGTGCACATTATATGGATAAAGTTTTTACATCTACATCAGGAATAACTACCTCACAAAATATATGCTGTTCTGCATTCTTTAAAAAAGGTGTTGGTGGAGATGTGTGGTTGCAAATTTATGAGGAAAGTGGAAATGCTTATCATGGAGTACAATTTAATTTTGAAACTGAAACTTTAACATTTAGAAATTCTAATGAATATATTACTGGTGAGGGAGTTACTACTGATTATGGAGTTATAAAATACCCTAATGGATGGTACAGATTATGGGTTGCAGGATATCCAAACACAACAACAACTGGAAGAAGATACCGTATTAGATTAACAGATGCGAGTGGTTCTCTTGATTTTTCAGGAGACGCAGTAAGTTCATATGTTTATTCTTGGGGAGTTCAGGTAGAAGTGGGAGCATTCCCAACATCTTATATACCAACATTAGGTTCCACAGTAACTCGCAATCAAGATAGAGTATTGATTGACGGAGAAAGATTTTTGGATTGGTATAATCCTGATGAAGGAACATTTTTCTGTAATGTAAATTCGCCAAGAGGAAATGTAATATTTGGTGTTGGAGATACATTTGATAATACAATTTACACAACTGCAGGAGGTTCTTTTAGCGGTGCTATAAGAAGTGGAGGAACTGGAACATCTCTTTCAGGAACTATAAGTTCAAGTGGTATTTCTAAAATAGCATTTGGTGTTAAAACCGATAATAGTGCATTATGTATCAACGGGCAAATAACTGGAACTAGTTTAACAGCAGATATGCCTATAAATCCCGTTAGACTTACTCTTGGAGCATCTCCCTGGTCTCCTACTGCTTTTGGTAATCAAGTTGATGGAACAATCTCCCAACTCTCATACTACCCAACAAGACTCACAAATGCTCAACTCCAAACATTAACGAAGTAAAATGTCAATACAACAAAACTTCCCAGCAATCTCACCATCACTAAACCTCAACTTTGCAAGGTCTAAAACCCTAGACCCACGCATTACATTCAGTCGCACATCAACAGCAACCAGAGTGAATGAGCAAGGATTGATTGAGGTTGTTGGTGCTGATACTCCAAGATTTGACCATTCTTATGACCCTGTGAGTGGTACTGTGAGGTCTTTGGGATTGTTGATTGAAGAGCAGAGGGAAAACTTGTTAAGATATTCAGAAGAAGCAGATAATCCAGCCTGGAACATACTTAATTCTAGTATTATTGTTGATCCAAATTCAACGACTTCCCCAGATGGAAATCAAACTGCCGATAAAGTTCAAGAGGCAGCAATAGAAGGAGGACATTCTATTGAATTTACTGGATTTGCATTTCAACAAGATATAACATACACAGTATCATTCTTTGCTAAGGCTGCTGAAAGAACCCGATTTAGAATTGTTTGGCCTACTATGTTTACTAACCGTATTGCTTTTGTTGATATAGATACTTCAACTTATGGTGTGATAAGTGACGGTGGTACAATTACAAATATATATCCATTTGGAAATGGTTGGTTTAGAATAGTTTCAACATCAACTTGTACGACAACAACAACAGGATCGAGAGTTAGTATTACTTTAGTTGATACTGGAACAAATATAAACTACACAGGAGACGGCACCTCTGGCATTTACATCTGGGGCGCTCAACTAGAAGTAGGAGCATTCCCAACATCCTATATACCAACATCAGGTTCCACAGCAACCAGAACTACCGATAATGTCTCTATGGTCGGTCATAACTTCTCAGGTTGGTATAATCAAAGTGAGGGAACTGTTTATGCAGATACAAGAATGGTTGGAGTACAAACTGGAAGATATGATAGATTGTGGGCAATTACAAATTCAAATCTAAATTTTGAAGGTATTTCCTTATATGTTTCTGGAATTATTGGATCTACTTATCGTTCATCTATAACTATTACCAATAGTGCAACAGAACAAGTTGGTGGAGCACTTGTAGAAACTGCACTTACTACTCCACAATTGAAGTCTGCATTTGCATTTAAACAGAACAATTGCGCATCTTCTTATAATGGACAACAAAGATTTGTAGATAATATTGTGGATTTATCTACATTTACAACACCACCTGATAGATTACTCATAGGACAACCACAAAGATTTCAAGGATATTCTTGTATGACTGTCTCTCAACTCACCTACTACCCACGAAGACTTACCAATACCCAACTCCAAAACCTAACAAAGTAAGACTATGAGTATCCAACAAAACTTCCCATCCACCAGACCATCTCTCAATCTTAACTTTGCAAGGTCTAAAACTCTAGACCCTAGAATTACTTTCACAAGGACTTCTACTGCGACTTATGTTGGTGAAGATGGATTGATTAAAACTGCACCTGCAAATTCTCCAAGATTTGACCACGACCCTGTGACTGGTGAGTGTTTGGGATTGTTGATTGAGGAGCAGAGGGAGAATTTATTAACAAGAAGCGAAGACATAATCAACTGGGGTCAACTGAATAATATAACTGCACTTGAAAATCAAACAATATCTCCAGATGGAACAAATAATGCTACTAAATTAATAGAAGATGCAACTAATTCCACTCACGTAGCGTGGAGAGGTTCAACTAACACGGCAGGAGATATAATATGTGGTAGTGTATTTGTAAAGGCAGCAGAAAGAACTAATGTTTCTATAGGATTTCCATCTGGAGGTAAAGGTATTAGATTTAATTTTAATGATGAAAGTATAGGATTTCCAAATGTTCCTGGATGGTCAACATCAAATGTGTATGGTGTAATAAAATATCCGAATGGATGGTATAGAATATGGATACAAACAACTGCATCTGGAGATGGTACTGTAGATTCATTTAGAATTTTTACTCATAATGGAACTACTACTTCGTATCTAGGAGATGGTGTATCTGGAATTTTTGTTTGGGGGGCGCAGGTGGAAAAAGGTTCCTTCCCAACATCATATATACCCACCACTACATCCACAGCAACTCGCACACCAGACAACGCAAAGATAGAGGGAAGTAATTTTAGTAGTTGGTTTAACAATAATGAATTTAGTATATTTACACACCATAAATTTCCATCAGTTCCTCCAAACTATTATCCAAGAGTTTTTGATATAAACACAGGAAGTGATGCATATAGACTAAATCATTATCACGACCCATCAATTTATGGAACTAAAATTGGTTGTAGTGTTGTAGAAAATAGTGTTACACAATATGCAGTTTCAACATCTTCTTATGATATTGGCGATGATTTAAGAATGGCAAGTTGTTTTAAAGATAATGATTTTGCATCATATGTGAATGGAGCACTTGTAGGAACAGATAATACTGGAGTTTTTTCAACAACACAAAGAACTGTGTTGTATATTGGTTCATCAGTAAATGGAAGTTCTCCTATAAATGGAACCATCTCCCAATTCACCTACTACCCAGTAAGACTTCCAAATAATCAATTAATCAACCTCACTAAATAGTCAAAAAACACTATGGCATATCAAACTTATTATCTTCGTTTCAATTCACAAGAAGAAGCAGAAACCAAACTTGAAGAAGTTGGTTATAAGAGAACCGAAACCTTTGATGGTGTAGAACAAACCTTCTATACAGTCACAGACCAAGTAGGTGATATTGATATTGTTGGCGAAATCTGGAATGATGATGGAGTTTATGAAGAAGATTCGGAAACATTTGAGATCACAATAGTAACTCCACCAACGA
>Ga0208917_1000367_pt1 | contig 23245 bp, 26 predicted proteins | sample DEB08_DNA_10_FD_185500 | JGI IMG/M metagenome (GOLD analysis project Ga0208917, IMG submission 185500) | Aqueous microbial communities from the Delaware River and Bay under freshwater to marine salinity gradient to study organic matter... | ecosystem: Environmental > Aquatic > Marine > Coastal ...
TGATAAGATTTTATCAGAATGTAACTACCTTAAAAAACAAGGATATAACGAATCTTTAATCAACGAAGGGTTCTTAGAAGTTATGTCTGATTTATTCAATAACGAAGGTCCACAATTTTGGGATAGTGTAAAAACAAAACTATCAGATTACATCTCATCAAAATTTGGTGTTGATAACTGGATGAGAGATAAAATGATTGAAGGTATCGGAAGTGTTGAAATTGATGAAATTCCTTTATTATTTACAGACTGTAGATTCTTAGTTCAGAAGATTACAGATGCAGCCATGGAAGGGTTTAATGAGAATATACCTGTAGAAGGAGGTAGCAATACAGTTCCTGGTATATTCAGACAATCTCTTGATAATGTCGTTGGAGGTGATGACTTTAGAAGGAATTTGGAAGACTCTTTCACTACTGTCGTTTGTCCAGCCATGGGACAAATCAATCAAAACATGGCAAACAAACTTGAGGACTTCAAGAAAACGATGTTCTCATAAACTTTCTAAAAGAAAGGAGGGGTTCTTATCTAAGGAAGGTGTACGAGAGTACACCTTTTTTTTATTAGTACCGCGAGCCGGACTCGAACCGGCACGAACATTACTGTTCAAGGGATTTTCATACCCACTACGACTTTCGTCGCCATATATTATGTTTGGGGTCTGGACTTTCTCTTAACCCTCGTCTTTACGTTAGGGTCCTTCCCGTCAAGTCTCTACACGTTCCCTTTCGGGCTTCGCTCGGGATTACCATTTAACAGGCTTCCCCGAATTTGAGAAGTTCTACATTGAGGATTTCTCCTCAAGCACTCAAATGTTTTTTCCTCTGTATGTGTGTGTTTGTGAGTGACAATTAGGGCAAACTATTCTTAAATTAGAGAATTTATGATTTGTCCTATCTCCATCTATATGGTCAAGTTCTAAAGATAATTTCTCACCTAACCATTCATCAATACCACACACTTCACAGTTTGGTGTCTTTAATCCCTCATCTATGAGACGTTTCCTTAGCTTATTAGTTTGATAATATGGGTGTTTACCTTCAATAATTTCACTTAGTAATATTTTATTACCATTATGTTTTTTATTAATCCCTTTACCTGATTGATTTGGGGAGTAAACACCTAATTCTAACGCTCTTCTTTTTAAAGTGTTAAAATGTATTTTCAAACGACTAGCTGCACGTGACATAGTGAGTTCTTCCTCACAAGCTTTAATGATATCTTCGTTAGTTACTTTCATACTAATAAATATCAAACACTTGTAAAAAAGTCAGACATACAAACTCTTTAAGTCCCTCGTGTCTACCATTTCACCACCGCGGCATAAATTCAAAGAACGTACAATTATGGTTACCCTTAATTGTTATACAAATATACGTTACAAAAAACTCTTTGACAAGTCCTGTTGGAAATCTTCCCAAATATTTTCAACAGTTTCACTAACAACAACAGAAAATACTGTTGGTTTGTAAGGTTTGATTTTTAATTTCATACCAGCTTCTTCAGGAGTTCTATTATCTTTTAAACTATTACACCTACTACAACAAGTAACCATATTCTCCCACGTATTAAGCCCGCCACGAGATTTAGGTAATATATGGTCCAATGTGAGATTCTTTTTAGAGCCACAATATCCACATTCATGACCATCTCGTCTAAATACACGTTTTCTACTTACTTTAACACCTTTTGAACGGTATCTAACGTAGTTTAGTAATCTAATAACTAAAGGACGAACAAAGTTACCAATAGTGGTAATAATATCTTCATCACCTTTTTTTAATATTTCAGCCTTACCCTTATCAACTAAAACAAAACCTCTTCGTAGGGTGGTTACATTTAATGGTGAATAATCTGAATTTAATACAAGAACTGTTTCCATATAGTTTAATTATATCGATTAAATTTAACTTATTTTATATTGTTAGTCAAATGTATATTTATATATAAATAACTAAAATTATGATTTTAAAAAAAGGTTCAAAAGGAAATGAGGTTAAACTTATCCAAGAATTTCTTGGAATTGAAAACGATGGTATTTTCGGACCGGGTACGGAAAGAGCTGTCAAAAATTGGCAAAGGGAAAACGGTTTATTGGCCGATGGTATTGTGGGTCCTGCCACTTGGAACGTTATGGGTATTGTTAGCACTGACAATACAGAAACGACACAGACAACGCCAGAGGGATTAATTATCCATAAAGATTACCTACCTAAGGGTGAATATTTTACGGGTCCTGTGACCCCTGAATATTTGTTTATACACCACACTGCAGGATGGAATAACCCTTATAACACCATACGTAATTGGGCTAATGATAGTAGGGGTAAAATAGCAACAGAGTTTGTCATTGGTGGTCAATCTGTAAAAGGTAATGATGACAAATATGATGGTGAGATTGTTCAAGCATTTCCTCACGGTGGTTATGGTTGGCATTTGGGAACAGGTAACAGTTATATGCATAGAAACTCTGTTGGTATTGAAGTTTGTAACTTTGGATACCTTGAAGAGGGTGGTTACTTTAAATGGGATAATGTAAATAGAAAGAATGTGTGGATTGAAAAGACACCAGGTAAGTTTTACACTTATGTTGGTACTGAGGCTGCAGAATCACAAATTGTTAAGTTGGATAAAGAATTTAGAGGACATCTATATTGGCATAAGTATTCTGACCAATCGTTGTATTCGTTGAAGGAGAACATCCTTTATATTGCAAATAGAGATAATATTAATATTACTGAAGGTTTACCTAAGTGGATTAGAGAAAAAGGCGCAGATGCTTTTGAATATTCTTCAGATGCTAGAAATGGTAAGATTCGAGGACTATTGTCACACACTAATGTTCGAAAGGATAAGGTGGATATGTTCCCACAACAAGAGTTAATGGATATGTTACTTAGTTTATAAAAGAAAATGGGGTCACTGACCCCATTTTTTATTTAACCTTCATGATAAGTGAAGCTGAACCATTCCATTGTACGATTTGACGTTTTGGAATCCAAAATTCGAATTCACCGATTTCGTCAATCTTTTTGGACATGTCGGCTTTGAACTGTTCAACATCGTTTTTTGTTTTTGGGTGTTCAACACCTACGTATTTTGCACATACGGGACCGATACCTGTTACTTGAGACATGTAGTCGGTTAGGGTCTTTCCACAACAACGACAGATACCACCGTTCTCTTTTGTGAGTTTTGCCTTTAGTTTCATCGCTCTGTTTGACATGGTTACGATTTCGGTAACGTCAACCAAGATGGGGTGGAATTCTAAGTTGTTTTCTTCTTTGATGTCACGAGCGATGTTGCGACCCAACTTGATGGTGTTTCCTACCAATTTGATGTTTACCTCTTTTTGAGAGTTCTTTTGAATCTCACGGTCAATAGCTTGGTAACCCGCTTGAACTTGTTTTTCGGTTAGTCTGCGGTATTTCTTGTATTTCTCTTGAAGGTCCAATACGAATTTAGACTCACCTTTGTATTCAACGATTGCTCGAAGGTTAGTAGGTAGTTCTTCTACGTTAATCTCCGTTTGACGTTCTTCTTGGATGATGAGTTTCTCAGCCACTGCAAATTGTTTTGGGGTTAGACGACCGTACTTCATAAGACCTGGTTTTAAACCTTTGATGAAGTCGTTGTTTCCTTCGTAGTTTCTTACTTTTTCTTCGATGTTGATTCCTGTTACTGTCATGATGGTGATGATTAAATGATTACAATACAAAGATAAGCAAAAAAGTTTATTGCACAAAAAATGCCGATTAAAATATCAAACTTTAATCGGCATATAATGGTGGAGGTGGCGGGAATCGAACCCGCGTCTTGCTCAGTCTACCCATAAAGGACTACACGCTTAGGTCAATGTTGATTCTCAACATTCCGAAATATTCAGTTGAATTTTACATCCTCTACTGATAACCGATGTACGACTCGATTTCGGGTTCAGTCGTTTTTCCACCTTTGTAAGGACTTCTGTTCATAGGTTATATGTCCCCCGACCCGCTTCGCTGTTTACGTCTTACGCTACAGTTACTTCTTCAGTGCGTAGAAGACCTACTGCCTGAAGTTTGTCAATAGTGTTGCCACTTAAAAAATTGCCTCCATAGATTAGAGTGATAGGAAACCTCTCACTGCGTGCCCCGTATGACTAACCCTGCCAATCAATACCGGTCACCCCCATTATTATTTCAAAGAACTATTTTACAAATATAAATAGATTTTTTTCTTCTGACAACATATTTATATATAAAATAATTTAATTATGAAAAAATTTATAATTTCAGAAGAGGAAAGAAGTAGAATTCTTTCAATGCATGAATCGGCAACTAAAAGACATTATATAAATGAACAAGCTGCTGAACCAACTTTACCTAAAGGTTTAAAACAAGATAATCCTGATAGTGTAACAATTAAACAAGTTAGGAACGATGGAACAAACTCAATCACATTCAATAAAAATGGTACATTCAAGTCAACCTTACCTATGCAAAGTGGAAATGCTAAATCGACCAGTGGAAGTTGGAAAATTAATTCAAAATCTGGTTCACAGTTTGGTGGTGGTTACATTGACTATTATGTTGGTGGTTATAAAGTATTTAGTCAAGAATTAAATTCAGACATTTCTGGAAATGATGCCTTAAGTGAGTTGATTTCTACAAATAAACCCGCATATGCAAAACTACCCGTTATGACAAAGTTGGCTAATTTAGCCACATCCGATTACACGGTACCAGGACAAGGTGGGGAAGGACAAAGTGCTCAGGTGGCAGGTGCTAAAACACCTGGTTGTCCGGCAGGTTGTATTAAAGACCCTAATTATACGGGCACACCACAAAAATGGGCACCTGTAAATGGGTAATGAGATATTATTTTACATTTATAATAAAAAAAAACCCACATATGTGGGTTTTTTTATTGGTTAAAAACGTCTAAAGAAACTACAAGATACTTTCCAAAATATTTTTGGTCTCTGATTACAAAATTGGTACTCATAACACTAACAGCTCCATAGTTAAAAATATCAGTTAATAATACATCATTATGTAATGGTGAATTTTTCCACAAATCAACAACTAATTTGGCGATAACAATATTCTTAGTGTCTTCATTTTGAAAAGTATCGGGAAGATATGCTAAGTTTTCACCTGAATATGCATACACATTAAAATTAGTAAATCTTTTTACAAAATCGGGTTCCTCAATGAAATTAGGTACATTAACTGTTTGGTCGTGAGTTAACAAACCACTTAATTTCATATAGGTTGATTGATTTTTAGCAACTTTATATACATCATTGTTCCAAACAATTTTGTTAAGACCATTTTCCTGACGATAAAGGTTAACTTCATTTAAAATTGAAATCTCTACACTGCTTTGTGCGTTAACATTTACACTTAAACCAAAAAAAGACACAATGATTATTAATATGTTTTCCATAATTTTCATACAACAAATATAGGGAATAATATTCAATTATCCAAATAGTCAAGTATTTATCTATAATAAAATCAATTACGTTGAGAAGGTTAGGAAAAATACTTGTTGAACAGGCGAATGAAGATAGTGATTTCATGAAACTATTGGCACTATCTAAGGGTAGATTATCTGATAATGAAGTTGAGTTTGATGCCGATTATATCTACGGAGTAAAAGATGGGTATCTTCTTTTTTGGTTTGATGAAGATGAAGACTTTTTAGAAAAGTTTGGTGATTTTGATGAATATGAAGCCAAAGACATCCTTTGGATGTATCACGACCCACACAATTATGAATTTACGGATTACTATTCTGCTGAAGAAGATTGGAAAGAGGGGTATGTTTGGTATAGTTTAAGTCCTGAGAGTAAGAAAGAAATAAAAAAATTATTTAACCTAATTGACATGGATGTAGATGTCGAGTCGGGTTCCGATGAAACAGCTAGAGAAATGAGCAGTCTGATTTCAAATGTGTTTCCTGGATTGGCTGAAAAACTAACTGAGAGATATTATTATGCTAAAGACGGTGCTATTTCTAATGGTATTGAAAATTACATGAGAGGTGAGTTTCTTAACGATTTGTATAGACCATTAAAACTTGAGAGTTGGGGTGATAGTTTCAAAAAACTTAAAATGCCTTTATCACAGCTTATGTTAATCTATTCATTTTCAGGTTCTTTAAATGACAGTATAGATGATGTCTTAGAAAGATACATGTCAACAAGAGGATATAAGATGTTACCTGGTAATCCGAGAGAGGATTACTATAGTTATGAGGACGGTGAATATTTTAACAATGAGTTTCATAAAGAATCGTCTTGGGATATTGAAAAGACAATATCTGATTTAGAAGATGATGAAGAAAAGTTGGAGAATTATAAAAAGTATGCCGAAATTATTAAGTTCGTCAATAAAGTCATTGGATTTAATAAAGAAAAGAACTTAGGAAAAAATCCTGATGGTACTTACACAATGTTAAAAGTTATAGATGTTGAACCTGATACAGGTAAATTAAATGTTGAATTTAGAAAAAAAGAAAATCCGAATACTTGGTCTAGTATGGATTTCAAACGAGGAAAAATCAAACAGTCGACTCTCGGTAATTTAATTAACAATCATCAACTGTTTGATATCTTTGATTAGTACTGTTGAATGTACCTTTTCTGTAGGTGTTCATAAAGGGTGAATATATCATCCTCATCCAAATACACTTCTGTACCGTAGAACTTATCCTGAATCAAGAGTCCTGTAACGTCTTCGACAATTTTTGTAAATTCATTATCGATAACCACTTCTTCATCAAAATCTTCGTAATCATCTTCATCATCTACAGTATTAAACAAGTTACTGTAATCTGAAAAATTTTTGTATGAAGGTACCTCGTATTGGTACTCTTGTTTCTCGTAACCAAACTCACTCACCATTGATAACCCCAAACTAATAGCTCGGTCCACATCGTCCAACACAATAAATTCATTGGTGGTGTGCATGTTGTAATAACCACATGAGAAGTTAATACAAGACACGTCAACCTTTTTCTTGAGTTGTGATACATCTGTGTATGGGTGTGACTGTAAAAGTGGTTCTACAGCCATTGTTTGTGTGAATAGTTTCTTAGTACGTGTAATGAAGTCACCATCTTTTTCGAACAAACGAACTCCCGAGCAAACCTCGGTAATTAGTTGATTCCCTGGTGCGTCATATTGAATGATGTAACCTACATCGTGAAGAAAGGTGGGGTCACACTTGCTAGAACCATGGCAACCAGTCTCTTCAGATACAAAAAACCCTACTTTGACATTCGAGAGTACTCGTAGAAGTTCTAAACAAATGAAGACCCCACACTTATCATCTCCACCAATACCTGTTGGCTGACCTGTTGAGGTTTGTCCAATCAACGATTCATGTTGCGTTCCATCGAACGTCATACCGAAGGTTTTTGGTTTGCTCAACTGTGTTTCTTTCACAACGATTTTGTCTTCGACAATGTTGTGTACGGTATCGGTGTGTGCAACAAACATTGGAAAATAATTCCCTTCAGACAACTCACCTTTCTTTGCGTAAATGTTCATCATCTCATCGCGGTAATAAGTTACCCCTGGCATCGTGTCCAATACTGAACAGATGTGTTCTACCATCATTTCTTCTTGGTACGTTTTTGACGGTACTGAGAGAAGGTTAATAAAGTTGTCTTTTGTTAGTTTATCCATGTCTGTTAATTTGAACTACAAATATAAAACAAATATTTTAATTGACCAAATGTCAAGGGGAATTATTTCCCCTTAACAATGATTTCTTCTTGTCCTTTCATCTGAAGAGAATATTTTGAACCCATTATGATATTCTTCTTAAGAATTTCTTCAGAGATGAGGTCTTCAATTTTCTCTTGAATGGCTCGTTTGATAGGACGTGCTCCGTACTTCTCATCGAATCCAACTTTGGAGATGAAATCTTTCACACCTTTTGTGATGGAGATATCATAACCAATCTTTTTAACTCTTTTGAGAAGTTTGGTAACCTCAATTTCAACAATTTGTTGAACTTGTAGTTCTTTTAGTGGATTGAACACAACAACTTCGTCAACACGATTTAGGAACTCAGGGGTGAAGAAGTTTTTAAGTTCTTTCTCCAACAATACCTTTTTAAGTTCTTCGTCTTTTGACATTTTTGTTGTGGTGTCAAATCCGATTCCTGTTCCGAAGTCTTGAAGTTTTTTAACTCCCAAGTTTGATGTCATGATAATCAAACAGTTTCTGAAGTTAATCTTTCTACCAAAACTATCGGTAAGGTGACCATCGTCTAACAGTTGTAGTAAGAGTGAGAAGATGTCTTTGTTTGCCTTTTCAATCTCATCGAACAATACTACAGAGTAAGGTTTGTTTTTCACTGCTTCTGTTAGTTGTCCACCTTCGTTGTAACCCACATATCCTGGAGGGGAACCAATCAATCTACTCATTGAGTACTTTTCTTGGTATTCAGACATATCCACACGGATTAGTGATTCTTCATCTCCGAAGATTTCTTCAGCCAGACGTTTAGCTAAGTGTGTTTTACCGATACCTGTTGAACCCAAGAAGATGAATGAACCGATTGGACGGTTGGGGTCTTTGATACCCACACGATTTCTACGGATTGCCTTTGAAATCTTTGTTACCGCTTCTGACTGACCAATAACTGATTGGTTAAGGTTGTTCTCCAAGTTCAATAGTGACTCCACTTCATCGGTGTTGAGTTTGGATACTGGAATTTTCGTCATGGTTGATACCACTTCATATACCATCTCCTCAGTCACATTACTACGGTTGGTGTTTTGTTCCTCCTCAAACTTCTTCTTTTCCTCTTCGAGTTTCTTTAGAAGTTTCTTTTCACGGTCACGTAGGTGTGCCGCCTCCTCGTACTTTTGTAGTTTAACTACCTTAATCTTATCCTCTTTGATTTGAGAAGCCTCGGCTTTCAACTCTTCGATAACTTCAGGTAGTTGTACATTGATTTGACTTTTCGCACCCACTTCATCCATTACGTCAATCGCCTTATCAGGAAATTCACGGTCTGTGATGTAACGACCTGCAAGGGTTACACAAGCATCCAACGCCGCGTCAGTGTAGTTCACTTTGTGGTGTTTTTCGTAGAACGGTTTTAGACGGTTAAGGATTTCCAAAGTTTCCTCAGGTGTGGCACCATCTACCATGACCTTTTGGAATCTACGTTCCAATGCTCCGTCTTTTTCGATGTTCTCACGATACTCATCCAATGTGGTTGCTCCGATACATTGGAGTTCACCACGAGCAAGTGCGGGTTTAAAGATGTTTGACGCATCCAATGAACCTGATGAATTACCCGCTCCGATAATCGTATGGATTTCATCAATGAATACGATAATTTCAGGATGGTCATGAAGTTCATCTAAGATTACTTTTAGACGCTCTTCAAATTGTCCACGATATTTTGTTCCTGCGACAATCGATGTCATATCTAATGATACAATACGCTTGTCAGCTAAGTTTGTAGGACAATCACCTTGAAAAATCTTCATTGCCAATCCTTCAACGATTGCAGTTTTACCACAACCAGGTTCACCAATAATGATAGGGTTATTTTTCTTTCTACGTGAGAGAATCTGAGCAATGCGAGCAATTTCGCGGTCTCGCCCAATAACAGGGTCCAATTTACCTTGTTCTGCGAGTTTAATTAAATCTCGTGAGAAGTTATCAAGTACAGGTGTACCTGTTGTCGATACCTCACCTCTACTTTTACGTCCTCCTTTTTCGTTTGGGTCTACTTCTTCAATCATTTTCTTTCTATTAAAGTTTTACTGTACAAATCTAACAAAAATTGTGATATAATCCAATGTTTGTCAAAATGTCTGTTATTTTTTTCTACTACTGACATTTTGTCAGTTATTATATTTATATTTATAAGTGGCACACTTTTATCAGTATTGTCCACAAATAAACATTACAAAGATAATAAACTATTATTAAATAAAAAAACTATGTTTGGAAAAAAAAGAAATTTCAATGACCTGTTTAACATGTTCAACGACATGGACTCAATGTTCAATCAACCCTTTTTCGTAAAAGGTAAAACGAATTCTGAAAGCGGAACCGATGAAAATGGTGAGTGGCATAAAGAAAGTTTTATCTCTGATGATGGTTCCTATTCAGTTACCAGTATCGTTAGAAGTTATGGTAGTTCATCTACAACCTCAAACAATAAAAAGTCATCTACAGAAATCTCTTCATTAAAGAAAGAGATGGAACGTTGTGTTGAGGAACAAAATTATGAAAGAGCTGCCGAGCTTAGAGACCAAATTAAAAAACTCGAAGAAAACGAAGAAAAGATTTCTGAGTTACAAACAAAACTCGATAAAGCAGTTAAAGAACAGAATTTTGAAGATGCTATTAAACTACGAGACCAAATAGGTAAGTTAAAAGGTTAATCAACAAACCCCTCCCACAAAGAGGGGTTTTTTATTTTAATTTTTTTAAAAATTAAAATATTTATCATCATGGGTAGTAAATTAATCATAACCGAAAGTGATAGAAATCATATAAGAAGATTATATGAAAACGGAGATTCAAAACCTTCGAAAAAACATTCATTGATAAATGACCAGGTTGACCCTGATTTTGAAAACTTACAAAGAAATCAATCAAATGAATTTTCCGACACTTTAAGTTATGCTTTAAAATATGATATAGATTTAAAACCAACGGCCTCTAACCCTGAATATCGAGCTACATGGGGAGATATTGGGATTGACCCAAATACCTTACCTCAAAATATTAAATCATTATACCCAATATTTATTCCCGAATTATTATCGGGATTAAAAAAAGGTCAATCTCATAGACTTAAAGACTTATTAGATGTTGTTAAGTTAGTTGAAGAAAGAAGTGGTTTTGATGTTACTGTGACAGGTGGGGTGGATAAATACCATAGAGAAGAAAAACCTAATAGTGGACATAACACAGGAAAAGCCTTAGATTTTGTAATTGATAATAATAGTGATAAAAATCAAGAAACAATAGAAGAGGTTATTGGAAATATTGCAAGTAATGAGCACAAAGATTTATCATTTATAAATGAATACAAAAGAGACACTGGTGGTACGGGTGGTCATTTCCATATAAGTTTTATACCAGAAAAAAATTATTATCATTTTTTTGATGAAGGTTTTAGAAAAGAAGGGGATGAACATTACCAATGTTGTGAAAAGAACCTAAGATTAGAGTTTGGTAAAGAGACGAATTTTAATGGTGCTGTGCGTAATGGTAGAGCAAAAGAACTTATTAAATTACCACCAAAATCGATTGATACTTCTAAACTGAACGTACAAAGTCCAAGAGATATTAAAAAAACGCCTGAATATCTACAAATTCCGGATAATTCAGAAAAGGAACCTTGGTGGAGAAGAAATAAATAGAATCAAATTTCTTATTTTTTAGTAGGGTTTTTTATTTTAACACATTTATTATACTTAATAAAAAAGTATAGTTATGGCAGTAAAAAGTGAAAAAATCGAAGGTAAACAAATCATCAATGAGATTGAATCTAGTAATCTAATTAAGACGGTATATGACACTGGCGAAAAGACGTTAACAGTTACATTCAAAAACGGTGCACAATATCTATATGAAGATGTACCACACTCAGCATATACAAAATTCAGGATGGCAGAATCTCAGGGTAGTTTCTTTAACAAAGAGATATCTAAGAAATACCAATACAAAAAACTTACAAACTAATATTTCTTACTATTTATATAGTAATGGAAAATTTTGATAACATAATTAAGAGTTTTTATGTTAAGGATGAACTCAACCCAAAAATATGGGAGAATCCTGACAATCCTTCTGATGCCAAAATGAAAGAAGATATCAGAAAAAGATTGATGGAGATTGCATATGAGTTTGTTAATTTTTTAGGGTTAGAAATTTTCGTACAAGATGTGACAATGACAGGGTCACTAGCAAATTATAATTGGTCTGAATTCTCTGATGTGGATTTACATATCATGTATGACTTTAATGAGTCAGGTGATAAGAAAGAGTTGGTTCAAGAATTATTTAAAATCAAAAAAACATTATTTAACTCAACACACGATATTACTGTAAAAGGTTATGACGTTGAGTTATACGTACAAGATACTAACGAACCTCACGTATCAAGTGGGGTTTATTCTGTTTTATACAATAAGTGGATTAAAGAACCATCACCAGAAGAGGTAACAATAGATGAAGAAAAACTAAAACAAAAGGTTGACCAATGGAAAGACATCATTGATTTGGTGATTGATGATATTGAAGAAGGTGATGAAGACTTAGATACCGTCATCGAAAAATTAGACAAAGTAAAAGACAAACTTAAAAAATATAGAAGTTGTGGATTAGAAAAAGATGGTGAATATTCGTATGAGAATTTGGTGTTTAAGTTCTTAAGAAGAAACGGATATATTCAAAAACTTTTTGATTTTCAAAACGACATTATGGATAAACGCCTGTCCTTAGAAGGGGAAGAAAACATTTAAGAAAAATCTTAAATATAAAGAAAATTGGAAAAACACAACAATTCGTATATTTATTAATAAAAAATAGTTATGGCAATTACTGGATGTACTGACAATTATTATACGTATGAAATACCATGGAACGCAAGTGGTGATACGGTAACGGCTCCACACCCCGTTTATACAGATGGAAAAAATCAAAATGTTGGGGCACAACAATGTAGTGCAGTTACATTAGGTGGTTTCAGCGGATTAAACAATTAAAAAATTAAATAAAAAAAATAAAATGGCAGATTTAAGACCTATCGGAAGTGAAAAATTAGAAGGTTCAGATAAATTAAGACGTATTATGGAAATAGCCAATTACGGTAAATCTTCTAATCTTAACGAATCATCATCTTCATCAGAATATACAATTCAATTAGCTGATGGAAATTACTATGGTATCGTAAAAGAAAAATCAGGATACATTGTTAAAAGTGGTATCAATGAGTCAGAATTAGACTACATTGACCCAATGAAAAACAGAAAGTATCATAATTCATATTCACAAGCAATGAAGAAAATCAATTTGATTGCAGGTGAATTAAATAGACTTCATGAAAATGTTGAAGGTATTAACCTTATTGGTGAGCAAAAGAAATTTGTTTTGAAAACACCAAAACCAGCTGAACCTGAAGTTGACGCTTCTGTTGAAATGGATGTACCCGCACCTGCTCCTGACGCAGCACCTGAAGGTGGTGAAGAAATGGATATGAGTATGGATGCAGCACCTGAAGGTGGTGAAGAAATGGATATGAGTATGGATATGGACACACCTGAAGGAGGTGAAGAAATGGACATGAGTATGGATATGGACACACCTGAAGGAGGAGATGACGATGAAGAAATGTCATTTAAAACAATTCAAAAATTAACAGGAAAGTTAGGTCAAAAATTAAGAACATTCGACTCATCACAAGGAATGTCTTCTGAAAATATTAAATATGTTTTAAATTCAATTTTATCTGCCTTGGATTTATCAAAACTTACTGAAGAAGATTACGATGATATTATGTCTAAGTTTGAAGAAGATGAAGATGAAATTGACTACGGTGTAGAAGACGAAGCAGACATCGATGTAGAAGCTGGTGATGAAATGATGGACTTAGATATGGACATCGAATCAGACGTTGAACCTGAAATGGGTGAAATGAAAGAATACTTCTATGACGACATGGATTTAGGTGACGGTGAAAAAAGTAAATTTGACCGTGACAGATATGCATTACACCAATATGATGCAGGATGGTTTGATGAAGATGACAGACGAATGGACGATTTTGAAGATTATGATGAAGAGATTGAGTTTGGTCCCGAGGATTATGAAAAATTCCTTGAGTTATCTCCTGAAAATGCGAGATGGAATCCAAAGATGGACAAACATTATTACGACACTCATATGAAAAACCAACATCCTCTTAAACTTCGTATTAAAAGAGCTATGGGTGAAGGCTCTAAATCATATGAAAAAACAATGGATGAAATTTTCTCAGAATCAAAAATCGAAAAAGTATTATCAAAATACTTTGTAGTTTCTGAAGAAGAACAAAAAATGAATAAAGATAGAGATGTAAAAAAATACATCACTGAAAGAGTTAAGAATTCTTTGGTAAGAAAAGAAATCAAAAATCTTTCAGAATCAGTAGAACAAGAATTAACTTCAGATTTTATCATTAAAGAACACAACACTGTTAAGTTCATCGGAAAAACAAACAAAGGTAACTTGGTTTTTGAAGCAGATGGAAAAACAATTAAAGTTTCTTCTAATGGTGAAATCCTATGAAACTAATTTACGTTAACGAACTCGGACCTAATTTCAAGGGAGATAACGTATACGAATTTATCTTCTCCACACAAGAAGATGTATGGGGTGATGATTGGGACGTTGAACCAGCTTCAGGGAGACCAACACCACCCCATATTAATTTTATAGAAAAGGTGGGGGTTTTGAAAAACTCAGGTATAGAGTTAAACTTAATTCAAAACTCTGATTTCTTTTCAGTGTTTGACTCTGTTGAAGGAGTTATCGCTCTCGGATGGGAAGATTCTGATTGCGAAGCCGTAACCGACAAAAAATATACTCGTTTGGTTTTCCATTACGGTGAAAGTGAAAAATCGGTTGCAGATAAATTATATGAACGAGATATAATTCTCAAATGGGAAAAAAGTTTAGTAGAATGAAAACTAATGATATTAGAGTAATAAAATTGATGAAAGAGGGTTTTGCGTTTGAAACCCTTCGTAATTTGAATGAAAGCCAAATCAACATTCTTTATAAAAGAATGATTAAAGAACAGGGTACAGTTACAGTACCTAAAGATACTGAACCAAGTAAAATTGCAGATATTGCAAAACAAGGTACAAATGTACAAGTTGCAGGTGAGGGTGAAGTTTCTGAAGATGATGTTGAACCCTTAAAACCTTATAAAGGACAGCAGACACAAGACCCAAAACAAGTAGGCCCAGATTCTAATGATGGTATGGGTAATTACCAAGACGGTATGGATGAGAGTGAAATTAAAGAAAAATCAGTTTCAAAGCAACAACAAAAAATTATGGGTTTAGCACTATCGGTAAAAAGAGGTGAAACTCCTAAAAGTGAAGTTTCTAAAGAAGTTTTAGATATGGTTGATAGTATGAGTGAAAAAAAATTAGAAGACTTCGCAAGTACTGAACATAAGGGTTTACCAAAAAAAGTTGAAAAAACAAAAAAAGAAAGTTATATTCGTAATGTAAAGATGATTGAAGAATCATTGATTAAGTTAGTTCAAAAACACATTACACCAAGTATGACAAAGAAAGATTTATTGAATTTAGTAGAACAGGGTCCTGGTACAAAGGAAGCACCACCAAAGGTAAAACCAGGTACTAAGGAAAATCCTGGTAAAAAAAGATGGAACCAACCAAAACACACACCAGCACCAAAAGCTAAAAAAGATGATGAAACATTTGCAATGCAATTACCATCATTTTTACATTTTGATAATTTAGATATAACATTTAGTGATGAAAAAAAATCTTAAAGAAGCACCAATTAGTTATGGTGACAGTCCTGAAAGAATGGCACCAGACATACAGAGTAAAATAGAAAAAGGAGAAACACCTTTATCTGATTCACCTGCATTTCCTGAACAGGAAGGTGAAGATAGATTTGAGGAGTTAATTGCATCTAAAAGATTTAAAGATGTTGTTAACAAAGTCAAACAATATACAGGTTTAACAAACGTATCAGGTCAAAATGCTTTTATGCAACTTCAAATGATGTTGATGCAAGCAGTACAAAAGGTAAAGTCCATAGAAAATGGTAATGAGGAATATTTGGAAAATTTAGCTGTAGATTTAGTTAAAAAAGAAATGTCTATTCCTGAGGATAGTTTCCTATTTGATGTTGAACTAATAGGTTCTCCATCACAAATGGATACATCAAAAATGAGAAAACAATCAGAAGAGCCATCTTCAGAAGATATTGAACAAATATTCGGTGTGAGTGAAGATGAGGCTGAAGAAGATTTGGACAACTTCATGGAGGCATTCGATAAGTTTGATATGGAAAAAGCCAAAAGAAGATTTATTAATTCACTTATACAAGGTGCATCTAAAAAGGGTCACTACATGTTTAATTTGGTAGAAGAAGAATTAAATCGTTTGAATCCTGAATTATTAAACTTATATGGTGTGTTAATGTCAATCAATGATTTAATTTATTGGATTATGCCGGATGAGGCGGCACAAATGATGGCTGATTCAGGTCAAGGTGTTGCAGGTTCAGAAGAGATTGATGATAGTACAGACCCACCAACAATTAAAGCTAAGGGTATGTTCTTCCCTGTATTAATACATGAGTTATTAAAAGGTGTATATGAGATTATGGGAACTCACGGATTACCTGATGACCCAAAACAAGCTGAAATGGTTATGGCATCACAAGATACCTTACCATATGAAATATGGGATTTAAGATTAGGTCCTGTTATTTGGGAAAAATTCTTAGAGGTATATCCTGATGAGTTATTTGAAGATGATATGAGAGAAATTCAAAACTATTTATTCTCTCGTTTCTCAGCATTGAGTACTGAACAATTCTTTGAATTGGCTAAAGAAATACTTTCAGGTAGTGAAGATGGTAAAAAGGCGGTTAGAGCCATGGTTGATGAAATCATACAAGAAATTAAAGATGAGGAATACGAAGAATCTATGGGTCAGTTTAGAGATGACGATGAGGATGAAGGTTTTGATTTAGATGATTTCTTAGATGGTTTAGGTATTGGTCCTGCCGAATAAAAAATAAAGTGATGACAATATGGGTTTATCAAGAGAACAGGCAATACTCGAATATGCACGTTGCGTAAAAGATACCCCATACGCTTTAAAGACCTATCTACAAACCTACGATAACACTCAGTCTAAATACGTTCCATTAGAACTATTTCCCGACCAAGTTAGTCTTATTAATGATTATGATACTCATGAGGAAAATATTGCCTTAAAGTATCGTCAGGCGGGTGTATCTACCGTTACCTCAGCATGGGTTTCAAAACGATTAGTAACTGCCCCTAAAACAAAACCAGAAAAGATTCTTATTATTGCTAACAAACTTGATACGTCTCAAGAAATGGCTAATAAGATTCGTTCTTTTGTGGACCAATGGCCGTCATGGTTTGGTATTAGTTTTTCTGCAGAAAAGAATTCACAAAGACACTTTAAATTATCTAATGGGTGTGAGGTAAAAGCTGTTGCAACATCAAAAGATGCACTTCGTGGTTATACTCCTACTATCCTAATATTTGACGAGGCTGCGTTTATTGAAGCGGACAATGACTTCTGGTCTGCCTGTATGGCATCTCTTTCTACGGGAGGTAAAGTAATTGTTATATCTACCCCTAACGGATTTGACCCAATCTATTATTCGATTTACAATCAAGCAGTAAAAAACATGAATGATTTCAAAATCACTGAAATGTTTTGGTACCGTGACCCCCGATATGCCGATGACTTAAAACTTATTAAGGTAAAAGATATTGTTCATTATATGTTAAATCGTGAAGATTATAACGATGATGAGATTATATTAGACTATTCTGATGTGGACCCAATGAAAAGGGACTTCAAAGAAATAAGTAAAAAGTTTGAAGATGGATACAAACCATATTCTACGTGGTTTGAGAAGATGTCAAAGAAATTAAAATTTGACAGACGAAAAATTGCACAGGAATTGGAGTGTAACTTCTTAGGTTCAGGGGATAATGTTATTCCTCAGGTTACTATGGACCGTATGAAGGATAATGATATATGTGAACCTGAAAACAAATTTATGGGTGGTGCTATATGGCAGTGGAAAGAACCTGTTGAAGGTCACAAATATATTATGGGTATTGACGTTTCTCGTGGTGATAGTGAAGACTTTACCACATTTACGATTATAGACTTTGATGAGAGGGAACAAGTCTTAGAATACATCGGAAAGATACCACCTGATGTTGCGGCTGAGGTTGCATTTAAATGGGCGACGATGTATTCGGCATTTATTGTGATTGATATTACTGGTGGTATGGGAGTATCCACGTCTCGTAAACTACAAGAGATGGGATATAAGAATTTATATGTTGATGGGTTAAATGCTGCAGATAAGTGGAAATATAACCCTAAAATTAATGAGAAGATACCTGGATTAAACTTTAATTCAAAACGTGTTCAGATTATCGCATCTTTTGAGGAGGCGTTACGTCACGACTTTAGAGTACGCTCAATGAGATTGTTTAATGAGTTGGGGACCTTTGTTTATGTTAATGGTAGACCTGACCACCAAAAAGGACAACACGATGACCTGATTATGGCGATGGCTATGGCGATATATGTTGGTGAAAGTTCATTTAGTCAATTAGAAAAGGTTACAGAACAGACTAAGGCTATGATTGATAGTTGGGCTGTTTCAACAAATGAGTATAAAAATAAGTCACAAGATTTTAATCCCTCATTACCTGTTATGCCTAATCACAACGTTAATCGTGGTATAAATTCGAACCCAACCAGAAATGATTATGAGAAGTATTTATGGTTATTCGGTAAGTGATATTTAATTTAATTAAATATTTAATACTATTTATGTAAAAAGTATTTGAATGGCAGATAATAATTTAACTATATGGCAGAGGTTGGGTCAAGTATTTGGTCCTGATTCTACGTTGGACCAACAGTCTCCTGTTTATAGGTTTGATAAGAAAGAACTTCTTAAGACACCTAACAAACAAGAGTACGAAAGAGAAAAACTTCAAGCCCAACAATCATTATACTTGGGACAACAATGGACCAAGATTGAAAACAATCTATATACTCAAGCCGTATATTATGAACCAACAAGGTTGGCCTCTTATTATGATTATGAGAGTATGGAATATACTCCTGAAATATCTGCAGCACTTGACATCTACGCAGAAGAATCAACAACAACAAATGAAGATGGATATATATTACAAATTTATTCAGAAAGTAAACGTATTAAATCAGTTCTTGGTGACTTGTTCAACAATAGACTTGATATTAATACTAACTTACCTATGTGGACTCGAAATACTTGTAAGTTTGGAGACAATTTTGTTTACTTAAAATTAGACCCTGAAAAGGGTATCATGGGTGCACAACAACTTCCGAACATTCAGATTGAACGTTTGGAAAGAGGTATGAAGTATTCACCAAACAGTAAGACTACGACTACTACTGAAAACGATGCCTTGAAATTTGTATGGAAAGACAAAGATATGAATTTCAACACATGGGAAATTGCTCACTTTAGATTATTGGGTGATGACCGAAAACTTCCTTATGGTACCTCTATGTTAGAAAAAGCCAGAAGGATTTGGAAACAGTTATTATTAGCTGAGGATGCGATGTTAATTTACAGAACATCAAGAGCACCTGAAAGAAGGGTATTTAAAATATATGTTGGTAATATGGACGACAAAGATGTCGAACCATACGTAAACCGAGTCGCCAACAAGTTTAAAAGAGACCAAATCGTTGACCCGTCAAATGGTAATGTCGATTTAAGATATAACCAAATGGCAGTTGACCAAGACTATTTTATTCCTGTTCGTGACCCTAATGCACCAAACCCAATCGACACACTACCAGGAGCACAAAACTTGGCGGAGATTGCAGATATTGAGTATATTCAGAAAAAACTACTTACAGCACTTCGTGTACCTAAAGCCTTTTTAGGATTTGAAGAAGTTGTTGGAGATGGTAAGAACCTGTCTTTACAGGACATTAGATTTGCTCGTACAATCAATAGAATACAAAAATCTATGATTCAAGAGTTAAATAAAATTGCTATTATTCACCTTTACCTTTTAGGATTTGAGGATGAACTTAACAATTTCACATTAGGACTTACTAATCCATCAACACAAGCCGACCTTCTTAAGGTTGAACAATGGCAAGCTAAGATTCAACTTTACCGTGATGCGACAACAGACCCTGGTAATGGTATCCTACCTGTTTCATCATCTTGGGCTAAGAAACATATTCTTGGATTCTCAGATGAAGAAATTAAATTGGATATTCAGCAACAGAGAATTGAAAAAGCAGTTGCTGCTGAACTTGAAAAGACTGGTGAAGTTATTACTAAGACAGGTATATTCGCTAACATCGATAAGTTATACGGTAACAAACCTGGTGAAGGTGGTAGTGCAACACCTGAGGGTGAAGTAACAGAACCAGCTGACACAGGATTCGGTGACTTAGGTGGTGGTGACTTAGGTGGTGACTTAGGTGGTGACTTGAGTGGTGGTTCTGAACCGGCACCTGATTTAGGTGGTGGAGCAGAAGCGGCACCCGCACCTGAATTAGCACCTGAATCTAAAAAGATGAACGATTTAAATCTTATTTTAGAAGACGATATGATTAACGGTTTAGATACTTTAGATTTATCAAAAGGTAAAAGGTCGTTAAGTGAAATAGATGATAAATTGGGCGAGTTACTGAAATAGTAATATTTATAAAATAAAATAGTATGAAACCTTTCGGAAAAATTAAAACTAAAATTGAAGAGTCTATGGTTAAACTCTATGGTAAACAAGAGTTTAAAAATCATATGATAAATTTCAAAAAGAATATTTTAGAAAACAAAGAAATATCTAAAATTTTTTACATCTATGATGACTTATCATCTAAAAAGGGTTTAGACAAAGAAATTGCCTCAGATTACGTAAATGAGTCTATTGAAGAATTACAAAAATTAATAGATAAAAACACAAAACAAATTACATCATTATCACAGTGGATTGATGGTGTATTATCTGAAGAAATTAATAGTAATTACTCAGACATTGATAATGTTGTTTATAACAACAAATCTATTAAAAACTTAGAGAATGTTTTAGAATCAAAAAGAAATATTAAAAATTTAATTACAACAGTAAAAGAGAATGTTGTAATGAGTGAATCTATTAATATTCCATTATCATCGATGTTAAAAATAGCTTCAAATTCATTTAATAAAGAATTTGAAAATATTAGTGAAGAAGATAAAAAAGAATTAAAAGAACTTTTATCTCTAACAAAAAATGAGGTTAAAGTAAAACACGAAGAATTAAAAGAATCTGTTTTAGGTAAATTAAAAAATAACCTAAATGAATCAACTGATTCTGAAATCACAGAAAAAATTAATTTAACTATTCAAAAGATTTCAGAATCTAAAAGTGATTTAGTATCACTTTATAAACTAACACAATTAAATCAGGGATTATGAAAAAAGTTTTAGAATTCATTAAAAAGGTGTTTGCAATCTGCAAGGACTGGATTAAATCAAATGGTGTTGAAGGAGTATTGGGACTATTAGTAGGTCTTGTTCTTTGGGCTATGGGTTACAAAATTTGGGCTGGTTTCTCATTTGGTGTTTTTGCTACACGTAATTGGGATATCTTAAAGGGTTGGATTTTGTCAAAATTTAAAAACTAAGGTAAAAATTATTTAAAAATTAAAAAGTCCCCAATAGGGGACTTTTTTATGAATCATATTCTTGGTCTCTTAGTTTCTGAATATATTTGGCTTTTTCTAATTTCTTTCTTCTCTTTTGAGATTTTTTTGTAAACTCTTGTCTTTTACGTACCTCGTCCATTTGTTTTGACTTAATGACTTTGTACTTGTACCTTTTTAAGGCTCTATCAATATTTTCTCTTTTTCCTACTTCTATTATAATCATATATGTTAGTTATGATAATAAATATAAACGTTTATATCAAGTTTTGACTTGTAAGGAAAAATATTTTATTATTAATACAAATAAACTAAAGAAATTTAAAAATGAATGAAGAAAGGAAAGACTTCGAAATTAAATGTTTTCGAAAATGCTAAGTGTTTTTATGGTACAGTAGATTCAAAAGAATTAAAATCAATTTACATAGTAATACAATCATGGGTTGAACCCAAAAAAGATGCACTAAATTGGGACCGAGTTGCGGGAAATTTAAAAAGACAAATACAACATAACTTATTAGAATGTGTGGACTTAATCACATTCGATAGAAATTCAATAGTAGATTTAGATTTAAGAACAAGTGGAATTCAACTGGATAAACGTTCATTTATGAATCTTGAAATCACACTCTTTATGAAAAATCAAAATGAAGATTTTAAATCACCAATATTAAAAGAAAAAATTAAAAAGATTGTCACATCAGTTTATAATGATGAATTATACAGTTCTCCTTATTTTTGGTTATCAAAAACCAAAACAAAGAAAGTGTAATATTTATTATAAAACTTTGTTGTGAAAATAGTCATCTCTGAGAAACAATTAAAAAATATACAAAAATCCCTAACTGAAGAAAAAGACCAGTTAGGGGTTTTAAACAATTATATGCCAAGTAAAATGGTATATGAACATGGTAATACTAAAGTTTATTTAAAAGATATAGAATTAGTTGGGGATAATGATGATATATCTATAGAAGCTAAAGTCAATAAGATATTACATGATAATGTTGATGTTAGTGAATTTGCCAAAATATATTCAATAATTGACGGATATACTTCTGATGATTTACCATTAGGTATGTTGATAAAAATATTCATTGTTGAGAATATAGATAATATGGTAAAGAAAGTATTACCTAATAATTTAACTGAGTATGATGTGGTTTTACATCTATATTAAGTAATACTACATATTTATAAAATAAAATACCATGAAGATATTAGGTCCAAACGATTCAGGAAAAGGAATATTAGTAGAATGGGATGCTGGTTATATATCACCAAACGATTCAAGAAACGCAGAAGTTATTAAAGAATCATATGGTCAATTAGACCACTCAAAACCATTCGTTTTTTATGCCGTACTTCAAAAGTTTGATACACCAAACAGAAACGGTCGTATCTATCCTGAAAAAATATTACGTAGAGAAGCTGAGAATTATAAAAAGGCTATTGATAAAGGTTTATCTATTTCAGAATTAAATCACCCTGAATCATCACTTATTGATTTAGACCGTGTGTCTCACCTTATCACTGACATGTGGTGGGAAGGAAATGTGTTGATGGGTAAAATTAAATTACTTACTTCACCAGGTTTCCACGAAAGAGGTGTTGTTTCATGTCCTGGTGATATGGCGGCAAACCTTATGAGACAAGGTGTTACTATGGGTGTATCATCTCGTGGTGTTGGTTCATTAGTTAAAAAAGGTGAACGTAATGAAGTACAAGAAGATTTTGAATTAATTTGTTTTGA
>Ga0208917_1000373_pt1 | contig 23027 bp, 41 predicted proteins | sample DEB08_DNA_10_FD_185500 | JGI IMG/M metagenome (GOLD analysis project Ga0208917, IMG submission 185500) | Aqueous microbial communities from the Delaware River and Bay under freshwater to marine salinity gradient to study organic matter... | ecosystem: Environmental > Aquatic > Marine > Coastal ...
CAATCTGCTGTAGCATCAATTACTGCCTGTGCTTCTGCTTCTTCATTAGGTGGTGCTGTTTGGAGAGCATTCTCCACCATCTTGAGTAGTTTAGTTTTGTCAGTCATGCTCCAATCTCATCAAGTTTTTCAGCCACAAAACCATTCATGTCAAGTGTGCGTGGATCAATACCAGCATCAGTACAATCCATGATAAACTCCATGAATGCTCCCAGAATGAGACAGGCACGGCGTTTATCGTGCTTTGTGATGGCAGTATGTGGCATAGCAACATACTTTACCACATGATCGTAGAGTTCATCGTAGGTCATTTGAATTGCTCCAGAACATCAATTACATGTTGAATACAATCTTTGGGAATGTGAATGGTTTCAACTTCTGGACCATTACCATCCTGCATACTCACAGTTCCATACTCATCGGATGAGAAATGATAACTAAAACCATCTTCATCGTTGATGATTTTGATTTCTTTGGTGATAGTGTAAGTCATATTTCAGTTGGCGAGTCGGGCTACTTCAGCATCAAATTCAGCATTATTCTTCTCAACCTGGGCAATGAACTCGGGATCACTTGCGATCTCATCAATCCACTGGTCAAAATCAAAGATCTCACCAGGCATGTCTTGAATCTCGTCCCACATGAGCGGTTCCCTTGACTACCTTTGTATTATAGGGCAAAGCACACCCCCCACAACAGGAAGTGTGCTAGTTCATCAGGTGTCCTCATCCAGGTTGACATCTGCTGTAAGATCTTTCAATCTGTTCATCTGAGCTTCATCCATAGGGATGAGTTTCTCTTTACCACTCTCAATATCTTCAACCATTTGTTGTAGATGTTCTAGAAACTCTTTTGGTAGAGTGTCATCATCACCCAAGTAAGACCAGAAGCAATCATAACACTCTTCATATGGATTGTCATAGAACATGAGACCATAATCATCCCAGTTACCAGTCATCAGATCTGCCCAGTTTTGGAATGAACATTTGATACTCTGCCAACCAGTCATCCAGCAGTGATTGATCCAATAGTCCCACCAACTGAGTTTGGTCTTTTTATTGCCTGTGCCAAGCACTGCTCTGCTAAAAATCATGCTACTTGACTCTTAGTATCATAGAACGATGTGTCACGCCAGTTGCGTCCACAGATGTCAAAAGTAAATCCTATCTTACCAAGAGAGAATAGGAATGAGAACAATCTACCATATCCCATAGTGATTTGGAGATAAGGCCATTCAATCCATCCACCATACTCACCGATATCAAAAGACACCTGAAGTAGGGAATAACTTTTAGTTGTGAGCACAGTCATGTAGTATTCTGTGCCATAGTCTTGGCGAGTGCCGAATTGAATTAGTTTCATCACTTATCTCCCTTAGAAAGGAGTTTCTCTCCCATTTCTGCCAGTTCTTCTAATTGATCATCAGTAAACTGGGCAAAGCGACGATAACGACGAACCACACTCCACCAACGCTCTTCCCAGGATTGATGATTACTGGTATCTTTGTTTGTTACAAATGTGCCATGAGGATCAGTGAACTCAAACTGAGGTTCATCATCTTCAAGAACTGTGCCCATAGGACCTTTCTTCAGTCGTGCCCATTCTTCATCTGCTTTCTTGAAGTCTTCATACTTACTACGAAGATCTTCATCCATAGTCAGTTCATACTCATCACAGACCTTGCGCTGGTCTGCTTCACTAGTATAATCATTAAAGACCAGTGACATAGCACCACTACGAATATTGTGGTGACACATGCCTACACACAGCATAAACTTCTCAAAGAGTTTGAAGTATTGGCGGCAGTTGAGATCAGCAGCAGGTGCAGTGATTACATAATGCTCTTCAGGGAGCATATCATCGTCAACCGTAGATCCAAACCCAGTCTTGTAGGTAGGAGTCCAGGTAGCATCAAACTTGAATTCAACAGTTGCTTCGTAAGTCATGAATAAAGTCCAGTAATGGTGTCAACGTCAGTAGGAGTGAACGCTCTCACGGGAGAGATCCAGTTGTACGACATAACGGTGTCGTTGGTGTCCGTATCATACCATATATCACCGTCTCTGTCGTCGTGTGGGTGTTCAAGTCCTAACGCATGACCCCACTCATGCAAATACACATACTTCTTATCATCAGAACGTTTCTTGATTAGGATAGTATATCCTTTCTCTGTTGGTATGCACAGACCAGAAGCATACCCATATGGTTCTGGCATGGCATTCAGTTCATAGAATGCAACCTCAGCATGTTTTGGTTTCTTCAACACCTTAATGTCAAAGGATACCATCTCATCTGTGGTTGCAAGCATGTTGCGAGTGAATCTCGTTGGGTTGTCCACATAAACTTTCAGCACATTATCATCAAGAAGACTCATGGTGTGCTGAAAACGTGTCTCACTTATCAACGTATCCATTTTTAACTAACCATTCACGGGTCAAAGGGGTCAGAGCATAATCAGTCCACATGGTGCCAGCAGCACACGACTCAAGGGCATCCATGGTCATCTGGGAGGTCTTGCCCGCCCAGATCGCCTCTGCCTCCCAGGGCACAGCAGATGCAGGATAGGTTTTTTCTGCAATTTCACGCCACAGGGGTGGAACGTCCTCCTCTGCATTAATAATCGCAATAAATGAATTGTAGATGCTTCCAGCCATGCAATCCTGTGCTGCGTGCCACCCTTCATGACGCATCACACTCATCAAAACACCAGGACGACTCATGTATGCTTTGTTGAGGTAGAAGTTGTTGCTCACAGTATGGTAGACACCACGATGACCAACAGGGAAATACTTCTCATCAGCAAGGAAAACATCAACACCAATTACGGTGAGTGCGTTGAGGATTCTAGCAAACTCAGTAGCAACAGAATCCCAATCAGAATCTGGATAAACCTCTCTGAGATAATCAACACCCCATACAGGTTCAACACCTTCCTTACACTCACGTAGCATCATGCATCCTAGTGAGTCGTTGGTGTAAAAACCTTTGGTGATTTTCCCTTCATTTGCTAGTGCAAAGTTACTGAGTCCCAAACTCAATATCGTCAGGGTTACGGGGATTAGCGAACGTACCATAGTTGTAGGTGTAGTAAAGGAAACTGTTGATGCTTTTTTCAATACCCAAAGACTCTTTCACGTCCAACCAAGATTGGTATTCAAGTTGAAGGTCTTCACTCAATTGGATTGTTACATTCATAGTCAATTTGTCCTTGCTCCTTGATTTGTTGTAAGATTTCTTCTGCCTTAGCGTATTCAGAAGAGTTACATGCTACCATGTAACTCAGAATCATCTCACGCATCTCCGCAGAGATTTTTGTAGAGTTGTTGGAGTTCTGTTTCATTATAGTAGAGGGTTTCTTCTTCTTCCAGTTGCTCAGGGTCCAACCACTCATAGAACTCATCAGCAAGGGCGAGAGCATCGTCATGGCGTTCTTCAGAGATCAAGTCTTTGAAACGATCACACATGTAATCATACACGAGATCACGCTGATAGGAAAGACGCTGGGTGTCGGTGCTCATAGTTTGTTCAGAAAAAGGACGTTGTGCAGGTGATCGTACTGGATGAATTCTACATCCTTAGGAAGCAAACTGACGGCAGCAGCAGCAAAGTCGTTAGGAAACTTAGCAAACAGACGCCAGAACTTCTTTGTCTGATCGTAGTCTAACGTGCTCTTAGGAAGAACACGCATCTCATACTCGCCTCGTGTGTAACGATTTGGGTATGGTTCTATAAACTCACGGATGTAATCTTGTAGGAGGTTCATTTGACAAATACCTGATTTTGCTCGTTGTGCAGTTGTTCTGCTTGCTTCAGATAATAGCACATGTGTGCCACATATTCAACGTCTTCTTCACATGGTTGGAAATCATACGCATCTTCCCAATCAACAGTACCATCACGATTGACTGGAGCACCAAATGGAGTGCCATCGTCATCAAGTGCGAAGGCACAACCAGCAGCAACAAGGTAGAACTCGGGAGCAGGCATTAGAGGAAAAGCGAAGGAACTCTAGTATACTATGTATTGAGCAGCGTGTCAAATGTCTCGACTTTCACAATGCCCTTGTGGGACTTCCTCTTGCCACTACGAATGGCACGAAGATGTGATGGGTTGTGCTTGTTGTCATAAGCCCATGTGTCAAGTGAATATACTTCAATGGATGAACCATCTTTGTATGTCAATCTATGAACTTTAGCACTGTTAGTGTAGTCACGATTCTCTATTGACTTGTTCTTGTGACAAGTAGAGCACAATAACTGACACTTGAGTGCTTCTTCATAGCACTTGCTATAACCTTTGGAGTTTGCCATATTACCAATGGAATCAACCTTGGTAGATGGGTCGATGTGATCAAAGTGTAGATTCTCAGTTGCTCCACACTTCACACATTTGTTTCCAAATGCTTCACGGAGCTTATTCATTCGTGTTTGATATGCTGACATAATGGGCAGGCGTCTGTTGTATTTATACAAGAAACACCTGCCCAATCACATCACTTATACAAATACGATCCAGCCCAATCAGCATTCTCCAGCAACCACTCACGATCCTTGATCAGAAGCAGGTTGAAGCGCACATGCTTGGCAGGTGCTTTGAACGATGCAGGTTTGTAGACTTCACCAGTCTTCTTATCTACAAAAGCATGGACAGAGCGAGAACCAGCACCAGTCTCCATAATCAGTTTGTGATACTTGCGACCAGACTCAATATAGAACTTGTAGTCGCTGGTGTTGTTGCTAGTCTTGAAGTTGTCCACCAGAGCATCACACAGCATCAGGCAATACTTGCGGATGTTCAACTCAATGGTGTTGCGAGCATCAGCAGTAGCAGCAAAGTCAGCGAAGGTGGCAGTCATGTCGTTGTCTGAACTGAAGTCAGTATAAAGGGTCTTGGTGGGGTTTGGGAGGCAGATCATGCCACTTCGCTCGCTGGCACACGGGTCACGGTGAGACGACTGAAGTTGTACTGACGCCACGCATCACATGCCTCGTTCACCATACGATTGTGCTGACGATCCATGCCCTTAGCAGTCTTGCACTTGCCTTCCTTGCGGAAATACACGATAGGGTGAGCAGGAGACTCAGCGAATTCGATCTCGATGCGGTAGAAGGAGTGCTTGACGACTTGGACGGTCATGTGGTGTTCCCTTGACGACTTCTATAGTATAGGGCTCAGGAGAGCAGTTCCAGCACCTCTTGGGACAGGTCCTCAACTGGCATATCGTGGTCGATCTCAATCACGTCATACTCATTCTCAATTTGATCCAGGAGCCAGCGGTCAAGCATTACTTCATTCAGCATCGGTAGTTTCCTCAGTAGTGATTTGGTTTACGTTGTAGCGAGTGTTATAAGGGGAGTTGAAAAAGCGACGAAAAGCAGTAACAACAATAATAAACGCTGATACCACACCAACAAGACCAAGGAAGGTGGTAACATCGCCAGTAAAAGTGTAAGTGTCAGGAGTCATCGGTAAATTGCTTTGAAAAAGAGTAGAAGACCAGCAGCAGTAATAATGCCAGTCAGGAGAAGAGAAGTGCTAGTTACATCCATCAGTAGTGTGCTTCAGACCAGTCCAGTTTATCAGAGTATTTGGCGATTCCATCATAGCATTTCTTTGTCATTTCTTGATCACCATCAGAGATGTAGGACTTGAGGAACTCAAAGCAATACTTGATGCGGTTCTCTGGTTGTGCCAGCACACGCTCAAGTTTTGCTTTGGACTCAGCAACACGCTTGTTGTGTGCGAACATCTCACGATCAGCAAAGGACATGGTGTGGATGGGGTGCATGGCGTCGTTCCCTTGACTACCTTAGTAGTATAGCGCAGGAAGAGACCCATACACCTAGGTGATTGCCACCTCGTCAACTGGCACAGTAGTGGAATTGATACGCTGCTGAGCGATGCTGTAATAGTCTGGATCACTCTCAATACCAATGAAATTTCTACCAGTACGCACACATGCAACGCCTGTTGTACCACTACCCATGGTATTATCCAGCACTGTATCACCTTCATTGCTGTATGTCTTGACCAAATACTCCATTAGATCCACAGGTTTCTGAGTTGGATGTAAACCCTTCTCTTGCTTGAATTTTAAAATGGTCTTGGGGTAGCGAGACCCTTCTGGGTTGTCGCGGTGCTTAGATTGCTGTTTACCATAAACCTCGCCAATCTTTGCTGTGTCAGATGAGAACCCACTGTATGGTGTTGAGTACCACATCTGGGGATTGTATGTTGGTTTCTTACGATAGAACACCAGTATATTCTCATGGGATTTGAGTGGCATTACTTTTGCATTCATGGGATTAGTTCCTTGTGGTTTCTCCCATATCCACTCATACTTAAAGTTCTTGATGTTAGATGCTGCTAGAATAGTTGTGAATGGTTGTGCAGCAGTGAATACCATAGCAGCATCTTGCTTGCATACTCGGTTATACTGCTCCCACAATTTATCAAGAGGAATAATACTGTCCCATTTGCAAGCAGTTGTACCATACGGCAAATCTACCAACAACATGTCTACACTATTATCTGCAATTGTAGGAAGCAGATCTAGACAATTACCCAACAGTAAGTTTACCATTCAGAAATATCTCTCACGAAATTGCATTCTAGCAGAGCAGCAACGTTTGTGCAAATATAATCATCGTTGCCACCACCTTTGCCACCCTGTTGGATGTTAAAGTAGCATTTGTCGCTATTCAAGTGCTCAACAAAATCTTCTTTGGTGAACCACATAATACGAGCATCATTCTCATCTTCATTAATGCCACAGAAAATAAGACGCTCCCAATCTTTACAGACAGAAACGTGATTGATGATAAACTTGTCCTTTACTATACCACCGCTTTTGTCACGGGTAGAGAGAGCAAATTTGATCTCAGTCGGAATATCGTCAATCACACGATCATGACCAGCAGTAGAAGTCTTTGCTCGCTTAACATTACGTCCAGCAAGTGTCATAAACTTAGACACAAAACGCTCACCAAACTCACCTTTCTGTTTGGGAGACATGAACACATAACTATCAAAAGGTGTGTCCTTCCAAGGATCTTTTAGATTATCGGTAATATACTGACGAAGAGTGCCATCAGCAAAAATAAAATCAAACATGCTTGAAATAATAAAGAACTAAAAAATTTCCGCAAGGGCATCGTTGAGACACTTGCTCAGTTGGCACAGCAGGTCAGTCTCGTCCACGCCATGCTGCTGCGCCAGTCTCTGGGTGTCTTTGGGGTCGTGCCCCCACATCAGATCGATCAGGAACTGGAGCTGCTGGGTGTCTAGAGTCGCCATGGTGACGACAGATGGGCAGGGATAGGTCATAGGGGCATTACAGGCGCTCCTAGGCGCCTCAGAGGAAGGACAGGACGTTAGGCGCCAGGGGTTTCAGGATCTGCATGGCGCTGTAGGGCGTGGTATTTTCTATGGCAACCACATCTCCTACTTTACTTGAGTTGACTGGAGCGTGGTATTTTTTTGTTTTAGGTTTGTAGAACCCCCAGACTGATCTAACTTGCTCGGAAGTGTAACTAAATTGATAATGGTTAACAATCCAAATACGAACAACACCACGGTTGGGAGTGTCAAATTCATACGAATAACCTTCTGGTGGTACATGTGGAAATTCAATCATAATCAGCAGGCACCTGCCATAGGGTTGTAATCAGAACCAGAATATGCTTCAGTGTTGAAGTCAGTCACCTCAGCACCGTTAGCAATCAGGTTGCGGATAGAATAGAGAGCATCACTCTTGACAACGGTGGAGAAGGAAATCATCTCGCTCTCAGCACCAGGATGCCAGATGACACGCTTGACAAAACGCTTGCCACCAGCGACAGGAAAGAAATCGACTTGAGTGGCAGAGTTCAGGAGTTGCATGGGTGTCTCTCGATTACCTTGTAATCATACAGGGTCTAGGTGCTCTGTAACGGTTGAGTGTGCAGGTTGTTGAGGTGGCACAGTCTGGTGGATGCGGTCACATGCCATAGAATAATATTTCTCGTCAATCTCGATGCCAATAAAGTTACGATTAGTATTCACACATGCAACGCCAGTAGTACCAGAACCCATGCAGTTATCAAGTACAGTCTCACCTTCGTTACTATATGTACGAATAAGATATTCCATTAGAGCAACTGGTTTTTGCGTAGGATGGAATGCGTTTTTATCCAATCCAAACTCAATAATCTCTGAAGGATAATTTGTAAACTTTTGCTCATATTCAGTTTCATGCAAAAGTTTGTTTCCAGCACCCATATGCTCTGGATTATGCAAAAAATTACCCAGACGCTTAGCGCTATTCTTCTTCTTTACGTTCTTCTCAACCAAACCTTGAGGGTTATATGTCATATTACCACCGTTGCGAGATGCAGCTGCTGCACCACCAGCAGAGAACACAACCACGTCCTCAGTCTGTTTCATAGGGCGATAATTTGCCAGCAAGAATCCAGTAGTCTTTTGCTTCTTCCAAATCCACTCATACTTGAACCAATCTAGATTGCTCATGATAAGCATACTGGTAAATGGTTGATCTGCTGTTAGTGCAGCAACCCCAAGAGGTTTGAGTACACGCTTATATTGTTCCCACAATTTATCAAGTGGGATAACAGTATCCCACGACAACAAACGATTATCTCCTTTTTTCTTGATGCCCTGACGGTCTGTAGTGCCATAGGGCAAGTCGCACAGGATAAGATCGACGGAATTGTCCTCAATCTTATCCATTTCAATCAAACAATCGCCATTATAGAAAGTGAGATCAGGCAAGGATAGCGTCCTCCAGAGTTTTGTACACGTAGTCAATATATTTTAGCACAGTAGCATCAACAAAACCAGTCTCATACCAGTTAACTTTTTTGCCATTAACTTTTTTATTACGGCGACGACCAGTAATAGAGAACATATCAATACGATCACCATATCCCTGACAAAGATCACATGTATTGATAATCTCTTGCTTAATATCAATAGCGTAAGCAACAACGCCAAACTTCACGGCAGCAGACATTTTCGATTCACATGAAATCATCATGTTACGAATCACAGCACGTTTGAGAGTGTAGAAAGGTTTGTCAATCCAAGCACGATCTTCTTGAAGATACGCAAATTTGCCATTCACAAGAATATGCTGGTCAAGACGCTCATCACTACAACCATCATAGTCAGACTGAATGTAACCTTTACCCCATTCAATAGAGGCATCAGAATATTTGTCACGCAGAGACATGATAACAAGTTTTAGAGTCATCTCAGACCACTTTTCAAGGGCAGGACCAGAATAACGCTTGAGAGCAGTAGAAGTAAGACCAAGACCTTGCTCAAACTTTTCAGAGAGAATGTTGCGAGAATCGGTAAAAAGATCTAATATGATAGGAGAGAAAGACTTGCAATCAATATCAGTACCAGAAGTAGAAGGTTCTGCAGAAACATGAAGATCGTTGAGAGCAAAATCGGACCAGTTGGAATTCATCGGTGTCTGTCGATTACCTTGTAATTATAGGGCATCCTAGAAGGGTCTGAGGATGCTTTGTGCCACTTATCAAACTGGTTCAGAAATAAAAAGATTATGCAATCCCTGCTTTTTCTGCCTGGTGCTGATAATACTTGTCTAATGCAATTTTTTCTGCGTGTTCTTTGTCAGTTGCCCAACATTTTACGACGTAATGTGAACTTCCATCAGCATACGAGTATTCTTCCTCACTGGGAACTTTATCATCAAATGGATTTGTTTGCCAAGAATCACCAAACCAAATTTCTCCTCTAGTAATTCGAACATGCCAAGCAACCATTCCTGGTGGATATTTTGGAATATTATCTAATTGATATTCTTCAATTTCAGCACAATCATGAAGAGATTGTGCTTCCTCCGCAAGTTCTTTTGTGGAATATACTCCGACAATATGATAGTCGGAGTAAGAACCTTCTGTTAAAACGTAGATAGTTTTCATGGCGTTGGTTGCTTGTGAGACTATTATAGGGGCATATGGGGGCATTTCAGAGCCCCCTCCCCCATGTGACAGATATTCAACTGTCTTCTTCTTTGAGACGAGTGAGCATCTTCTCATAGTATTCTTCGTCACGCTCACAACCAATATACTTGCGACCAGCACGTTTTGCTGCGATAGCAGTAGAACCAGAACCCATGAAGATGTCGAGCACAGTATCACCTGGGTTAGTATATGCACGAACAATACGCTCCATCACCTCAAGATTCTTGGTGGTAGGATGCCAACCACAGTAATCTTTAGACGTGGTGTGGTTGTTCTTCTCCCAAATACAGGTGGGAATAGTGCCTTTAGCGAACGCAGTCTGAGGATCGATATACTCTGCCTTGTGAGCAGCAATCTCCTCTTTCGTAGCATCTGGGTTGTTAGACTTATACTCCGCGAGGAGTTTCTTCTCAAGGTTCATATTCTTCTTGACCTTGCGTTCTACGCGCACATCATCAGCATTAAACAGGAAGTTATCACCCTTAGACCAACACCATGCGTACTCATGTTTGCGAGCAAAGTTAGTCTTAGCGCGTCCACCCCAGTTGTATGCCCAGATGATCTCATTCTGTGGTGTGAGCATCGGAAACTTATCACTAGTCTCTAGTTTGTATCGTAGAAAAGTTTCTGTCTTGAGAGTACCCCAAACAATAAACATACGATTAGGTTTGAGTACACGAACACACTCATGTGTCCACTTAGCACACCACGAGAGATAATCAAACTCATGTGCCCACTGTTTATCCCATCCCTTACCTCCATCAAATCCAATAAAATATGGTGGATCTGTGACTACCAGATCCACACTATTGTCCTCAAGCGTCTTGAGGTATTCTAGACAATCTTTATTTTCAATCATACTGCTTGCATCCAGGAGAAATCAGAGGGAAAACCATCGAGACAAAATGTACCAGAGTTTACACGCTTGCCACCATGCTGATTGTAGATCCAGTTACCTTTCTCGTCTTGAATCTCAACCGCAGCGGTGACAGTTTGCTTATCTGCTTCATAGAATTCTACACGATCAGGAAACACACAGACAAACACCATGTCATCATAATCTTGTCCAGGACGAATCTGTTGCCAACGAAAGTGTGTACCAGTTCCCCACAGGAAAGAACCTTTGATCTCTTTCTTGACACCGTTGACCTTACGATCATGGTCAGAGTTGTCAGGTTTGGTAACAGTGTTTCCCTGACTCTCCATGTATTCTTGATACAGCATCTCAAAGAACTTGCCTTTCTTCTTAGAAGACAGAGATTTGAATTGCTTGAAAGCAGAGTCAGTGTAGGGATCAACTGCTTCCTCTTTGAGGATGCTCTTGTGAGTGCTACTGTTGAGATAATCTTGAGCGGTAAGCATGATGCGTTTCTTTGATACAGATAGTATGGCATGAAAAAGGGGTGCTGTCAAGCACCCCAAACCAGTTCTTCAACCGTCACCCCAGATCGGATGCAACTCCGTTTTGGCGTGCTCAGTCTTATTAATGTGCTGTTCCCATAGAATCGCATCCTCTAGATTGTAGAAAATAGCTTGTTGTTTCGTCTGCTTTTTCTTCTTGTCTTTCATCCACACAACGGCATACTTCATTCCAATACTCACGAAAAACGATAAGATTTGCTTGATAACGACCATTACGCTTTTGCTTATCTGGTCTGTCAATAAAACAGATTGTGATATACTCATCACAAATGAAATTTACCCACCCTTTTGTGTGGTGGTACTGAACCACTTCTCCATAGTCAAATTTCATAGTGACTCAGTTGTCTTTCAATTTCCACTTTAGCAGGAACCAGATGGGAAAGCAAGTGCTTTTCCCATTCATTACCACCAACGAGTGCGATGGCAGTATTTACCTGCTCTAGAGCAAGGACAAGTTTAGATTTTTCTTGCATTAGTAGCGAGAGGGAATTTTCAGATGCCATTTTTTGGCGATTTCGTCATCAATATCCAATTCATCCACGATGCGGTGGCCTAGAACCAACTGGAGGGCACCATCCGCTTTTTCTTTTTGGTTTTTATGATAAGTGATGATTTCTCCGATACAATCCTTCAAATCGTTATAGAATGTTTGAATAGATACGTCACTATCTTGTAGGTATTCGTCAACGCTGTCTTGCAAACGATCTTTACGCTGTCGTTCGTACTCAGATTTCCAATCCATGTCAATTTCAGGGCGATTTTCAATAGTCATAGGTAAATTCCTCACAGCGACGGCGATCAAGGTATCCTAGCACCTCTTCACGCCATTCCATCAGTTCGTGGTAACATTTTTGATTGTGGGCACACTGGCGCAGCTCACTATCAGGCTTCAAAACGCTTTCATAGAATAGTCCAAGAGCATCACGACGTTTTTCGTGCTTTTCGTAGTCCATGGGTTTGTCTCGTAGTAATACTATTTTAGACCAATATGAGGGAAAACTGGTATTCCCTCATACATTCTTAATGATTCAGGCAAACTCAGTAGCAGCGATGCCCTTGACGAAAATGGCATCAATCACACGCTGCAGGCGCTTCTCAGTCTGCTTGCCGTAGTTCGTGAACACAGGTACAGTCACGAAACCTGTGCGCTTGCGATAGAACTGCAGTTGACCAGCAGGGATCTTACCAGAAGCGATGTCAGTAGCGTCATCACGATCAAGACGGATAACACGACCGATGGTTTGTGCCATCTCAATCACGGGAAGATTGCGAAGCAAAATGGTGTGAGTCAAACCAGGGCAGTTGATACCCTCAGAAAGGATGCTGTAGTGGAACATGATGAACTTGCGGTTAGGATCTTTGCCCCAAGCATCAAGAGTGTCAAAGAACTCTTGACGACCAACTTTATCCATATTGACATAGGCACCGTGCTTGCTGGTGATATGCAGCACATCGTAACCTTTGTCAGCAAACTCCTGCATCACGTTCGTGCCAGTAAGCAGAGCCCACAGAACACGAGTGTTAGGAGCAGCAACCAGGATCTTCTGGGCAGAGTCCTCTTCCAGTTTATCTACGATGTCAACCAAAACTTGACGATCGTTCTCAGCAGCAAGCAGAGACTTGTTACGCTCAAAGTCCACAACGTGAGGCAGAATGGTAGGAGGAATGATGCTGCCATTCTCCACCAGTTCAGGAGCAGGAACGTTGATCAGTTCAGAACCATACACATCAGTATTGTTCATGCTGATAGCACCGCCACGATACTTAGGAGTGGCAGTCAAATAGTATGCTTGCTTAGCAGTCAGCGAAGCAGCAGCAACTTCCTTGAAGAAGTCACGACGCACAGAGTTGTGCGCCTCATCATAATAGATGGTATCTACGTCAATACCTGCATCGTTGACACGACGAAGAGAATTGTAGGTAGTGAAAATCAGTTGGTGAACACCAGCAGTCTTACAGACAGCATCGTGGCACTTGATCTCTTGAATCTTGGTGGTGCGGTTGCAGTCAACCTCACCGCTGTGAACATGCAGGACAGAAACATCTACCTTGCCGTTCAGTTCAGCAAAGAACTCTTCATAGAGTTGGACCGACAGCAGGATGCGAGGAGAGACCACTACGATGGTCTGAGAGGTCTCTGCCTGCTGCAGGCGACGGAGGCAGTCAAGGATCATCACAAGGGTCTTACCGCCGCCTGTGGGGCAGGTAAGACGACCACGTGAGGCACGCTGCAGGGCGTCAAGCATACGCTGCTGGTGTGGGCGGAGGGTCAGGGTCATGTGGTGCGTCGTTGATGAGATAAGTATAGGGCACAAAAAAGGGGTCTTGCGACCCCTGTGTGACACTTATTAATCGTCCACTCGGTCAACCGATGCAATATCACATACTGGCACCTCATGTTCGTTTGCAATTAGATACCAAGGCATGACTTGACCGTGATACTCAGGGTGTGCCTGAAAATTATCAGGGTAAATGCGATCACCCAGATACTTTACTTCGCTTTCTGGAATATTGTGCTCTCGTAACATTGCTTGCAGCTGCAAGTGAATCAACTCTGGTTGCGTAGGCACTTTCATTCTTTCTCCACTCCTTTCTCATGATTTGATATGTTGAATTGTAAGCAGCAAGATCTCTAACTTTCTTGAATACTTGTGCTGCTTTTGCTTTTTCGTTTACTTTCCAGTCTTTTTCTTGGGGTCGCACTTCTCCAAGCGAATCGTATTTGCGTCCACTTGAATGATTCGCATATCGTCTAGCTCTTGTGAAACCCATCTCAAGGAATTTCCTCGCCATGTCCATTCCAATAAAATCACCTTGCGAGAGATAATTCTGGAACATCTCGTATATCTTAGCAGAAGATTTATGAGCAGTATCTTCATCTACGAATCTCCAGTTAGAACAAATGTCGTTTGTATAAGGGCGAACCAATAGAACCCCTTGCTCGCCTCTTCCAATACGATAAAGTTTGCGAGTTTCTGGATCTGTAAAGTCCAAATCTTCATAAGGGAGTTCATAACAAAACTCAAGCATGGGTTTTCGCTAGTGCCCGACAAGGATAGCATGGCGTCAGGCAGTTGTCAAGGATTATTTGTTCGTCCAGCAAATTCCACCTTGAGTATCAACTATAAAGCAATCAATTCTATAGTTTGGATTGATATCTTCAATCTCTGCAACATTAGGAAAATAAGAAGATGCATCTCCAAGAGCAAGATCAAAATTACGATACTTGATAATTCTCATCTGACCAGTAACAAGAGAATTGACAATCTCCACAGGCATCTTATCCCTATAGAAATCAACTGCTTCTTGCTTCAACTCATCAGTAGAATCTTCCCAACATGGTTGAAAGACCAATAGAACATTTTTAGTTACTTTTGTGTAATCTTCCAATATTTCAGATAATCTTAAACAATCTAGTTCCATTTTAGTTACGTTTGGTAGCGATTCCAGAAAAATTGCCGTATTTTCTCATCAAATTAAATTTCACATTTAATAATTCATTATAAAAATTTCTACCCATTTTTTCAAGGGCTTCATCAGAATATTTAGACCACATACAATTAAAATCTGAAATTATTGATCTAATATCCTTGTCCTGAATACAAGATTCTGACCAGAATACGCATACTTTTCTCACTCCAGACTTAACTTCTTTTACTTCATGCATGAGTCCTGTAGGATAAACCAAACATTTTCCAGCATCTAACTTATAAAGAAGATCTTGATTTCCAACTTTTAAACAAAGCTCACCTCCCTCGTATTCATCAGGAGAATTTAGAAATACAGTAGTACTATAATCAGTACGAAATTGACCAGAAGAATAATCATCTAAGTGAGAATGATAATACATTCCCTTTTCATATTTACAAAACAACATGCCATTAAAAGACTTACATAATGTTATTTGTCTATAATCATTTGATCTATTTAAGATATCACACATATAATAAATCAATTCTGTATGTTCATATCCTTCTAATTGTAAGTTATTTTTTATTTTATCACTACTATAAGAAGCGGATACAGATCCATCACTAAAATCGGAAATATCAAATATTTTGTTTATGTGGTCTATTTGGGTTTTATCAAGCAAATCAATAGTGTAAATCATATTATTTTACATATCGGAAGATGTTACATTCAACTCTACTCTAAGATTTGGATCCACCAGAGAAAGTTTAGAATTAATTACATCTATTGCTTCCGTCATATCAGTTTGATTGGAAAGATCGTCCAACAACCCATCCAGATTGACATCAAGAGATGGCAATCTAAGAGATTTTACAAGATTATACACAGATTGTTTTGCAGAAAGAGTTGCAATATTTACAAAGTGCTTTGGAGAACTTAAATATTCCTCTCCTGGATATAGTTTCAAAAAATTATCAGGAGCAATTGGGAAAAGAATATCAACGTAATTATTGTTTACCCATGGATCACTTTGCGGCATGTCTCTCAAAAACTGCCTATATTGTCTCCACAAATTTGCTTCTTCTTCACTTTTTTGAGAAATAACATCAGGGAGCATTACCCAATCAGAAATTTTTAACAGTTGATCTCTATGTGTCCTATACCTCACTACAAACATATTGAAATTTTTTTCAATTTCACTTCTCACATAATCATGCTGTACTCTAAGTTGTTCTAATCTTTTAGTCTCAAAATATGAAGTGAAGTAAAATAATAGATTTTTAGCATCTTCCAAGGACAAATCATTATAATCATATACTCTTGAACAATTAGCTTTTAAGGTGTAATCATAATAATCCTTTTCTCTTTCACAAAAATAAGATCCATCACTAAAATAAGTAAAATAAACAATTCTATCTTTTGGGTGCCACCACTCCTGCGGCAAAGTTTTTGAAAAAGATTCATAGTCTGCGCTATTAAAAGGCACAACTTTATCTTTATAAAGCATTTGACCAGACTTTACAATTATCTGGAATATAGCAGTGATGTTGGTTTCCATTTTTACTAAGATACGTTAACGTTAATATACCACCCAGTCAAAATATATTTATTTTGAGAATAAACTGTCAATCCACGATGAACGTGAGTAAATCCAGCAGGCCAGATAACACAAGTTCCTGCTTTTGGTTTAATTCTTCTTTTTTGATACAAGAATTCGGTTTCACCTTCTTCCTCTGGCATATCATTTAAATAAATTGCCCACACAAGAACTCTCTGTGCCATATTAGATCCAGCATTTTCATAATGCCAAACATGATATCCTCCTTCTGGAGGAGTTCTTTGCATTTTAACGTCGGTTGAAATCAATCCAATATTAGCTATTTGACCATAATTTTGAATATAATCAAGAAAACATGATTGAAGATACTGATTTGCTGTAGATGTTAAACTAACACTACAATGATTTAGCATCAACCCAACATCTTTTCTACCAATATTTTTATCGGGAAACTGTCCCACACCATTCATTACCGAATTTAAATTATTAGATGAAGCTTCTGTAGAAACTTGCTCTTCAAAAAAATCTATAAATTTTTTGCAAACTGACTTTGGCATATGATTATGCCAAACTCCAATAAAATCATCAAACTCACCATCCATCAATTCAACAGGTTTGATGGGAACAATCTGTCTACTCATAATATCCTCAATTTTTAATATGCTTTTATGAGATATTTAGTCCTAAAGAAATCGGTGAGTAAATTAAACTCTTCCGCTGCTTGTAAACGCACAGATATGGCACTATCAAATGATAATCTAGAAGTATCAGATAATCTAACAACAGCAGGTCTTATAGTAATTGCAATATCATTTAAAACAGAAATAGTTTTTTCAATTTGACTTCCTATGCTTCGATTTTCAGGCCAAGATGGAAGTGGTCCCACATCAGCTGCTGCTCCAGAATATAATCCATTTGGTGTTTGTGTTGCTCCTTCATCAACAAAAGTAAGATCCACACCCCCACCAGTTCCGAAAGTAGTAGGATTTCCTGGAACAGTTTCAACAACTCCACCAATTATATTTGGTTCATCCCAAAAAATCATATGAGAATGCTTTTGTAATGGTGCTGGTTCGTCACCAGCACCAAAAGAAAATGATCCTCCAGTACCACTAACGACTACTCTGCCGATTCCGTAATTATCCCATATTCCAACCCCACCACCATCAAATTCTATTGTTGTCGGTGTTGTGGTGTCCTGAGGAGTATCTATAATTTGCCCTGAATTAGATCCTGGCCTAGAAGTATTTTGATCTGGATCGTCTCTATCCACTTCAGCAGCAGCATATGCAAACACTTCTATTGTAAAGTTGCTGCCCCTAAGATTTGATGCAACTGGTATTGATTGGACAAACCAATTGGCATACTCAGCATCCCACCTATCAAAATTGGTTACGGTATTTCCATCTGCATCAGTTTTTGTATCACCAGCAAATGAACTATTTCTGAAACTAGGTATAAGTAGTATGTTTCCAGAACTAACAGAGACTCCACCAACTATAGAACTAAATCGTATAAATAAACTCTCATCTTGCTCTGTTATAGTTGTTCCAATAGGACCTGGATAGAACTCTGCTGGGACAGGAGCGAGTGGATCAGGACTATCAGAACCTGTTCCTGGTACAAGACCATTAACTGGATTGCCATCACTATTTAGAGCTATGCCCGATCCATTGAATCTAAAGACAGAACCAGCACCATTTGGTCTTTCACCGCCATTTTGATCATTACCAGCTATGAATTCAATCTGCACAGATTCAATCTGAGATCCATCAGGAATAACTCTAGAAACACTTCTTGTTAGTTGATTTGAACTTCCATCTTTAAACCAAACGTACTGCGTTGTAGGTGTAAATTCACTACTTGGAGGAAATCCAAATCCACTAAATGATCCGCTAGGACTACTTTGAAAAGTTCCGATCGCAACTCCATCTGGAAGAGACCCACCACCAGAAAGACCAAAAAATACAGGTCCAGATTCAATAATACTAATTCCAGATTCAACGGGTGTTGCGTCTCCTATAAGCGGCCATCTTCTCAACCTACGATTAAAATTTCTAATACTTCCAGTAGTCTCACTAAAAATTCTAAACAAAGCATTTGGCGATTCTCCAATTGGAATCGCACCACCCGTTGCCGCTTTTGCAGTAGTATTTCCAATTGCTACTCCAGAAATAAAATGAAAGTGTGGAGGTATAGCAGCTACTGTTCTCTCTGATATTGGTCCAACACCAAATGTAATGTCTCCACTAAGTTCACAATCAAATATATCAACAACACTCTCAAATCCCTGCGAACGATAAGATCCCAAGGAAAAAGTATCAACAGAATTTCCTCCAATAACACCAGGATCAGAAGGAGATCCAGGAGTTATTTCACTACCTTCAGGCAATTGACGCAATGTATTTATAGTATAAAATCCCCCAGTAGATCCTGAAATATCAAGACCTCCGCCACCAGGATTGCCATCGGGACCAGAATTGAATGGTAAAAAAAGACTGGATCCAGAATTTCCATTTAATCTACCAGTTCCACATATCTTCTTTGATCTATAATCTGGTAATTTAAAATTAACATTAGGAGTTCCTCCATATGTGTTACCAATAACACTATAAAGAGCACGATATTCTGCAACATTTAATGTTCTACCATCACACTCCAACCACCCAGGATAAGTAGAATCGATATTCCAAGCTTGCGCTTCTGCTGGTTCATTACTCGCAAAAGAAGAATTTGGATAACTTCTTGGTCGAACAATAGAAACAACAGATCCTATTGCAGCGCCGTTCTTTTCAGTTTCTTTGTTATATTTTACTGGCATGACTCTAAAACTTTATTAAATATTCAACTAAAATAAACTTTTGGGTAATATCATTAAAAGCAGTTGTATCAGAAACTCCAACATTAACCGTTGTGGTTATTGCACTAGCGTCAATCTCAACAGAGTTTAACTGCGCAGCAATATTAGTAGTTGGATTAGTTCTTTGTACACCATGTTCGTGCTGTGTAGATATAACGCTTCCAGAGGTTCCAACTGGAAATTCTTCATATGGAGCAACTGTTGGAGATACAGTACCTGAAGCGCCTCCATTATCCCACTCTCTGGTATTAACATTTTGAGTAGCTAGCCTAGCAACAGTTGAATAATGTCCATGTGTCAATATTTGATCCGCTGTTATCTGCGAAACCGCACTCTGAAATGGAACATTCATAACAAAATTTCCAGAAATTGGTATATCAGTCGTAGGAATGACAAAATTACCACTATAATTAACAGTTATTTCTTCTCCCTGATTTGAAGTTATATCAACACCAACTCCAACACGTTCAACTGTTGCTCCAGTAGTTTGCTGTATTGCTGTTGCATCAGAAACTAAAGCAGTATTAGAAGTCGATGCGGACAAATATTTACTTCCAAAATCTGGTAGTTGTATTTGACCTCCAGTTCCATTTTCATCTCTATTTTCGAGAATTATATTATCCTTTTTGTATATACAATCATCTCCAACACCAATAACTTCTGCTAAAGCAATATACTCATCCGCATTCAAAATAGATCCATCACATCGTAAATACCCAGCAGGAGCATATGTCTTCCAATCAGCACCATCTGGTCTATCTCCCTCCAGAGTTCTAGTAAATGGGAATATTGTTCCTACTACCCCACCAAATTTTCCTTTTTGAAATGAATAGTATGATGCCATATTAGTAAGCCTTTATTATAAAAAGCATTTGAATTGAAGGGGTATTGACGTTAGCAGTTATCGATAAAACTTCTGCGGTATCAGCATCTACAGGAGCAATATTTCCAGAACTTATTGTATTTATCCTAACGGTTTCTTTTGTAAAAACTCCAGAAGACTCAATACTCAAAGACTGAGTAACATGATCATGTCCAGTCATGTTGGGAACTTGAAAATTAACGTTATCAGTCATCAAAGTAGTTCCATATATACCAGCCCAAGGGGCATCATCTCCCACATTTACATCTGGATCAATATCTATAAGATCTGCAGACCTCTCATTATATAAAACACAGTCATCACTTTTTCTAATATAATTTTTACTTCCAGGAGTATCAACTCTTTGCATTTCCCCCGCATTAGTTCCATAAGGATTTTGACCTCTACCGACATGTCTTCCACCATCCCACGCTGGTCTGCAGAAATCATCATCTCCAGTATTTACGTTCGAACATTTATAAATTTCTTGTTCTGTACAAGTATCAGGAACAAATCCAATTCCACCAGTATCTTGACACTCTTCAATCTCACTATCAGTTACGCTAATAGATGGCAATTCCACGGTATTATGACCATGAGTACCAAAGTGCGCATCTCCAAGTCTCCTAGGGACATAACTAAAAGTTGTCGAATAACTAGGAGATGAAAGATTCATTCCAGTCATATTTGCTCGTAAATTTGATACCAAATTTAAACTAACTTTAAGATCAACATTAGATGATTGAACTCCAGTAACTTCAGCTGGACTATCCGAAGTTGTTGGGAGAGAGGAGGCAAAGTTTCCAGTATATCCACAATCAGTAGCATGAGAAGGATGATAATCACCTAAAGATTTTCCAGGAAGATTGGGAAGATTAAAAGTAATCGTGGGACTAGTTTCAGAGGCACCTGCTGTATAACGATAACCAATGATTTCAAATAATTCTGGATATCTATCCACAGGATATCCACTACCATTACAAGCTAACCATCCTTTTGGTATTCCAGAAGGACCAGATAGAGAACCAGACCAGGGGACAATTGTCCCCACAGCCAGTCCCTTTAGTGATTTTGTTCTATTGTAGTTTACTGCCATTTTAGATCTCCATTAACCACCATCCTTGTGCTTGCGGTGGAGCGCTAGTTTCTCCGTTATAAACTAATCCAAATGCTGCATTAGGAGTATTGATAATCAACTCTCCCCCATCAAATACTTGAGGAACACCTGCTACTACTGGCATTCCAATAGTTGTGCCAGTTGCATCTCCCTGAATATTTCCATCAGATGCTCTTATTACTAGTTGAGAAAGGTTAGAAGTATTTCCCGAAACATCAACAAATCTAATAGTATCTCCAGTTTTTGGATTTGCTGGCAAAAGAAGAATTAATTGATCAGGGGAAGAAGCTCCAGAAGTCCCAACAAAATAATTTACATTTGAAATTAAGTTGAATTGAGGATCAGATTGAGCCGAAGTTTGATTATTACTTCTAGTTCCAATATATACCCACTTTCTACCACCACTGCTACTGTAGAAGTTTTCAATTCCACCAAGATCTAAACTTCCATCAGTTTTAATTTTTGATGAAGTTTTTCCAACTGTATTACTATTTACTGTGAAATCTCCATTTATTGTTAGATTTCCAGTACTACCTAAGAATTGTAAAGTATCTACTCCACCAGATCTAAGTGTAAGATCAGAATTTAAACCACTAAAATCAAAAATTGAATCTCCATCCGCAGATGCTATAGATAAATCACGAGTGCTTCCATTGTATTCCAGAGATGTATTTCCTTCAAAAGAAATAGTGAGATTGGAATTGGAGGTAGTAAATTGTAAAGTTGGAGTACCAGCAAAGTTGATTCCAGTAGAACCAGTATAAACTCTAATATTACCATCTAGATCAATACCACCAGCAATATCAAGATCTCCACTAGACTGAGTTAGTTTCAGTCTGCCATTATCAAGAGTAGTATCATTTGCATTTGTGCTAGTGATTAGAAGATCACCAGTAAATGCTGCAGATCCTGCTCCTCCAAGAACTGCTGCAGGAGTTGAAAGTGCTCCATCTCCAACAATAGTTAGAGTTCCATCTCTAGAAATTGTGAGTTCTGGAGTTGAGGAAGTATTGCTAGCAACAATAAACTGATTGTTATTAGTTGTCAATTGAACTGTAAAGTCACAAACATCTGTAAGAGTAGATGTTACTGCTCCACAAACACTATCAACAACGAATCTATCATTACCATCACCATCGTTGATTCTAAAGTCTTTAGCGTCAGATAGACTGATATCAAAGATTTTTACAAATTCTCCAGATGGGCAAGTTTCACCAGCACTAAATCTCAGATAGTCACCAATTTCAAAAGCACCACCAAATTCACCTAGAGTTACACTCTGTTGAGAATTGTTGATATTTTCTGTTAGGAAAGTAGCATTAGTGGTCTTTTCAAGTTTGGTGATAATTGTATTATCGGTATGTGCTGCAGCAGTAGTACACTCAGCACCCCTTGCTACTGGAATTTCATAAGCACCAGTAGAAGGATTTTGTCCAGGACCAGGAGCAACAACTTCAACAATTTCACTATCAATTAGAAGGAAATCACCAATACTAATTCCTGTAAGAGGACTTTGACCATTTACAGAATCCTGTAAAGTACCATCTACGGTTCCAGTTCCATTCTGACTAGTTTGTAGGAACAATAGAGTATCAGTAGATGACCATACTCCAGTACCAGCAGTATCAACACGGGTTTCAATTCCAACAACTTCAGTAATTTCTTCAATTGCTCTATAATAATCAACATTTAGAGAGTTGATATCACCGATAAAGTGAGAAGTTGCTGTACTTCCTAGTTGACCTCTAGAGACCTGAAGTTGACCAGTATTGTTTCCTCCGTTGATAGTAAAGTCACCATCAAACT